>ERZ773050.1061-NODE-1061-length-15395-cov-7.675684_pt1 | contig 15395 bp, 10 predicted proteins | sample MGYA00580632_ERZ773050 | MGnify/ENA primary metagenome ERZ773050 (study PRJEB29015, sample SAMEA2738123) | human oral metagenome | biome: human oral; feature: human-associated habitat; material: saliva | place: China | collected 2166 ... | reverse complement strand
ACGACGCTGCAATCGAAGCCGTCAAAGCACTTGGATAAATGAAAAAAAGAGGTCTGCGACCTCTTTTCTATATCTACAAAATCTGTTCAGAGACTTTCCTTAAGTGAGTACGGACGTCAGCGAACTTCTAGGAAGTTCCATGACTAATTAAGATACAAAGGGCGTTCGCGGATAAAGTCAAAATAGGAAGTTTGATACAGAATCTTTTGATTCTAGGAAAACTTATCTTTTTGACACGATACGCAGCCCGTGTTCAATTAGTTTTGAACCCCTTCGCTCTTCAATTTTTAGGCTCAGGCTAAAACAGTTCCCCGAACTGTTTTACTCTCAAAACTCCCGAGTGCTAGAAACAATAGTGTTTCTAGCACTTTTCTCACGGCGGAAAGTTTCAGTTTATTCTTTACGATATAAAAATAGAAATCATTCTTGTTTTTTCAGAAAAGCCGATATTAAATTAGGTGAAAAAACAATTTGTATACATTCTGAAAGATCGGAGTTATCCGGTCTTTTTTATATAAAAATTTACATATAAATAATTGACAGCGTTTTCTTCGCGCCTTATAATAAAAATATAATAGTAGAAAGTGAGACTGATATGGAAAGAAGGAATATTTTTTAAACAGCTGTAGTAAGCAGATTTTCTTATTTCATTGAGAAGAAAGAGTGATAATGGTCTTTCGTTCACTACTTGACTTTATAGCTCTGGGAAGCCTTTTAATAGTCACATAAGGACCAATGAAACTTGGCATTGAAAGTATCTAAATGACAAGATATTAGGAGGAAAGAGATGCAAAAAAAGGATATTTATCTAATCTGTATGACCATGATTATCTGTTCAATTATTATAGGATTACTTGTAGGAGGCTTTATTCTTCATGGTCTGGAAGATATTGCTGCAATCATTAACCACGGCTTGTTAACAATCAATCAATCGATTCATTGACAAGAGATATTATTTTTTTACGTTCTAATAACTAAACAGATCGGAGTCATCCGGTCTTTTTGTGTTGCATGAAAGCGATAGTTACCATAGAATAGTATCAGTTTTTCCTAGGATCTTGTAGGATTTTTTGGAAAGAGAAGGGTATAATAGAACTAGCAAATCAAGTGAGGTAGAGAGATGACTGACAAACTACAATTTCCAGATGGTTTCCTTTGGGGTGGGGCGACGGCTGCTAACCAATGTGAGGGAGCTTATAATGAAGATGGCCGTGGCTTGGCCAATGTGGATGTGGTACCGATTGGGCCTGATCGTCATGCGATTATTACGGGTCAGAAAAAGATGTTCGACTTTGAAGAGGGCTATTTTTACCCAGCTAAAGATGGCATTGATATGTACCATCGCTACAAGGAAGACATTGCCCTCTTTGGGGAAATGGGCTTTAAAACCTATCGCTTGTCCATTGCCTGGTCTCGGATCTTCCCAAAAGGGGATGAACTGGAGCCGAATGAAGCGGGTCTACAGTTCTATGAAGACCTCTTTAAGGAGTGCCACAAGTATGGTATTGAGCCCTTGGTGACCATTACCCACTTTGACTGCCCCATGCATTTGATTACCGAGTATGGAGGTTGGCGTAGTCGCAAGATGTTGGAATACTATGAACGTCTCTGCCGGACCCTCTTCACTCGCTACAAGGGCTTGGTCAACTACTGGCTAACCTTCAATGAAATCAATATGATCCTCCATGCGCCTTTTATGGGAGCGGGTCTCTGCTTCGAGGAAGGGGAGAATGAGGAGCAGGTCAAATACCAGGCAGCCCACCATGAGTTGGTCGCTTCAGCCATTGCGACCAAATTAGCCCATGAGATTGATCCGAACAATAAGGTCGGCTGTATGCTGGCGGCAGGTCAACATTACCCGCATACCTGTGCGCCACGAGATGTTTGGGCTGCTTTAGAAGAAGATCGCAAGAACTATTTCTTCATCGATGTGCAGGCGCGTGGGGAATACCCTAACTATGCTAAGAAAGAGTGGGAGCGTCAGGGAATCACGGTTGAGATGACCGAGCAGGACCTTCAATTGTTGAAAGACTATACGGTAGACTTTATTTCCTTCTCCTACTATGCCAGTCGGGTCGCTTCGGGCGATCCAGCTGAAAGGGAGAAAACAGCAGGCAATATCTTTGCCTCTCTGAAGAATCCCTATCTAGAAAGCTCAGAATGGGGGTGGCAGATTGACCCTCTTGGTCTCCGCATTACCCTCAATACCATCTGGGATCGTTATCAAAAGCCGATGTTTATCGTGGAAAATGGATTAGGGGCAGTTGATACACCTAATGAAGCGGGGGAAATCGAGGATGATTATCGGATTGACTACCTGGCTGCCCATGTGAAGGCCATGCGAGATGCTATCCATGAAGATGGCGTTGTCCTTTGGGGCTATACGACTTGGGGTTGTATTGACCTGGTCTCTGCTGGGACAGGAGAAATGAAGAAGCGCTACGGCTTTATCTATGTCGACCGGGACAATGAAGGAAAAGGAAGCTTAGCCCGCTCGCGCAAGAAATCCTTCTATTGGTACAAAGAAGTCATTGCGACCAATGGGGCTTCTGTTGAGTAAAAGTCTCCTTTAGAGCTTCACCATCTTCTGGATGACTCTCTGACAGCAAACTAAAAAGCTTAGAATCCCAACCAAAGCTGGGGTTCTAAGCTTTTTGTATGTAGTTAAGCCAAGTCCTTACTGATTTACTGGTCGTAGTCTAAGACATTGTTTTCGATGACAAACTTAGATTCAGCGGAAATGTTGGCTTCTCCTAGTTGCAACTGCGAACTTCCGTCTGGTTTCATGATGTGCCACTGACCGTCCTTGTGGGCAAAGATAGCCTGAAATGTGACGTTATCACTCTTGTCTCGAATCGGCAGAACAAATGCTTGATCTGTATTCTCTAAGAGAATCTCTTCTTTTTTTTCAAAGTTATAGATATAAAATTGCCCAGTTCTTTGTCCCAAACCATGAAGTTCATCGACTTTTTGCCAATTTTCAAAATTTTTCTGAACTAGGGATTCATTAAAAATCTTGTTGAAGGTTTCGTTCCGTTTCTTGGTTTCTTCCTCGTCTAGTGTTTTCTGAAACTCTGCAACCTTTTTAGTCGTTTGGATGGTTTGTCTGTTTTGCTCCCTGATTTGCTGGCGGTGGATGACTCGCATCATTCTTGCAGCAACGCCCAGGATGACGAGAATGGATACAAGGCTGATTTGAGTTTTGGCATTTTTTTCATAGATGATTCTCCCTATTGTGTCATTGGTCCTATTATACCCTTTGAAAGAAAGGATAGTCAAGTTCATCTTGTGATGACCTACCATGCAGCTCTACCTGGGGACTATAGGATTTTATCAGATTTTCATTGACGAAGGTCCCTTTATTTGATAGGCTAGGGGAATAGAAATGATTTGGAGTTCAAAGGAAAAAGGAGTGAGGCAAGTGGCACGGGTTTTATTAATCGAGGATAATAATGATATCCAAGAAATTTTATACAGTCTCTTAAGTGAAGACCACGAGGTCCTTCAGGCTTTTTCAGGTACAGAAGGGCTGCGGCTCTTCCAGCAAGAAGCCATTGATTTGGTACTTCTCGATATCATGCTTCCTGGGAAAAATGGTGATCAGGTTCTGGAGGAGATCCGTTTGCAGAGTCAAGTGCCGGTCATCATGATGACCGCTCTTGGAGACAAACACCTCATTAGCCAGTATCTCCTTGCAGGTGCTAATGATTATATCGTCAAGCCCTTTAATCTGGACGAAGTAGCAGCTCGAGTGACGGTGCAGTTGCGAAATCAAACGACGGTAGCACAGGAACCTCAATCATCGAAAAAGCTGACCTTTAAAAATCTGGTCCTGAACCCAGAAACCTTTGAACTGGAGTCTGGAGAACAGACGCTTCGCTTGGGCAAAAAAGAATTTCAAATTTTTGAGACCTTACTGGCGCATCCAAAGAAGATTTTTACAAAGGAAGAGTTGTATGAAGTGGTCTGGGAAGAAGTTTATCTGCCTGGAGACAATACGCTCAATGCCCAATTGAGCAATCTCCGAAAGAAAATTGCCCAGCTCGATCCTAATGAGGATTACATTGAAACCGTCTGGGGCTTGGGTGTTCGCTTGAAAGGAGACAAGTAATGTGGGGATTGGTTCTAGTTCTAGTCGTCCTTGTCCTTCTATTTGGACTGGGCTACCTTCGCCTACTCTCTGCTCTCAAAGATTTGCAGGAGCAAATTCAAAAGAAGCTCCAAAATGGGAGTGGGGTACGGTTGACCTCTCAGGTCTCAAAAAAAGAATTGGTCGCCTTGACCAAGCAGGTCAGTGATCTCTTTGATCAGATCGAGCGGACCAATCGGATTGCCTTTCAAGAGAAGAAAACCTTGGATATGGCCATCAGTAATATTGCTCACGATATTCGGACGCCTTTGACCATTGCGTCGGGCTATACCCAACAAATCATCAAGGGTGGGACGCAAGAAGAGGAAAAACTGAAGAAAATTGCTTCCAATCTTCAAGTCGTCTCCAAACGCTTGGAATCTCTCTTGGAGTATAGACGCTTGATGGAGGGAGCCATCCAGCCTCGGCTTTCAGACGTCAATCTCAGCCAAGTGCTAACCCAACAGTTATTCCAGTATTATGATAGCTTGTCTGAGGCGGGGATTGCCTTAGAGGTAGAGTTAGAAGAACATCTCCATTATGCTACCGATCCTGAGCTTTGGGAGCGCCTCTTGCAAAATATGCTCAGCAATGTCCTCAAGCATGGGAAGGATCAGGCACGTTTGACCCTGATGTCGGATGTGGACACGATTCGGGTCGAGCTGCGCAATATTGTGCAACAACCGATTCAGCATTTAGACCAACTGGCTAGTCGATTCTACTCAGAAAATCTATCGGATACAGAAGAGTCTTCTGGTTTGGGCCTCTACATTATTCAAAATTTTGTAGAGATTTTAGGGGGAGACTTGCAACTGGCAACGGAGGCAGACTGGTTTATCTTAAGCATTACATTAAGAAAAAAGGCTTGAGCAGTGCTCAAGCCTTATTGTTATAAATCTTTGTGTTTAAAGGTAGCTAGTCCTAGGAAGCCGAAAACAAGGATGAAGCCAAGGGCAATCGAGAGGGTGTTGTTTGTTGCTGTCGTACTTTGGACCATGGAATATTGGAATTCCAAGTTTAGATAGTGGAGAAGATCAATATCTTTAAAGAAGAGCGCAGGAAGGCTTAAGAAGATATTTCCAACGAAGTAGCCAACGAAGGCCAAGGTGATGGATTGGCTGGCGTAAAGGAGGAAAGAAATAATGCTGACCCAAGCCAAGGTGGAGAGGAATTGAATCAGAAGGGTCAATCCAAAATGAGCGAAAAAGTGCTCAGGCATGGTACCAAGTCCATTGTAGAGGGTCGCGATCGAGAAGACAAGACCATAAGAAACGAGGAATTGGAAAAGTGCAATGGTCAAGACAACAGCACTTTTAGCAAAGTAGTAGCTGGTGCGAGAAACGCCATAGGCCAGACTATTCTTGTATAGGTTTTGTGTTAAGTCTGTTCCCAGGACCAGGGTGATGACAATAATGGTAAAGAGGATGGTCACACTGATGCTGGACGAATAGTTGGTCAAGGCTTTAAAGCCAGTCCAAACTTCGGTCGCTTGGGGTAATTTGGATTCCGTATTGACACCGACGTGACCGGTAGCTCCAAAGATGACTCCAGACAGGATGTTGAGAACGAGAATGGCTTCTGTAATCCAAAAACCTTTGGAGCGAAAAAGTCTATAAAAATCTGCTTGAATGGTATGCAACATGATAAATCTCCTAAATGAAATGTGTGGGATAGGTTATACAGGAAGATGGTGTTTGGACTAGTTTACCAAGTCCGTAAAGAATTTTTCCAGATCTTGGCGGGCATAGTAGATTTCGTCCACGTCAAGATCCGCTTGAACAAGGGCTTTGACAATGACTTTAATATCGTGAGTCTGTCCGAAGATATGGATTTCACCATCCTTATCGATGACCTTGATACGATGATGGAGTTGATCTTGAATCAGTTGACTCGCAAGGGCTAGCTGGCTGGTCTTGAGAATGATGTAATCTTCTCCCTGCTCTTCGAATTCAGCCTTGCTAATTTCTTTGATCAGGCGGCCTTGGTCGACAATGCCAAAACGATTGGCAACCAGATAGAGTTCAGAGAGGATGTGACTGGAAATAAGGATGGTCATGCCGAGTTCATCATTGAGGCGCTTGATCATCTGACGGAATTCTTTGATTCCGACCGGATCGAGACCATTGATGGGTTCGTCCAGGATGAGGAAGTCGGGCTTGGCAATGAGTGCAATGGCAATTCCCAACCGTTGTTTCATCCCTAGTGAAAAATCACGAAATTTCTTCTTGCCAGTATTGTTCAGGCCGACATAGTTCAGGGTTTCTTTGATGACCTGGTCAGGGTTTGGGATATGGCGTGCCTTGCAATAGTAGACCAAGTTTTGGTAGGCAGTCATATGCTTGTGGGCTACAGGGCTCTCAATGACGGATCCGACACGTTTTAGGGCTTGGGTCCACTGGGAGCGATTGGTAGAAGCAAAGAGAGAGACGCTTCCGTCGGTTTCCTGAATCAACTGGGTGATGACCTTGATGAGGGTGGTTTTCCCAGCCCCGTTCTTACCGATCAGGCCGTAGACATCACCTTTGCGAATACTCAAATTCACATCATTTAAGGCGTATTGTTGACCAAATTTTTTACTCAAATGGGAAATTTCTAATACTTTTTCCATGGTTTTCTCCTTCGTCCAAATGACTAGTTGTTTTCTTTACACTCTTAGTATACAGCTAGCTTTTCAAATAACTATCAAGTAATTCTAAAATATTTCTAAAATTTTAAAAAAGTAAAAAAGAACAGGTAGCCTATCTTGATTCAAGTGGGCTTCTGTCCTTTTTTGCTAGAAGTTCTTCAAAAACTCCTTGATGGCTTGTGCCAGCTCATTGGGTTTCTGACTATTGAGTAGATGGCCTCCGTCTGCGATTTCTTGATAGTGACCGTTGGGCAGGAGATCTGCCAATTTTTTCGAAGAGGCCTGATTGGCCCTATCTTTGCTGCCACAAATCACTAGGCTAGGAAGAGGGCAGGATTTAGCGGTATCGGTTAGGTTGAGACTTTTTAATTCGGTAAAGATTTGCAACATGTGCTGTTTATTTGCACCCTGCTTTTCAAAAACATGTTTGGGAATCAGACGGAAAAGGAGAATTTGGAGCCGATAGAGGAGATTGGTGTTGAGTTTGTATTGTGTCCCTGCAAGGACCAATCCCTTGAGTTGTGGAAAGTCTTGTTCAGAGAGATCAAGAGCGAGAACGCCACCCAGTGAGAGTCCAACCAAAATAAAGGGCTCGCTTTCTTGTTGGAGATACTCCGTCAGTCTTTCTTTGGCCTCCTGGTAGCTTTCGCTTGGATAAGAGAAAATAGCGAAAGATTCAGAATGCAAGGGGGAAAGTGCATCTTGGACCCCTTGCCAAGAGTGAGCGTCCTGACCTAGGCCGTGTAAAAAAACAAGATTCATTTTGAGTCCTTTCTTTTGAAATCGAGTGGATAAAGGCCACGAAGGGCATTGCAGGCATAGATACGATCGGCTTCTCTTAAATCCTTTAGCGTCAAGAGTTTTTCTTCAACCTGCTGGGTCTCAAGAAGATAGCGCCGGTAGATTCCATCGAGGATAGGGAGGTGAGCCGGAGGAGTATAAAGCTGGCCGTCGATCTCTAGGATGAGATTGCCAATGGTCGTTTCTAACAAGCTGCCATCAGGCAGATAAAAGATTTGCTCGTGATCTTTAGCTGCTAGATGATTTCTCTGGCTAGTCTTGAAATAGGTAAACGGAGTTGCTAGATCAAGCTTTTGTTCGGTCAATTGAGCCTGTAGATAGCTAGCTGGCAAGTCTGTTAGCTCCGTAATCGTCAGTTGGAAGTTTCCATTTTTCTGCAAGGCTATCCGACAACGATAGTCAAGGCTAGAATCAACATGAGTCAGCTCTTCTTGAAGGTCCTTCAAGAGCTTTTGCTCATTATAAGGATAGGCAAAGTAGCGGCTGGCCTCTCTCAAACGGGTCAAGTGTTGCTTCAGGAAGGTCAACTCTCCTTGGTGGATACGACCAGTTGTCAAGAGATCAAATCGAGGCTCTTGACGGTAGAGAACAGCAGACTTTTGCTTAGTTTCCTGGTATTCGGATTTCCATTTGCTGTCCCAAGTGATGCCCCCGCCTACGCCATAGATGGCTTTGGTGCCTTGCATTTGAAGGGTTCGGATAGCCACATTGAAGATCCGTTTCCCTTTTGGAAGAAGGATCCCGATCGTCCCACAGTAGACTCCGCGAGGAGCAAGCTCTGTCTTTTGAATAATTTCCATAGTAGAGATTTTCGGTGCCCCTGTAATCGAACCACAAGGAAAGAGGGCTTGGAAGGTTTGGACCAGGTCGATCTCTGGGCGCAAGCGGCTTTCAATGGTCGATGTCATTTGCCAAACGGTAGAGTATTGCTCAACTTGGCAGAGACGGGTCACCTGCTCACTTCCAATTTCCGAAATCCGGTTCATGTCATTGCGGAGGAGATCTACAATCATCATGTTTTCTGCTCGATTTTTGGGGTCTGCTTCTAACCAAGCTGCCTCTTCAAGATCGGCTTGGTTGGTGAGGCCACGACGAGTCGTCCCCTTCATAGGGCGCGTGGTCAACAGCCGATCTTCTTGTTCAAAAAAGAGTTCAGGGCTGATAGAGAGGATGGACACATCATCGTGCTGGATAAAGGCATTGTAATGGGCCTTCTGCTCCACCACTAAGCGTTTATAGATTGCCAAAGGATCAGCCTCTAGCTCTTGAGAAAGCTGGACAGTATAGTTGACCTGGTAGGTATCTCCTTGACGGATGTGGTGCTGGATGGTCTCAATGGCTTCTTGATAGGCAGGAGCCTCAACCTCTTCCGTCCAATTGGCTGGAAGATCCACAGCTTCATAGTCCTCTGGAAAAGGAAGAGTTTCGACCTCCTCGTGAATGGTGAAATAGAGGAGATATTCTCCCATTAGAGGTGCAGGATGGACAGCTAATTTTTTCTCAAAAGCAGGAGCAGCCTCATAGCTGACATAGCCTACGGCATAAAAACCAGCTTCTTGGTAAGTTTCCACTTCTTTAAGAAGGGCCTCGACTTGATCGATGTCTCTGGTTTTAAATTCTTTTATGGGCTTGGTGAAAAGGTGTCGCAATCCAAGTTCTTTAAAATCAATAATGGTTTGTTTGTGCATGCTTTGAGTATATCAAAAATAGAGGAAAAAAGGTAGATCAGGTTCGAAAGATTCCTTGCCTAGGCCTCTCTTTCATGCTAAAATAACCATAGAATCTGCATTTTGCAAGGAGTAGGAACATGCAAAAGAATTCCCTCTATAACACTTCCAGCATTAGTCTGTTTCAATATCTCTTTGCGATTGCAGTGATTTTGGTGCATAGTGGTCGCTTAACCTCCTATGAACCACTGCATTTTGGACTCAAGAGCATCCTTGGACGGCTAGCGGTGCCATTTTTTATCATCTGTGCTAGCTTTTTTCTCAAGCAATCCCTAAAGGATGCAAGGAAAATGAAGGCCTATCTGGTCAAAATCGTTAAAACTTATTTATTTTGGAGTTGTGTCTATCTGCCATATGCCTGGATCTTTTTTTCTAGTCTCAAACTCTCTGTCTATCTCTTTCCAGCAGGAGTCTTGATTGCCCTGGTCTATCTGGGGATGTGCTACCAACTCTGGTATATCCCAGCCTTTTTGCTGGGCTGGTTTTTGGTCAATCAACTGGTCAAACGCTTGGGCATGGTTTGGGCAGGGGTGATCACCTTTCTTCTTTACTGCTGGGGCTTGATCGAGACCTATTCGGCTTACCTGGACACCACGAGTCTTCTAAAAGGCTACCAGCTCTATAGCAACCTATTTTTCACAGCGCGAAATGGTCTCTTCTATACGCCTATTTTTATCTTTATGGGTTATTATCTGTATGATCATTTTGATTCACCAAGCTTTAGGGTTCACCGTTGGCAAAAAGTAGCTCTTGCCTTTGGACTCTTCTGTTTAGAAGGTATGATCATTTTTCGAAATGAAGGAATCGATAAGAACTTTTTCTTTCTCCTTCCTTTTGTGACGGTCTATTTGGTCAATGCTTGCCTGCGATCGTCTTTTCTAAAAATCTATGATCTACAGTATTTAAAACAGATTAGTATGGCCCTTTACTTTTCCCATCCGATCTTTATCGAGTTGGCGCGCTATGGCTTTAGGACTCTCCCTCTTTCCTATCCCGACAGGGGCAAACTGATTTTTGTGATAGCCCTATTTGGCAGTCATCTCTTTGGCCTGGCCATGCTGTGGGTACGAGATAGAAGGGAAAAACAAAAGATTCCTTCAAATGGTGAAGAGTTAAATGAAATAACCAACCAATAGTAGGGTGTACAAACCTCAAACAGTTGTGTTTGAGGTTTTTTGAATGGACAAATTAAGGGGGGATAAGGATTGTTAGGCCTGCTCCACCTCATTTATAGATGTTTCATTTGATTGCCCTTGGATAGAAGGAAGGGGAAATCATTACCAGATAGTGACTTATAATATAGACATTAGTGCAAACAATGTCTATATTATTAAATATTTATTATTTAATTTGAAAAGCAATAGATATTCTAAAAAATAATTGATAAAATTAAAGGGAGGCCTTTTTGGAAGGCTAACAAAAGTAAGGAGATAAAACATGAAAAAGCTTAGTTCATTATGGAAAACCTTTTTGAAAAAAGGTTTTGCCATTTTAACGATTCTCATGATGCTAGGCCAGATTGGTCAAGGGGCTGTAACTGCCTATGCCAACCAGCTAGCAGTTGGAGATAACGGGGCCTTGGATGTTACCCTCTTGTATGGGGACAAACAAGACCATCCAGGTGGCATGTCCTATTTTACAGGGGATACCATGTCTGGCTATATCCAGATTACCCCTAAAAATTTGACAACCGATATTAACGATGTCACGATTACCTTGAATGTACCAGGCAAGTACCTCAGAGAAGTCAGCATTCCAGACTTTAATAGTGCCTCAGAGCATGATAAACCAACGGTAACAAAAGTTGGTGATGACTATCAAGTCACCCTTCACTTTAAAAATTACCAAAAATCAGAAGTGTTGACCTTACCTTTTATCGGGAAGTTTACAATCGGGTATCCACCGACGAATTACTCGCTAGATATCACAGGAACCTTGAACATCAATGGGCAGGAAACAGCGCTCAATGATATCATTTGGAAACCTAAGTACAACGACTATCGCTTCACCAAGTACATCAACCAAAACTTGAACGAAGCCATGTCTAAGGACTATGCGGAAGCAATGCCAGGTATTGTCAAAGGTGCAGATGGAAAGAACTATATTGAAACACCATCTTCTGTTCCATTTGCCTTTCAATTGGACGGAATGCGCGGTCAATACGGTGGTCAATACCGTCAGTTAGAATCAGCAACGATTACTGATAAGTTGCCAACCTATACAGATAAGAACGGGAAGACTCGTACAGCTGTTCTCGATACAGCCAAGTCAGAAGGATGGGTAGACAATGGAGATGGCACCGTTTCGAAGACATTCCAAGCGGATGCAAACGACAATCCAGCAGCTTATCACCAAGAATTTATGACCAAAATCAAGGATACTAGTTACCTCTACTTGAAATTCCCTGATTTGGTATTAGAAAAAGACCAAACCCTCAAGGACGTCCTTAGCAAGGATTTGACCAACACTGGTAGTCTAGTAGGTATTCCTGCTAACCGTGGAGAGGGAGAACCAGATATTACTGCGGAAGATTCCCTTATTTTCCGTTTGACTTCACGTGACCTTGAAGGTGCCGGAAGCTTTGCTAAACAGGCGGATGGGGATGTTTATGACTCAACAGAATACAAGGCTGCTAATTACAAGTGGATTCTAAAATTTCATAATAACACCCCTGCACCGCAGAAGAATTTTGTTTTTTACGATGAGACTGTGGACCCTCGCTTGAAGTTTACCAAGATCGATTATAGTCGCCTGATGGAAGGAAACTATGGGATTGGGAAACAAATCCATACTATTGTCAAACGAATCATCCTGACTATGGAAGATGGTAGCATCAAAGAAATTCAGTCAGAAGCAGATAAAGACGGGAACGGTCTAATTGATTTGACCAAGTATGGAACCGTTGTGGGCTGGCGGATGGAAATGAAGGATGATTTTGTCCTTCAATCTGGACAGGGAATTAACCTCAATAGCTATACAAGCTTCAAGGATCCAGAAAAGACGCGTTACGATGAAACGGATGCGACCAAAAATGTTTACAAGAACACAGGCCGTGTGACCTATAAAACACAGTCAAATGTTGCCAAAGATCAGTCAGCAGATTGGACTTTCAAGCTTATCCCTATGAAGGAAAGTTTTGAAATCGCAAAAAGGACTGATTACAATGATGTTCGCTATACTGATGGACAAAATATTCGTTTTGGTTTGATGGCAACCAAAGTAGTTTTAGATCCTGATAAGAATTATGGAGACCTACGGATTATTGATCTTTATGATCCGAATACCCTTAAAGTCGATTTTAAAGATTTTGAGAGAAACCTTGCCTCTAGTGAAAAAGGTATGAAATTCCTTAAGAGCTACGAGGTCATTGAAAATTACCACAATTCAGGTCGAACCGCTATTGTGATGCATTTGGACCAAAAAGAGTTTATTAAAGCTTCTCTTATGGATCTTAATCGTGTGCGTTTACCGTTTATCGTGGCCGATTTAAAAGGAAAAGATGACGGTGGAACCTTCACCAATAAAGTATATGTGGCAGGAGATGGAATCCACGATCTTGAAAATGCCAACCCTGACCGAGTCACAGAAGATGTGTATGACTTAAACGGTAATGGTTCAACAACAGATAAGATTCCTTATGCTCAATCAAACTATACAATCGTCGCAGCAGAAGGGATCTATGCCCGCAAATACATCGCTAAAAATGATGATCTATCAGATGCATCGACTGTTACTCGTACCTTTAAACCTGGTGAAACTTTTAACTACAAGATCACCATTAAAAATAATACGGACAAGCCAGTCGAAGACGGAGTGGTTTACGATGCTCTACCAAAAGTACACGATGTCAATACCCTAGATGGGTCGAATCGTTTGACTGAATATACGGTTAGCCTCCGTGGACCTGTATCTGCTCCTGAAGGCTGGACAGTCTACTACACGACAGATCCTAGTGTCACAAGCGACACCATGGAGCAGGCAGCAGATAAGGATATCTGGACGACAGCTGTAGCAGATTACAGTCAAGTGACGGGTATCAAGTTTGTGGCGGATAAAGGAACGACGATCCCAGCACGTAGCGAAGCAAACTTTGGTGTCCCAGTCGTCAACCCAACGGAGTTGACCAAAGAAGTCAATGACTTGATGCAAAAACGTACTAAAGATAACGAAGACAACGGTGGACGTTCAGGTGTGGTCCAAGCCCATAACCAATTCGGATACAAGGCCAAAGGTCACGAAGGAAACCGTGAGTCGAATACCGTAACAGCGCAAATCTTCTCAGCAGCTTTCCAAGTCAAGAAAGTCGACAAGGACGATCCGAAGAAAGCCCTTGAAGGTGCTACATTCACCTTGACAGATGCGAATGGTGCAGTTGTTGCGACAGCTACTTCTGATAAAAATGGGGAACTTTCATTTAGTACCTTGACAGAAGGAAACTATACCTTAAAAGAAACACAAGCGCCTGCCAATTACAAGTTGGATGAAACAGAACATGCAGTGGTTGTGACCTATGATGCAGACAAGCAAATCTATCATGTCACGGTAGATGGAAAAGCTGTCGGCTCAAAAGCTCTTCCTCTAGAAATCGCGAATGAAGCGGATATCAAGTATATCGATCTCGAAGCTTCAAAAGTTTGGGATGACCAAGACAATCAAGAAGGGCTTCGCCCAGAAAGTGTCGAATTCCAACTCTACAAAAATGGAAAAGCGCAAGGAAAACCAGTCACGGTCTCAGCTGCAACAGACTGGAAAGCTCACTTTACGAATCTTCCAGATAAAGACAGCGATGGCAAGCTCAATACCTATACGGTCAAAGAAGTGAAAGTTCCGACTCATTATACGGTCGATACAGAAGAAGCCAGCTTCACAGATGGAAAAGCAACTATTACCAATAAACGCACTCCTGAGACAAGGACAGTTACCGTCAAGAAAGTCTGGGATGATGCCGATAACCAAGACGGTCTTCGTCCTACAACTATCAAGGTTCACCTCTTAGCCAATGGAAAAGAAGTGCAATCAATCGATCTTGCTGGTCAAGGAAATGAATGGACGCATACCTTCACAGACCTCCCCGTCTATAAAGATGGTCAAAAAGTTGTCTACACAGTGACTGAGGACAAGGTGGAGAATTACACCACTAAGATCGATGGAACAACGATTACCAATACTTACAAACCAGGTAAGACGAGCCTCACTGTTACCAAAAACTGGAATGATGCCAACAACCAAGATGATCTTCGTCCAAAATCGATCAAGGTTCAACTCTATGCTGGCGATCAAAAAGTTGGTAAAGCTGTTGAATTGTCGGCAGATAACAAATGGACCCATACCTTCTCAGACCTAGATGAGAAGAAAGCCGGCCAAGTTATCAACTATTCGGTTAAAGAAATCGATGTTCCAAAAGGCTACACACAAGCTGTCGAAGCAACGAATCCAGGTCAAGTGGTCGTGACCAATACGCACGAACCAGAAAAGACCAAAGTAGAAGTGAGCAAGAAGTGGGAAGATGCTGATAACCAAGATGGTCTACGCCCAGCCAGCATTCAAGTTCAATTGTACAAAGATGGCGTTCCTACTGACCAAGTAGTAGAACTTTCTGCAGCGAATGATTGGAAAGGTGCATTTGAAAACCTTGATGCCAAGGCAACTGGAAAAGCCATTACTTATACGGTTAAAGAAGTTACTGTCCCAGATGGTTACAAGGTGACGGTAAATGATAAGGACAAGGCTAATGTTGTCTTGACCAACACGCATGAACCAACTCTTACAGAGATGAAAGTCACTAAGAAGTGGGATGATGCCAATGACCAAGATGGCCTCCGTCCAAAATCCATCAAGGTTCAATTGTATGCAAATGATGAAAAAGTAGGAGATCCGGTTCAATTGTCAGCGGACAATCAATGGACTCACACCTTCAGCAAGTTGCCTGAAAAGAAAGCTGGCCAAGCTATTAGCTATCGTGTGGAAGAAGTAGCTGTTCCTGAAGACTACCAAGTAACTGCTGATACCTCTGATCCTGCTCACACGATCTTGACCAATACGCATATGCCAGCGGTGATCGATATTCCAGTGACCAAGATTTGGAATGACCAAGACAATCAAGATGGTCTTC
>ERZ773050.1056-NODE-1056-length-15447-cov-9.845504_pt1 | contig 15447 bp, 15 predicted proteins | sample MGYA00580632_ERZ773050 | MGnify/ENA primary metagenome ERZ773050 (study PRJEB29015, sample SAMEA2738123) | human oral metagenome | biome: human oral; feature: human-associated habitat; material: saliva | place: China | collected 2166 ... | reverse complement strand
CAAAACGACGAATGGGCCGAAGGCCGACGCTACCTCAGCCTCGACATCCTCACCAGATCACGACTCACACCACAACCCACCCAACAGGAGGACACCCCACTCACACTCAGCGCATAACCCAACCCGAAGGACACAAAACGATGACACCACCCCACAGGACTTGACCGGGTCAGTTTGGTTTTTTGGCAAATCGCCCCCGGCTAAACACGTCCATAGCGGCCTATGTGCGCTCGTGGACGGGTGCAGTGTTCGGGCCTCTATGGTGTTCGGCTGTGATAAATCCGGGGGATATTTCGCTATCACTCAAGGAGCTCAACACGTGCACCCTGGGGGCAGTGTTGAACCCTCGACCGAGAGTCAGCACCGCCCCTGTTTTCTTGCCTTCAGAGGGGTCTCGCTGCAGTCTCGGGCCTCCTGTAGTCTAGGAGCATGGTCGTAGGGGAGAGGACTCACATGGAATTGAAGCGGCAACACGTCGAGTGGTTGAGCATCGTTAGATACCAGTCTGATCTTGCAGAAAACCAAGCGAAGGAGCCGGAGCCGCTCAACGCGGTAAGCATCTCGACCATCCACGATGCAGTCGAGTCGATGCTGAGCCTTATTGCGGAGGCCCATCAAGTGGCCACTAAGAGCAAGGACTTCGCGAAGCTGTTTGACAATGTCAGCGATCAAATGAAAACTCAGGGCGGTGACCTGTCCGGCCATCGCAGTGCGATGATCGCTCTGAACAGCGCCCGTGTCGGTTTCAAACACCACGGCAATCAAAGTAACAAGCAGACGATCGACAGACACATCGCGAACGGACTCAACTTCCTCGCTGACGCAGCCGAGCAAGGGCTCGACACCCCGTTCGCCGAAGTGTCACTGCTCGGCTTTGTGCGTGATCCCAAGGTGCGCGAGTACATACGCCGAGCGGATGACTGCAGCTCTGACGCAGCCGAAGATCGCACGCTCGCTTTTCAGTACCTGCGCCTCGGCTTCGAGACGCTGGTGCAGGGGTACCAGCAAAGTAAGAGCTACTACCCGGGACGGCCCCTCATCACGACCAAGCCGAGCTTTCTTCCTTCAGTTTTCGGGATCCGAGATCATGGCGGGAAAGTCGGAGAGGCGGCATTCAAGTGGTTAGAGAACTTGGATAGTTGGGTAAGAACTCTCGTTCTGGGGATAGACGTACAAGAGTACACATTCTTCTTGGCATATACGCCGGACTTAACGATGATGTTGAATGGGGAGGCATGTTTTCACTGGCGTTCCGTGCCCGACCTTTCCGACGACGTCTTCCGCCGTTGTCGCCAGTTCGTGGTGGAGTCGGCTATTCGGCTGGGACGCAGAGACTTCGCTTACGACGCCTGGCACGCACGCCAGTCGTCGCCGGAAGATCAGCAAAATACCATGGGGGCAAGCCGTGTGATGGCCCTCGACGAGAACGGGCTGTTGACCCCGCATGAAGGCCATGATGACGCGAGTTCCACAGAAGAGGCTCAGTAATCCCAATCCCGATAGGCGTCCCGCCTTATGATGTCCAGCGCCGACAGCCACTAGAGGTACCCGGGGCTGCCCGCCTTTGACCCATTCGACCTCGCCTTGGGCGGCGAACTCACCAATTTGATGCCCGTCGCCCTACGCAGCCAGTGAAGGACTGGAGCGCAGAATCAGATGTGAGCGGAACACGATAAGTTTGATACGTGCCCCCTGGGCTCCACAGATTCCCACCAATCGTTGCAATTGCAGCGATATGCACCCCGAATGGGTACGTGGTGGGTACAACAGAACAGCCCCGGTCATTGGAAGGTTTTGCTTCCGGTGGCCGGGGCCTGCTTGTTAGTGACTCAGATGTCGGGCTTGATCTCGCTTGGAGGGTCCGGGACGAACGGAAGCATCGTCCCTTCCGGGAGCGTCAAGAGCAGATCCTCGATGATGCGGCGTAGCTTATGGCCCCAGCTGAGCGCGGCTCGGTAGCGAGCCCGCGTCTGGTCGAGGTCGAGTGTTGCCGCCTCCAGGTCCTTCTCGAGGCGATCGACCTTGAGGGTCAGCCGCTCGAGTTCCGTTTTCATCGCGTCGAGCGCCAGGGTGAGTTCTGCGAGACGGGAGTGTTCGTGCTCGACGCGGCGCTGCGACCACCCGCTGATGAGGTTCCCGCAGACGATCCCCACCAGTCCGATCAGCGCTGCGACGACGACGTTATCGAGTTGGATTCACGGCACCGCCGCTCTCCTGACTGCGCATCCCGGTCTCACCCTCGATGTCGGCGCGAGTCTTGCCGCTAGGCGTCATAACCCCCACCCATTCGAGAAGATTCACACCGCCGATTCGGATTCTCGCGAGCACCTGGTAGACCGCCCAGGCCGTCCCGAGGAACGAAGGTCGCCAGCGAAGAAGGTAAAGAGATGCGCCCCAGCGGTTGCAACGCGGGGGCGCGAGAGCAGGCGATAGAATTGCTCGTGAAGAAGCATAATACGTCTCGTCGGCCTTTGTGGCTATGGCGATCGTTGATCGGTGCGCTGGCTAAGGCCTGGCAGCGCCGCGCTCAGACACAATGCCACTCCTGAGCAGCCGGGAACGCGCCTAAAACGGGCACTGTTCATGCGCCCAGCGCAAAAAGACTCCCGCGAGCGCCCATGTGGGTCTCGCCGGAGTATGGTGTGGGGCGGGTCATCGTGAGGTAGTTGAGAGTGTCGCTCGTCTAGCGGCGAGGTTGATTACCTCGGCGCCCTGCTGCCGGTGGGCTATGTTGGAGTTGATGCCTATCCAAGCGGCGATAAGCGTGGTGGGCACGCCTGTTGCTTCGCTGATTCGTTTGAAGGGGGTGCCCGGCCAGGCGCGTTCGGCTGCCTGCGCGAGGAGTGAGGGTCTTTCGGCGGGGACGTCAACAGGTTCGTTGAGGCGCCAGCCGCGCGCATTGATCTGTCCGTACATGCTCTTCGCGCGCCCGGGCGAGATCAGGTGTAGCCCTTCGGCGCGCTTCACGATGGCCATGAGTGACACCCCGAATCGTGCCTTGAGGCGCATGTAATCGGGAATCGTCGACCGCTCGCCAATTGACGCGCGCATGGGGGGTGCCGGCAGGAGGAGCGCTCCCGCGAATTCGAAGGCCATGCGTTCACGTGGCGACCTCGCACGAGGAGGGGTCACCAGGTCGTGGTCGAAGAGCAGGTGAGCGAGTTCGTGGGCGATCGTCATACGCTGTACGTCGCCCCGCTCGGGTCCCAAGGTCGCTATCACGGGCCGATTCTCGCTGGCAGAGGGGCGCGATACGCCCGCCATTGTCGTTCCATAGGAACGTTGTGGGTCCAGGTTTGCGACGACCGCAACACCCATACGCTCCACCATGCGAGTCATCGATGCGACCGGGGCGTCCGCTCCTAATCCTGCGGCCTCACGGACCGCCGTGGCTGCGTCGTCCGCATCCATGTACAGAACGTCGGGAGGTGTGAACGAATAGTATCCCGAATGCTGCGACGCTGCGCGCCACAGATCCCCCGCAAGCTGCGCGAGCGCCCCGATCCTACGCTCCTCAAAGGCTCTCGTTGATGCCTTCTTGCGGAACGTCACCGCAGCAGCATCTGATGGACGCGGCGCGCGCGCAAAGAACGAGGAGGGAACGGTGAATTCAGCGGCGAGCCGCACAGCCAGGTCCTCGGAAAGTGGTGATACGCCGTGGATTATCTTCGAGACAGCTCCCTGCGATACTCCAAGCCGCTCGGCTGCCTGTGCCTGCGTTATCCCCTCCAGGTCAAGGAGAAGCCCCAGGCGCCCACCGTAGTAGTTAGCCTGCGAAGCCATGTCCCTCAGCCTCGTCGGCGTCGATCTGCGCGAAGAAATCCTCCTGCGTGTCCTCTTGCGCATCAGTGAATCGCAAAGACTTGAACCAGTTGAGGTCCTCGCTCAGGGGAATGCTCGCATCGATAGGAGTCCTCCCCAGGTACCTACCCGGCCCCTTCGGGTGAACCAGGCGCAGGGTGAAACCGTCATCCGCGCGGCCAGGTGTGTTGTAGTCCCACAGAAGCAGAAGGTTCAACTGAGGCATCGGGCTGTCGACCTCAAGGAGAGAGGGCTGCCAAAAGGCCTGTCGTGCCCCATTCCTGCCCGCAGCTGGAACCCCGCCGGGGAAAGCAACCGGCGACTCCTTCAAGAATCGCGCAGTGATATCGTCCGATTCTATGATCAGTTGCGCCATCTGCTGCGGCCTACCGGCAACGCGCCACCCCGGAGGCAGAACCTCGTCGGCCATCAGGAACTCCCGTAGGCTCGCGCGGGCCACAAGCGGACGCAACGCAGGGTACGTCTCGTGCTTGAGGCCACGAAGGCGTGAATCGGCGTCATGAAGGGCTGTCCCATGTGCGGCCCACATCGCGGGCGAGAGCACTTCGGCCGTGTGCTGGATAACTGCAATCATGTCCCGGTTGGGCATAACATTCCTCCTTGCATCTATTGGGAATATTATGCGTCAAAAAAACATGCTTCGCCTTGGGGCGGCGCTCTTTGTTACTTCCTCAACGACGTTGCTTGGCGCTCGACCATCCTGGCAAGGATCTCACGCTTGAAATCCTCGTCCGTGCGCTGGTAACGAGACGCTATGTAGGATCGGACCATCCGTAGCGAGGCATTGGTGCCCGCCGTCGCGTCGGCCTGCCTACAGCGGGTCGCAGACTAGTTGCGTAGCGCGTGCCAGTCGTCCGAGTGTCCGTTCGGGATCTGGATTCCTGCACTGTCCTACGCCGCATGCAGAAGCAGCGTGAGGGCTGTGTCGCGTTCGAAGCCCGACCCGCTCAGCGCTGGAAACAGGAATGCCTGCACACCTGGGCCGACATGGTTCCGCAGATGAGTATGCATGATGATAGCTGTCGAGGCCATGAGTGCCACCGTGCGCATGCCCGCGCTAGTCTTCGTCGGCCCCGGCACCAGACGTTGCCCCGATCGATGCAGTGAACACTCCATGCGAAGGCTCATGCCGCCGTGCTCGCGCTCGACAGGCGACGCACGAGTACGAGCCAATGCCCCGTTGGTGTGCAGACCCGTGTCGGCGAGCAGTAGCACGAGCGCACAATAGCGGGCGGGCATCTCGGCCGCTAAGGCTTCGACCTGTGCGAGGGAGTATGGGAACTTGGAAAGCACTCTTGGTTTTCGGGAGTACCCTTGATGCGCGACGGGTTCTTCTCGAGGAGCGTGTGCTCGTCTTCAACGGTGGCGTTCAGCAGTGCGCGCAGCGTCTCGTATGCGTTTTTGTGGGCACCCACCGTAGCCTTAAGGCCTGCCCAACACTGGGCGAAGCCCGGGGTTTCTGTTGCCTTTTCGTCGTTTTGCCCACGCTGCTCGCGGTCTGTCATGCTGTCGTGTCATGTACGAGGAGACTTGATACGTCGGCAATTGAAGCGAGGATTCCCCCTGGGCTAGTTGTGAAATAATCAACCGTCAGAAAGCCCGGCAATGGGCCTCGCCCCCTTTGAGTCATAATGACGTATTTCTTCGCGGTTCTCCTAATCGGAATGCGTGATGGACAGGTGTCGCATCTGCGATGATGTACTCGCTTGTGGCTAGTTTGGGGAAGAACTGGGAGGTCTCCCGTGTTGCGGTAACCCAGGCCTGACCGGACTCCCCACGGCGCACCGCTGCGCGTCCCTTAGCCCCTGTGTCGCTCCTGTCCACGTGGTGCACGAAGGACAAACCCCACCAACACAAAATATCCTATAACCCGGCAGTCAAGCCCCTAGTCTCGTGTGCCCTGTTGACGAGGCGATGTTCATCCTCAGCGCATGGGTATGCTTGCCTCGGAAAACCGCCACTGATACCGTGAATCACGTCATACAGCTTATGAGGAGGCAAAGAGGCCATGCCCATCTTCGGAGGCAAACAAATCGCAGAACTACAGCAGAAGCTCGCGATCGGGGAACAGCAGTACAACGACGCGCAACGCACCATCGCCGAGCTGTCGGGCCTCATTGAGCGGGCAGGTGGTGGCGAGATTACGAGAATGCGCGCCCTCGTTGAACAGGCACGCCAAGAGCAGCAAGCCGCTATCGTGTCTCTCCGCCAGCAGCACGAGCAGTATGCTCGGCAACTCGCTCGGGAGTAGGCGGCCGCGGAGAAGCGTCTCCGCGATATCAACATGGAAGCCGATAGGAGCGAGGCGAAACTCACGCGTGTCAAGGCGAAGACCATGGAGCAGAAGGAGGAGTTGCGCGCCCTGGGGATCCGCTACGACGAGGGCATCAAGATGCTCGATGTTGGGTGGACCGACTACGACAGTCCCGCCTCCTCGTCTGTCGCACTGAAAGAACAGCTCGATGAGGTTCGAGCCACGATCAAGCAGATGATCCGTACAGGTGTCGCAGTTGATGCGAGTGAAACCTTCACTTTCAACGACTCCAAAGCGAAGGGACGCAAGTTTGTGCGCGACATGGCGAAAATGATGCTCCGCGCCTACAACGCCGAGGCGGAGAACTGCGTCCTCACCGTTAAGGCGGGTAATGGGGATGTAGCCCGCAACCGACTCGAAAGAGCACGGGATCAGATAGTCAAACTTGGCGCACTCATCAACCTCCAGATCAACTTCCACTACCACCGGCTGCGCATCAAGGAACTCGAACTCACGCTCCAGTACCAGAACGCCAAGAAAGCTGAGAAAGAAGCCGAGCGTGAAGAGCGTGCGCGACTATGCGAACAAGCGCGCGCTGAGAAGGAGCTCCGGGCCGAACGTGAACGTCTCGAAAAAGAACGCCAGCACTACCTCAATGTCCTCAAAGCCGTTGAGGAGTCAGGCGACAGTACTGAAGCGGAGAAGCTGCGCCAGCAGCTCGCCGAGATCGAAGAGGGAATTAACGATGTCGTAAAACGGGAGGCCAACAGTCGCGCCGGATATGTCTATGTCATCTCGAACATCGGGTCCTTCGGTGAACGTATGGTCAAGATCGGTATGACACGCCGCCTCGACCCCATGGATCGTGTCCGCGAACTCGGAGACGCGTCCGTGCCATTCAACTTCGATGTCCACGCCTTGTTCTTCTCCGACGATGCCGTAAGCGTAGAAACTGAGCTGCACCACCGCTTCGCAGCCAAACGCGTCAACCGCATCAATGCGCGGCGCGAATTCTTCTACGCCACCCCCGCAGAGGTTCGAGAAGTCCTTAAAGACATCGCTGGAAACCTCCTCGAATTCACCGAAGAACCAGAAGCGGAGCAGTATCGACTCAGCCTTGACGAAGCGCGCGCATCTGCTCGATGCTGAGGTGGTCCCCCCCGCTAGAACCTAGACCCCGGGTTTCCGTTGGAAGCCCGGGGATTTCTGTATGCGAGCATGTGCGTTCTATTGCTGTCATATACCCCCAGGGGTATTATTGCTCTTGTTGTGGCAGGCGCGCCTCGGCATTGGAGACAGAAAGCGAGTGGAACATGCGAGTAGTCATCGTCGGAGGAGTCGCGGGCGGCATGAGCGCGGCGGCGCGCCTGCGCAGGCGCGACGAGGGCGCCGAGATCATCGTGTTGGAGCGCGGTAAGTACGTGTCCTTCGCGAACTGCGGACTCCCGTACTACGTCGGCGGCGAGATCGAAGACCCCGCCAAGCTCCTCCTTCACACGCCGCACACCCTCAAAACCGCCCTCAACCTCGACGTGCGCATCAACTCCGAGGTCACGGCGATCAATCCCAGTGCGCACAGCGTCCAGGTCGCAAACACGGAAACCGGCGAGGCCTACACGCTCACCTACGACCACCTGATCCTCTCCCCGGGCGGCCTCGCTAGCAGGCCCCCGATCGACGGCCTCGACTCCCCGCGCGTGCACACGCTGCGCACCGTCGACGATGCCCTCGCCCTGCGCGAGGCCTCGGGCACGCGCGCCGTCGTCCTCGGAGCCGGGTTCATCGGCATCGAAGCCACCGAGGCCCTCGCGCAGCGAGGCTTCGAAACCCACCTCGTCGAGTACGCCGAACACGTCCTGCCGCCCCTCGAGGTCGAGATGGCCACGCTGGTCACCCGCGAGCTGCGCGGCCTCGGCGTGTGCGTCCACGCAGGTGTTGCCGCCCAGTCCATCGTCCACGGCGACGATCACGACTCCGTGACGCTCTCCGACGGGACCGTCCTGACCGCAGACGTCATCGTCCTGTCGACCGGCGTGCGCCCCGACACCGCCTTCGCCGAGGCCGCGGGCATCGAGACCAGCCGCGGCTACATCCTCGTCGACGAGCACGGGCGTACCAGCGTGGACGACGTCTACGCGGTCGGTGACGCCGCGGTCGGCCGCGACCACGACCGCCCCGTCGCCCTGGCCGGACCCGCGAACCGCGGGGGACGCCTCGTCGCCGACGCGATCGCCGACGCCGAACACAGCGAGCAAACCGCGCGCCCCATCCTGAGCCCCCAAGGAACGGCCATCGTCCGGATCGGGAGCCTCACCGCCGCCATGACCGGCGCTAACCGTCAGACGCTCGATGCCTCGGGTATTCAGTACTTCACGGTGCACACACACGCTAATCAGCACGCAGGCTATTTCCCCGGTGCCCAGCCTGTGCACATCCTCATGCACGTGGGTGCCGGTGGGCAGATCCTCGGCGCGCAAGCCGTGGGCGCCGATAGCGTGGACCGCCGCATCGACGTCATCGCAACCGCTATGCGAGCGGGCCTGAAAGCGACGGACCTCATCGACCTGGACCTCGCCTACGCGCCGCCCTATGGCCAGGCGAAGGATCCCGTCAACCAGACTGGCATGGTCGCCCACAACGTGTTGACCGGCGAGCTTGTCCTCACCGGCCCGGACGCCCTCACCGAGGACATGCCCGTCCTCGACGTGCGCACGCCGGGCGAGTGTGCTGCCGGACACATGCCCAACTCCCTGAACATTCCCCACACGCAGCTGCGCGACCGCCTCGGTGAGGTTCAGGCTTGGGTCGACGAGAGCGTCGGAGAGCAGCCCTTCGTTGTCATGTGCGCCGCGGGCGTGCGCTCCTGGATCGGCTACCGCATCGTGCGCGCGGCAGGCTTTGACGTGACCATGCTGTCGGGCGGCATTCAAACGTTGCGCGCGTGGCTCGGCGATCGCGCCGACGCAGTCCTGGTCAAGGAATAGCGCGCATGGCGACGCAGACGCAGATTGTAAACCGACTCAAGCGCGCTCGAGGGCAGCTTGACGCCCTCATCGAGCAGCTGGAAAGCGGGGACGGAAAATGCCGGGAGGTCTTGACTCAGTTCGCGGCCGTCAACTCCGCCATGAAACGAGCCAGCTACCTCGCGGTTGCGACGATCATGTCGCAGTGTGCGCAGGAGGTTGTCGGCTCGCGAGACGAGGCCGACCCTGAGTCGGCGCGAACGGAATCGTTCGTGGCTGCGGATAGGGTGACGATGGAAGAGCTTGAGCAGCTTTTCCTCCGCCTGACCTAAAGCGTCGATAGATCCACTATCGCGAATAGAACACCCATCAATGCGCAACGACTCCCCAAAGGATCCGAGGCGCGAGTTTCGAGGAGATAATCATGTGTCGACCCACCACCTGCGAAGTGTGCGGAAAGACCACCTGGAAGGGCTGCGGCAAGCACATCGACTCGGTGAAGGCTAAGGTGCCCGCGGATCAGTGGTGCAACAAGGAGCACACCGATGAGGAGTATGCCGCTGTCCCGAAGAAGCGCGGCCTATTTGGCAGCTTCTGTGGCTAACTAGTTGCCCGAGGCCGTCTCCTCGTGGGGACGCTGAGGGGTGGCAGCCTTCGTGTCGATGGGGTCGAGCCTTGGTGCTGGCTCCATCGACGCATAGTCATGTCACCGGATCCGCATGGGTGTCGAATCCCATTTTCATTCTGATCATTCGTGTATCATTAATTCATGAGGTGGGCGACAAAATCAACGTGGATTCGTATCGCGGGGCTGTTCGGCATCTACCTGCTGGTGCCCGCAGCGTGGTTTAGTGTCTCGCGTGTCTGCGACTCGATGGAGATCGTGAAGAGCCTTGCGTTCCTGATCCTGCTCGCGATCCTGCCGATCCTTGCGATGGGCTTTGGCGCTTGGGACGGCGTGAAGGAGGGCTTCAGCCTCCTGTGGCTGCTCGCGCCCTTCGTGTGTTTCCTGGCGCCGATGTACCTGTTCTTCAACGACAGCGCCCTCATCTACGGGGTGGGCTACAGCCTGCTCGGCTTCGTCGCCCACGGCGTCGGTGCCGTCATCCACGCGCGCCGCGTGCGGAAGTAGCAAGCGCAGGCAACAGGCAGATTCGTGCGCGGGCTGTGACTACGCGGAGAGGTTACGAACATGCGGATAGGTTATGACGATCTGGATAGTTTATTAACATATCCGCATGCGAATAACCTATCCGTATCCGCATGACCTATCCGCGTGTCCCCCCGCGGATATGTCCCCGTGCGCAGAACCCCGTTTCGCCCCGGCGCCGCCTTCTCGGGCGTAGCATTTCCTGTATCGTGATGGCTCAAGGCCTGCGCAACGCACAAGCACACGGAGGTGCTGGCATGATTTGGGATCGGGTTGCACCGCTGTACGACTTCTTCGAAAACACGTTCAACCGAGCTGTTTATGACGGCACGGGCGAGGCGGTCGCGCGCATGATCCGCCCCGATGACCGTGTCCTCGAATGTGCGTGCGGCACCGGCGCGATTAGCGTCGCCATTGCCCCGGTGTGCGCCCGCCTGGTCGCCACGGACTACTCCGAGGGCATGCTCTCGCAAGCCCGTAAGAAGCTCGCGACACACTCGAACGTCACCGTCGAGCAAGCCGACATCACGGCCCTACGCTACGTCGCCGATTCCTTCGATGTGGCCGTCGCGGGCAATGTCATCCACCTGTTGCCTGACCCCGCGCACGCCTTACGAGAACTTGCTCGAGTCGTGAAGCCGGGCGGCACGATCATCGTCCCCACCTACGTGAGCCTCACAGATGGTGCGAACAACCCCATTCCGCGGCTGTTGTCCCGCCTGGGGGTGCGCTTTCAGGAGCACTTCACCCCGGCCTCGTACCAGGCGTTTGTCGAGGGGATGGGCTACGACGAGGCCCGCTTCCGCCTCGTCCGAGGGCGCATCCCCTGCGCAATCGCCGTTTTTCCCAACCGGAAGCAGGAGGACTAGCGCCCCTCCATGATGACCCCGCGCAGCATCGCCCCGTAGGCGACCGAGTCGCGGCTCATGCGCTCGCAGTGTCCCCAGCCTGGCCAGACGCGTAGCTCGGCCTCCGGGTAGAGCCGCGGGATCACGCGGCGCGCGAGCCGCAGGTCCGAGTCTTTCTGCCCGTACGCGAAGGTGCAGCGTCGCTGAATGGCGGGGGAGAGGGGTGGCAGGCTGACATGCGAGCAGTCGCGCACGATCGCGCGGATGCTCTCCTCACTCATCGTGGAGAAACTGGCGACCATCGAGCGTGCGGCCTGCTCGCCGTAGAGGCGCGCGAGCTCGAGGGCCCCGGCGTCGGGATCGCGCAGAGCTTTCCGGTGCTTGGCGACCATCACCCGGCTGAGAACGGCCCCGCCGACTCGGGCTACGGGCCCGCCCGAGTAGAAGCTCACGCCCTCGATGAACAGCCGATCGAACGAGAGGTCCGGGAATCGCAGCAGCTCGAACAGGATAACCCCGCCGAGCGACGCCCCGAAACCCAGCGATAGGCGACGCACCCCGTGGGAGGACAGACACTCGTGGATCGCCTCCGCCTCCGCCGCCGCCGACACGTAGGAGGCCGAGGCCTCGTCCCCGTGGGCGGACAAGTCCGGCACGAGGAAACGCAGTCCGGGCCCCATGTGGTCGCAGAGCGCAGCCTTCATGCTCGATGCCGAGGACAGCATCGGGTGAATGATGAGGGCGGTGGGGGAGTTTTCCCCGCCGGGCCCGTAGATGTGCATCTTCATGGCATCGCCCCACAGAAGTCGCCGGGCGCGTCGCTGCGCCCCTGAACTTGGATGACACTCAGATGCTAGCACGGCCGTGTCTGTGGCCGATTGGGTTTCAGGTCCCGATACGAGCGGCGCATCAGGCGCCCTGGGTTCGTGCGCGCGAGCGGTCCTACTAGCCTCCGCGCGGGATCGCGGGTAGTGTTGCCACGTTAGCCCCCTATGAAGGAGTGAATGATGCTCGTTGTGACGACCCCGACCGTTGAGGGTGCGCCCGTCAAGCAGTACATCGGCATGGTCTCCGGCGAGGCGATCTCCGGCGTCAACATGTTCAAGGACTTCGGTGCGAACCTGTCCAACATGTTCGGTGGCCGCGCCTCCCAGTACGAGGAAGAGATCGGCGGTGCCTCCGCGACCGCCGTCAACGAAATGTGCGCCCGCGCCCAGTCCATGGGCGCTAACGCGGTCGTCGGAGTGAAGGTCGACTACTTCACCGCAGGCACCAACAACGGCATGCTTGCTGCCATCGCGACGGGTACCGCCGTCATCCTCTGACGGTCGCCCGCACGGCGCTCGGCTCGCGCAGAACAACCCGCCAGAAGGAGCTCGCATGGGCCTGCTGGCGGGTTCGTTGTTTCGCCCCACCAGCACAAATAATGCGCGACTATCGTTGCTTAGGTAATACTAAGGGGGATAGTTTACGTAGAAAATACGCCTTCGTAAAGCGCCCGTCGGATGGTGAGAAGAGGGGCTTCTCGGTAAGGATAGGTAACCCTATCCTAGACTCTGGGCTGTGCCGTATCTGCGGCCTATCCCTGACCCAGTTGTCAACCAAGTGAGCCATAGATGTCCCATCGCAAAACCTCAGCGTTGGTGCTGCTAACTGCGGGCACCCTCGCCATGACCACCGTGAGTATCCCGGCAGCATTCGCCTTGGATGCGCGCGAGGAAAGCCAGTCGGGTGCCCCCGCCTCCTCCGTCGACGCACGCTCCGGAGCCCCGCAGTCGGGGAGTTCCGACGAGTCAGGAGAAGAGAACCCGACCACCACCCCCGAGAGCTTCCCCTCCGACGACACCCCGACGACAATTATCGTCCAGTTCGAAGATGGAGCGGTCGGCATCCCGTGGTACCGCCGCGTCTTCGGGCTGTCCTCCTCGACCAAGCACGAGACGGTCAAAGACCGTATCGAGACCGCGGTCGAGGCAGTGGTTCCCGGTGCGGACGTCACCGACGTGCGGGACTACACGCATGCGCTGGACGGCTTCGCGATCCAGGCCCCGGCCTCGTCCCTGGATGCCATCAAGGCGACTGAGGGCGTGAAGGCCGCCTTCATCGAGCGCCACCACAAACCCATGGTCGTCGAGGGTGACGGGGGAGCACTGGGTGCCGAGGCCATCGATCCCGCCCTGCAGAACGCATCTTCCCTGGAGATGACGCGCGCCAACCAGGCCACCCAGAAGGGTGACCGCCAGGTCGTCGAGGTCATCGACACGGGCATCGAAGCCACCCACCAGGCCTTCTCCGGTTCCATGGACGGTGTCGACGTGCGCATGAGCCAGGCCGACGTCGAGGCCCTCGCCGCCACGCTGCCGCACGGCAAGACCGGCAGCTACATCAACAAGAAGATCCCCTTCGTCTTCGACTACGCGGACAACGACCCCGACGTGCTGCCCAAGTCCAGCAAGGACCTCTCGCATGGCACCCACGTCGCCGCGATCGCCGCCGCCAACGCAGCCGACCTGCAGGGAACCGCGCCCCACGCGCAGATCATCGTCGCGAAGGTCGCCTCCGACCAGGACGGATCGATCCCGGACAGCACCGTCCTGGCGGCCCTCGACGACGCTGTCGTCATCAAGCCCGACTCGATCAACCTCTCCCTCGGCGAGGACGCAGGCATGGGCACCGAGGCCGGAACGATGTACGCGGAGGTCTACAAGAACCTCGCCGCCGCCGGCGTGACCGTCAACGCCGCCGCGGGCAACTCCTACTCGAGCGCCTACTCCAACAAGAGCGGCAAGAACCGCCCCTACGCGACCGACCCCGACGCGGGCACGCTCTCCGAACCCGCCTCCTACAGCTCGACCCTCGCCGTTGCCTCGGTCAACAACCAGGACGCGCTGCCCTACCTGACGGTGGGGGATCGCACGGTTGTCTACCGAAAGTCCCGCGGCCTCAAGGATGCCTTCGTGCCGAGCCTCACGGACATCGAGGAGGGAACCTACACCCTCGTCTACGCCGGCATTGGTGACGCGGCAGCCCTCGACGAGCTGGTGGCCGACCACCCCGGCGACCTCTCGAAGGTCATCGTCCTGGAAGACCGCGGTGGCTCCGACAGCGCCACCGGCGCGGACATGACCCACGAGGCCAAGGTCAAGGGCCTCACGCAGCTGGCCTCCAAGCCTGCGGCCCTCATCATCGGCGACTCCGAGGCCAGCGAAAACCCGTACGTGGCCACCATCGAGGCCACCCATACGATGCCGACGGTGACCATCACCCAGAAGGAGAAGGACGCCCTCATCGAGGCCATCAAGGCCAGCGAGTCCGGCTCCATCACCATCTCGAACCCGCACTCGGGCCTGCAGCTCGCCTCAACCAACCCGTCGATCTCCGACTTCACCTCGTGGGGCGTCACCCCCGACCTCAAGCTCAAGCCTGAGATCGCCGCCCCCGGCGGCAGCATCGTTGCCGCCGTCCTGGGCAACACCTACCGCTCCATGTCGGGAACGTCCATGGCGACCCCGCAGGTCGCGGGCATCGCCACCCTCGTTCGCCAGCGCGTGAACGAGGACCCGGCATTCGCTGGCCTGTCGGAGGAGGACAAGGCCGCGATCGTTACCACCCTCATGATGGGCACCGCCCACCCGCTGCTCGACATTGACCAGAACGACGGCACCTACTACTCGCCGCGCCGTGTGGGTGCCGGCCAGGTGGACGCGCTCGCGGCCACGACCACGTTCGTCTACCCCAGCGTGGAGGGCGCGGACAACCCGTGGCGTCCCAAGGCCGACCTGGGTGAGGGCACGAACGGGTGGACCTTCCAGGTCACTCTGACGAACGTTTCTGACAGTGCACGTACCTACACCCTGGGCGGCCAGGCGCTCTCCGAGATCGTCGAGGGTGGCCTGTTCACCGAGCATTCGAAGAACTGGGCGGGGCAGGGCATCGACCTGACCTTCTCCGCGGACTCCGTGACCGTGCCCGCCAAGGGCACCTCCACCGTGAGCGTCACCGTGACCCCGCAGGCAGCCTTCGCCTCGTACGCGAACGCGAACGCCCCCAAGGGCACCTTCATCGACGGTGCCGTGACCTTCACGAGCACAGACGGTGCCCCCGACCTCACCGTGCCCTACATGGGCTTCTACGGCTCCTGGGGCTCACCCTCCGTCTTTGACGCCAAGTGGTTCGACGGCACGACCAACGCGGTCCACTCCTGCGCCTCGACGCTGCTCAATCCCGCGACCGAGGTTCCGCTGGGTTCCCTGAACCCGCTCGCCGGCCAGGAGATCGACGACGTGCGCGCGGTCGACCCCGCGTACTTCATCATGTCGCGCTCGGCGCTGCCCGACGCGCCCTCGCGCCTTCTACCGCGCACCTGCCTGCTGCGTAACTCCCCGAAGGTGACCTACACCTACACGAACG
>ERZ773050.1052-NODE-1052-length-15485-cov-9.385224_pt1 | contig 15485 bp, 11 predicted proteins | sample MGYA00580632_ERZ773050 | MGnify/ENA primary metagenome ERZ773050 (study PRJEB29015, sample SAMEA2738123) | human oral metagenome | biome: human oral; feature: human-associated habitat; material: saliva | place: China | collected 2166 ... | reverse complement strand
TCATACATGATCTCGATCATTGGTGTTGGTGGGGTGGATCCTGAGAAACGAATGTGGCAATGTAGTTTTGTTGTCGTTTCCGTGTGTTTGCGGTTTAAGTGGAAGCCACTAGGCTTTCTTTTTATTGCAGCAGATATCTGTGATGCTGTTGCTAGGTTGCACACAATCGTGTCATCCGGCATTACGGCTTGAGTGCCTGAATGGGTCGGGGTGATTCCCTTGTGGCAGGAAGTCAAAACAATGATGCACGCAACAAGAAGCGGAAATGTAATGAATTTAGGTGTTTTGTATTTCTGTTGAGAATGCTTCGTCATCTCATTTTAACTTCCGCCGGCCTCGGTGCTGCTGTGCTTCATATGCGGTCTTGCCTTCTGTGCAACGCACCTCCATCAAGTATGTGAACGCTCGGTTAGATAATGTCCACTGTATGCGCGGCAGCGATAACGTTCAAGCGGTTTCAAGGTAACGTTCCGGCCGGAGAGCACTTCGGAGGCCCGCTGGGTGGATGGTCCTTCTGAGCTCTCAGGATGCGCCGGCCAGGAAGTCGCGCAGGATCGCGTCCATCTGCTCGGCCTCGATGAGGAAGCCGTCGTGCCCGTGCAGGGAGCTGATGGTCTCGCGCCTCGCGCCCGGGATGCCGCCGGCCAGCTCCTCGGCCTGGGCGGGCAGGAAGAGCCGGTCGGAGTCCACGTCCACCACGAGCGTGCGCGCCTGCACCCTCGCCAGCGCCGCCTCGATGCCGCCGCGCCCCGTGCCGACGTCGTGCACCATCATCGAGTGGGTGACGATGAGGTAGGTGTTGGCGTCGAAGCGCGCCAGCAGCTTGCCGGCGTGGTAGTCCAGGTAGGACTCCACCTGGTAGCGCCCGCCCACCGCCGGGTCCTCCTCGCCCTGGTGGCGCCGCCCGAAGCGCTCGTCGAGCTCGGCGGCGCTGCGGTAGGTCGTGTGCGCCAGCGCCCGCGCCAGCCCCAGCCCTCGCACCGGTCCCACCGAGTGGGAGTAGTAGTCGCCGTCGAAGAAGAAGGGGTCGGCCACGATCGCCAGCTCCTGCAGGTGGCACCAGGCCAGCTGGTCGGCGGTCGTCGAGGCGCCTGTGGCCACCAGCGCCAGGTTGCGCACCCGCTGCGGGTGGGTGACCCCCCACTCGATCGCCCGGTGCCCGCCCAGTGAGGCCCCGATGACCAGGTGGAAGACCTCGATCCCCAGGGCGTCGGCCAGGCGCGCCTCGGCCTCGACGGCGTCGCGCGTGGTCAGCCACGGGAAGCGCGACCCCCAGGGGCGCCCGTCCGGCGCCGTCGACGACGGCCCCGTCGAGCCCTGGCAGCCGCCCAGGATGTTGGCGGCCACCACGAAGTAGCGCTCGGTGTCGATGGCCCGCCCTGGCCCCACCAGGTCCGACCACCAGCCCGGCGTCGGGTGCCCGGGCCCCGCCTCACCGGTGACGTGGGAGTCGCCGGTCAGTGCGTGCAGCACGAGGACCGCGTTGTCGCGCTGCGGGCTCAGCTCCCCCCAGGTCTCGAAGGCCAGGACCGTGTTGGGCAGGACCTCCCCGGACTCCAGGGGCAGGTCCCCGATCTCCAGGAACCGGCGGTGCCCCGGCTCGTCGCCGGGCCGCCAGGCGCCCGTGGGGGAGCCGGCCTTGCGGTCCACCAGCTTGGAGGAGGCCGTCCCCACGCCGTAGGCGGCCGGCTCGGTCTCGGTACTGCCGCTGGAGACGGGGTAGGAGGAGGACGTGGTCGCACTCATGGCACGCCGCCTCAGGCCCCGGCCGCCGCGCTCGGCTCGCCCGCCCCGATGGCCCGGGCCGCCGCCAGACCGCGCTCGAGGTCGGCCAGGATGTCGTCGATGTGCTCGATCCCCACGCTCAGGCGCACGGTCCCGGCGCTGATCCCGGCCGCGGCCAGGCCGGCGTCGTCGAGCTGGGAGTGCGTCGTGGTGGCCGGGTGGATCGCCAGCGAGCGCACGTCCCCGATGTTGGCCAGGTTGGAGAACAGGCTCAGGGCGTCAATGAAGGCCGCCCCCGCCTCGCGCCCACCGGCCAGGTCGAAGGCGAGGATCGAGCCCGCCCCGCGCGGACAGTACTTGCGGTGCCGCTCGTAGTAGGGGCTGGAGGCCAGCCCCGAGTAGCGCACCGAGGCGACGTCGTCGCGCCCCTCCAGCCAGGTGGCCACCGCCAGGGCGTTGTCCACGTGCCGCTCCATGCGCAGCGAGAGCGTCTCGATGCCCTGGGCGATGAGGAAGGCCGAGTGCGGCGCCAGCGCGAAGCCGAGGTCGCGCTGGCCCTCGGCGCGCGCCTTGAGGATGAAGGCCAGGTTCGCGCCCAGCGGGCTGCCCACCCCCAGGTCCCGGGCGTAGACCAGGCCGTGGTAGGACTCGTCGGGCGTGTTGAAGCCCGGGAAGCGCTCGGGCTGGGCCGCGAAGTCGAAGTTGCCGGAGTCCACGATGACGCCCGCCACGGAGGAGCCGTGCCCGCCCAGGAACTTCGTCGCCGAGGCCACCACGATGTCCGCGCCCCACTCGAAGGGGCGGGTCAGGAAGGGCGAGGCCACCGTGTTGTCCACGACCAGCGGGATGCCCAGCTCGTGCGCGGCCGCCGAGATCGCCTCGATGTCGAGGATGTCGCCGCGCGGGTTGGGGATCGACTCCCCGAAGAAGGCGACGGTGCGCTCATCGGCCAGCGCCGCCCAGGCGGCCGGGTCGCCCGGCTCGTCCACGAAGCGCGCCTCGATGCCCAGGCGCGGCAGGGTGTGGGTGAGCAGGTTCGTGGTCCCGCCGTACAGGGAGGGGGAGGCGACGATGTTGTCGCCCGCCCCGCCCAGCGTCACCAGGGCCAGGGTCGTGGCTGCCTGCCCCGACGACGTCAGCAGCGCCCCGACGCCGCCCTCCAGGGCCGCGATCCGCTGCTCGACGATGTCATTGGTGGGGTTGGTCAGGCGCGTGTAGATCGGGCCCAGGTCGGTCAGGGCGAAGCGGGCGGCCGCCTGCTCGGCCGACTCGAAGACGTAGGAGGAGGTCTGGTAGATCGGGATGGCCCGGGCGTGGGCGGGCTCGGACATCGGGTCGTGCCCGGCCTGGACCTGCTTGGTCTCGAAGCGCCACCCCGCCGGGCTGGTGGGGGAGGGGATCGGCTCCGCGCTCTGGGGGGCGGCCTGGGCGGGGGTGGGGTGCTGGTCGGTCATGAGGGCTCCTTGGTGGTTCCCGGTGACCGGCGGCGATGTCAGCGTCACGAACGGTGCCTGCCTCGCGCCGGCGGTTGCGGCGCGCTGGTGGGCGGCTGCCTGGGGCCCGCTGGGGCCGGCGTCGGAGCCGGTCCGGCAGCAAGAGGGGGCGAGGCGTCGTGCTGCTGAGTCGTCCGCCGTCACCGTTGCTGCAACTTCTGTGATGGTGCGGGTGAGGGCGGGGACGCGCACGTGGGCCGACGGCGGCGTGCGCGTCAGCTGCGCATTCGCCCCGTGGTGGGGGTGTCCGGCCGAAGGGCCTCAGGACGACGGAACATGCTCCGACTTTAGCGGTTTCCTCCGCAGGTGGTCCAAACGGGCGTCCGCCATGCGGCCGCGGTGAGGGCTTGGAGTGGGTGCGGCGTCGGTGCGGCGCCCTCGCGGCGCCCCCCTCGACGTGGGGTGGTGCCGGCGCGGTCGACCGCCTTGCCTAAGCGACGATCCGGCCGTTTAAACCCGCGATGACCTGCACAAACGGTCATTTGTGCTGGATGCCATATCGATCACAGACATATGACGACGGCTGGGAGCCCCGCTAATGCAGGCACAACCCGCTAACTACAGGGGCGTAAGTTACGATTGTGAATAGTGTGAAATCTGTTTTCAGATGGGACCAAAGCGACTAGTGTGGCTTTGTCGCATCCGGGCTGACGCTGCCTGCCGTCTTCGTCCCCTGATCCGCTCCGCGCCCCCTGATTCCGCGGAATGGATCCCGACGGCGGGCCGACGTCGGTCCCCGGGTGAGGCGTCATCCTCACGTTCAGCCCCATCACGACGGAGAACCCCTGTGAGCCCGATCCCCTCAAGACGGCACGGACACGGTGTCGTCGCCACCGCAGTCGTGGCCCTGGCATGCACCCTGGCGCCGTCGGTGCTCGCCGACCCCGTGGACCAGAGCGACATCGATCGCTCCAAGGCCTCCGAGCGCTCGACCTCCACCTCCATCGCCTCCCTGGAGGCCCGGCTCGCCCAGGAGAGCAGCAACCTGGAGGAGGCCCAGATCAAGGCCCAGGCCGCCAATGAGGACTACCTGGCCGCCGTCGACGAGCTCAACAAGGCCACCAAGGACGCCCAGACCGCCCAGGCCAACGCCGACTCCGCAGCCTCCAGCACTACGTCGGCCCGCTCCGACCTCGGCTCGATCGTCGTGCAGACCTACCAGGAGAGCGGCAACCCGCTCGACCCGCTCACCCCGTACCTGACCAGCGAGTCGCTGGCGGACCTGGCCGACGCCGACGTCGCCCTGACCCGGGCCGGGGAGAAGAACAACGCCAAGGTCCAGAACGTCGAGGCCCTCGAGGCGGTGGCCACGAGCATGCAGACCATCGCCGACCAGAAGGTCAAGGCCAAGGAGGCCGCCAAGACCTCCGCCGAGACTGCCAAGACCGACGCCGAGACCGCCGCCAACGAGGCCCAGAGCGCCGTCACCACCACCCGCACCAACCGCCAGAACCTCATCACTCAGCTGGCCGCGCAGCGCAACACCACCGTCGAGCTGGAGACGAAGTACCAGAACCAGGTCGAGGCCGAGCGCAAGGCCCGCGAGGAGGCCGCCGCCCAGGCCGCAGCCAAGGCGGCCTCGGAGAAGGCCGCCGCCGACCTCGCCCAGAAGCAGGCCGAGCAGGCCGCCGCCCAGCCTCAGGAGTCGGCCCCCGCTCCCCAGGAGCAGTCGAGCCAGCCCAGCCCGAGCCCCCAGTCCTCCGCCCAGGAGCCAGCCACCACCTCCCAGCCGGAGCCCGAGGCGGCCGAAGAGGAGGAGGCCGCACCCGCACCGGCCCCGGAGCCTGCGCCCGCGCCGTCGCACTCCGGAAGCGCCGCCTCCACCGCCATCAACGCGGCCATGGGCTACCTCGGCACCCCCTACGTGTGGGCCGGGGAGTCGGCCGCGGGCCTGGACTGCTCCGGGCTGACGATGGTCTCCTACGCGGCCGCCGGCGTGGAGCTCACGCACTCCTCACGCGTGCAGTACGGGGAGGGCTCCCTGGTCCCGCTCGACGCCGCCCAGCCCGGGGACCTGGTCTTCTGGTCCTCCGACGGCAGCCAGTCCGGCATCTACCACGTCGCCATCTACCTGGGCGACGACATGATGATCGAGGCGCCGACCTTCGGCATGACCGTGCGCGTCACCTCCATGCGCTACTCCGGCGTCATGCCCTACGCGGTGCGCCTCTAAAACGGGGGCGGGGCGGAGCGCGTATGCCGCCCCGTCCCGCCAACTCGGGCTGTCCGTGTCAGTGGCCCTCGCGGGCGACGCGGTCGGCCTCGCGCTGGAAGGACTGACGGATCTCCTCCTCGGCCTCCTCGCGGCCCACCCAGTGGGCGCCCTCAACCGACTTGCCGGGCTCGAGGTCCTTGTAGACCTCGAAGAAGTGCTGGATCTCCAGGCGGTGGAACTCCGAGACGTCCTCGATGTCGGTACGCCAGGAGGCGCGCTGGTCGGCGCTGGGCACGCACAGGACCTTGTCGTCGCCGCCCTTCTCGTCGCGCATACGGAACATGCCCAGTGCGCGGCAGCGGATGACGCAGCCGGGGAAGGTCGGCTCCTCCAGCAGGACCAGCGCGTCCAGGGGGTCGCCGTCCTCGCCGAGGGTCCCGTCGATGTAGCCGTAGTCGTCGGGGTAGCGCGTCGAGGTGAAGAGCATGCGGTCCAGGCGGATTCGACCGGTCTCGTGATCGATCTCGTACTTGTTGCGGTTGCCCTTGGGGATCTCAATCGTGACGTCGAACTCCACGGGGAGCCTCCTTCGCTCGTGTCTTCAGCTCGTTGGGCGCTGGAGCGGCGCCTGGTGGTCGGCGTCGATCCGGCGGGGCGGGTATTGATGGCACTAGTGTGGCGCACGACAGCGCCTGAGGTCGGTAAACGCGTACTCTGCACGTCGGTGCACGGGTGGCAGTAACCTCCTGGGCGCCCCACCTACTTGATATACAGGCCATCCCAGCCTGTCCACAACCCAGTCCGGAGGACGTATGCGCAAGGTCCAGACCGCTGCCCTGACGGCGGCGAGCCTGCTGGTTTTCGGCGGCTACTACAGCCTGGGCGATGCTCTCGACCTGCTGCCCGGCCCGGTGACGGTCGCCTACGCCGACGTCGCCCCCCGGCCCTTCCCGACGCCGGCCGCCCCCAGCGCCAAGACCGCCGCCCCCTCCGGCCTGGACCAGGGGGCTCCCACGCCCTCCAAGACTGCCCTGAACGGCTACATCCAGGGCGTGGTCTCCGACGCCGCCCTGACCGGGGGGAACGTGACGGCCTCCGTCGTCGACGTCGCCACCGGTGAGGAGCTGCTGGACCGCTCGGCCGCCACCGGGGTGACGCCGGCCTCCACCAACAAGGTGCTCACCGCCTGGGCCGCCCTGTCCTCCATGGGCCCGGGGCACACCCTCCAGACCAAGGCCGTCCTGGAGGGGCAGACCCTCACCCTCGTGGGCGGCGGCGACGTGCTGCTGGCCGAGAACGAGGGCAACCCGAGCGCCACGGCCGGCCACGCGGGCCTGGGCGACCTCGCCCGCGCCACCGCTGAGAAGCTCAAGTCCCAGGGGACGACGTCGGTCTCCCTGCGCCTGGACGACACCCTGTTCACCGGCCCCCAGTGGAACGAGAAGTGGGAGGCCGGCAACGAGCAGTACGTGGCCAAGATCCAGCCGATCATGGTGGATGTCTCGGCCACCCAGAACCAGGGCTACCCGGAGGACCCGGCCATGGAGGCCGCCCAGGCCTTCGCCAAGCACCTGAGCGAGGCCGGCATCACGGTCGACGGCGAGCCGACGCGCGCCGCAGCCTCCGGCAGCGCCCGGGAGGTGGCCTCGGTCTCCTCCGCCCCGCTGTCCGACATCCTCGCCGTGTCGCTCAAGACCTCCGACAACACGATGACCGAGGTCGAGGGGCGGCTCGTGGCCGCGCACGCCAAGGAGACCACCGACTTCGCCGGGGCCTCCAAGGCCGTGCTCGCCCAGCTGAGCAAGGACGGCTTCGACACCTCCGGGGTGACGCTCCTGGACTCCTCCGGGCTGGCCAAGGGCAACAAGGTCCCCGCCAGGCTCCTGACCCAGATCATGACCAAGGCCGCCGGAGGCGAGGGCGGCTCGGCCGGGCGCACCCTCATCGCCGACCTGCCCGTCGCCGCCCTGGACGGCACCCTGGGCAAGCGTCTGCATGACACCGCCGCGGCCGGGACGGTGCGCGCCAAGACCGGCTCGCTGGAGCAGACCGCCTCCCTGGCCGGGGTCGTCACCACCGCTGACGGGCGCCAGCTGGCCTTCGCGGTCATGACCAACGGTTTCCCCACCAACGGCGGCGGGGCACCCGCAGCCGCAGCCGCGATCGACAACCACTTCGTGGCGCCCCTGGCCTCGTGCGGATGCTCGTAAGGGGCGCGGCGGCGTGTTCAGCGCAGCGGCGACAGGCAGGGGCTCAGACAGCCCGGTGAACTCGGCGAGAAAGGTGTCACGGTGACGACCCAGGGCACAGCGGCGGGACTCGTCGACTGGCGGACGGTGGAGCGCCTGACCGCGCTCATCCCGGCGGGCCCCAGCGCCTCGCGCTCGGCGCGCGCCAGCTCGGTGGCGGTCCTGCGCCGCTCCGCCCAGGAGGCACCGGCCTGGGTCGCCAGGATCACCGGCCTGAACCGGGCGGCCCAGCAGGTCGCCGAGACCACGCGCGTGAGCGTCGTCGACCGGGCCGGGCTCGTGCGCGCCTCCAGTCGGGCACTGCGCGGCCTCATGGAGCAGGTGCCCGCCCCGCCGGCCTCGGAGGCGATCCAGCTCGTCGGGGCCGCCGAGGTCGCCGGGGCGATGAGCCTGCTCGCCACCCGCCTCCTGGGGCAGGTGGTGCCCACGGCCCCGAGCAGGCCCCATGGTCATGGAACCGGCGCTGCGACGCCCGGCACGGCACCGGTCAGCGACATGACGGCAGGCGGAGGCGGGGAGGTGGGGTCGCCGCATCTCCTGCTCGTGGCTCCCAACGTGCTGGCGGTGCGCCGCCAGATGGACCTGGACATGCTCGACCTGCCCGCCTGGGTCTGCCTGCATGAGATGACCCACGCCGTCCAGCTGGCCGCTGCGCCCTGGCTCGGTCCCTACCTGTCCGACTCCATGCGCATGGTGATCGGCGCCGTCGTCGAGGCCGCATACGGCGGTGCCGACGGTGCCCGAAGCGCCGGCGGCGGGAGCCGGCAGGAGCGGGGGAGGCGGCCGCGGCGAGGCCGGGCGGTGCGCCTTGCGGCGCGCGCCGGCCGAGGGCGGGTGCTCGAGGGTCTGATGAACGTCACGGACCGCGCCGAGGTCGCCTCCCTGGCGGCCGCGCTCACCTTCCTGGAGGGGCACGCCGAGGTGGTCCTCGATGACGTGCACCCCAACCGGATGCCCTCGGTCCACCGGCTGCGGGCCGTGCTCTCGCGCAGCCGCGCGGCCGACGGCGGCATCGGCCCCGGTCCCGGACTGGGCTCGCTCCTGCTGCACCGGCTCATGGGGCTGGAGGCCAAGGAGGCCCAGTACGCCGACGGCGCCGCCTTCGTGCGCAGCGTCGTGACCCGCATCGGGCACGAGGGGCTCAACGCCGTGTGGGCCGATCCCGAGCTGCTGCCCACGCCGGCTGAGCTCGCCCGCCCCGACGTGTGGGTACGTCGCGTCAGCTGACGTGTCAGGCCGGGGCCCGTTGTGGCAGGCTTATGGCGTCGGCGCGGACCGGTGGCCTCCCCGGCCCCGGTGGGCCCGCGCAGCCATGACGACACATGAGGAAGGCAGGGCGTATGGACGCCACGGACATGGGATCGGACCTTCAGCAGGTTCTCATCACCGAGGAGCAGATCGGGCAGCGCCTCGATGAGATGGCCGCGCAGATCGACGCGGACTACGCCGGTCGCGACCCACTGCTCGTCGGCGTGCTCAAGGGGGCCGTCTACGTCATGGCGGACCTGTCGCGCCGGCTGCACATGAGCGCGCCGATGGACTGGATGGCGGTGTCCTCCTACGGCTCGGGCACCAAGTCCTCCGGCGTGGTGCGCATCCTCAAGGACCTGGACACCGACGTCACCGACCGGCACATCCTCATCGTTGAGGACGTCATCGACTCCGGCCTGACCCTGTCCTGGCTGGTGGGCAACCTGTCCTCCCGCGGCGCGGCCTCGGTGGAGATCGCCACGCTGCTGCGCAAGCCCGACGCCGCCAAGGTCGAGGTGGACGTCAAGTACGTCGGCTTCGATATTCCTACGGAGTTCGTCGTCGGCTACGGGCTGGACTACGCCGAGCGGTACCGCAACCTGCCGTTCATCGGTACGCTGCGCCCTGAGGTCTACGGGGGCTGACTGATCCAGGTCAACCTTGACGCAACCTGAGGGTCAGACGGAAAAATAACGGGATGTGGCGCCTGGGCGCCGTCGTCGGACGGTGGTCAAGGGGCCCCGGAACTGCGATCTTCCCCCTTTTCAAGGTGGTCGGAGTCGCGTACGTTACGTTAAGATAACAAGTGTAGGTCGCCGGTGGATGTCCCCTCCCGGCGGGTGATGTGGAAGGACTGTTGGTAACAGTGAAGAAGGCTGTGCGTCGACGCGCCCCGAGGCTGGTCGGCCTCGCCGGCGCGGTGGTGCTGTCGTCCTCGCTGAGCTTCCCCGTGATGGCTCCGGTGGCGGCCGAGCCGACCTCTGGCGGCACATTTAATACGGTCGCTGAGATGGTGCAGGCCAGCGGGGCTTCCGGCACCCTGACCACCCTCGGTGACGAGGCGCCCGGTGACGGCGGTGGCCTGACCTACGACGTGCAGAGCACGAGTCCCGAGGGCGCGCTGGGTGCCGTCTCGGTCATGCTGGCCGATGGTCAGTGGGCCGTGCCGCAGGGGCTCCCGGCCGGCCCGGCCGTTGGCGCGGACGGTACCGCCGCCAACGACGTCGTGGCCCGGACCCAGTCCTTCGTCAACGCCGGCGGGTCCCTGGTGTCGGACGCGTCGCGGCCCACGCCGCTGTCGGGCGCGAATGTGCGTGCCGGCGGCTCCGCCCCGTACGCGATCACCTCCTCGGCCCTGGTGGGCATGGTCCTGTCCGGCTGGGACTACTCGCACACCACGTATGCGGCGGACCAGAACACTCAGGTCGGCTACCGGGCCGAGGTCGGCCAGGACCTCTCCGGGGGCTGGAAGCCGGACGACCTGGCCGGCTGGTTCCACTCCCAGGGGCGCCTGTGGCTGAACACGGACGGCTCGATCAGCCCCGGGGACATTGTCTTCTTCTCCAACCCCTTGCCCGGGGGGCAGGGCGAGTCCGGCTCGGCTCCCGCCCAGTCCACGGTGTTCGGGAACGTCTACGACGTCGGCATCTACGTGGGTAACAACCAGGTGGTGCGGGCCTCGACGGGAACCGCCCAGGCGCAGACCCTGGACGCGCAGACGATGGCCGAAGTGGCTCTCGTGGCGCGCCCGCAGTGGTCCGCCCCCGCTGGTGGCGCGCCCGCGCCTGCGGATCAGCAGCGCGCCGGCGCTGGCGGCGGTGCGGGTGCCAGCGGCGGGAGTGCTGCGACGCCGGCCCCGGAGGCCTCGGCGTCAGCCTCGTCTCAGGCGAAGCCTCAGCAGGGCCCGGCTGCGGGGGCTCCGTCCTCCAACGGCGGCTCAGTGCCGGACGGCGCGAGCGCCGGCTCGCAGTCCTCGAGCGGGGCTGGGAGCAGCGACCACAACGAGGTCGTGGTGGGTGCTGGTAGCAGCCAGGACGCGAAGGGGCGCACGAGCGCCGCTGAGCGGCCTTCGGCCCAGAGTGTTCGGGAGCGGTGGCTGCCGGTGACGGGTGTGGCGATCGGCGTGCTGTCCGTGGCCGCGATCCTGCTGTCTGCCGGCCTCATCGTCCTGCGTCTGCGCCGCGCCTGAAGCGGGGGCGGCGCGAGGGACGGCTTGGGCCGCCGCCTGGTCGCATGACTGCCTACCCGCTCGTGGGCGGGTGACGAGTGGGCGCGAGTGGGCGGATGCCGAGTTTCTCGGTGCCGCCCGTTTTGGTTTGCGTCCGCTTGGCCGGCCCCCGCGGTAGAGGCGTTTTGGCTGCGTGACGTTTCCTGGAATCGCGCGAGCTCACCTGACATGAATCTACCTTCGGTAGCCCTACGGGATTCTATTTCCCAATTCTGGGTATCTTGCTGGTATGAAGGTCCAGTATGTTGTACTGTATTTCTGATGTCACAGAGATGTTAAGCACGGGTAGCATGCCAGTTGATTTGAAGTCTGTTTCATGTAGGAGTCTATGATGGTCATCTCCAGATACTCGATCAACCGTCTAAAAAATGTGGTTCGAAGAAAGTGTCTGCACCTCATTGTGGGTACCATTTCTTTAGTCTCCATACCATATGCTCATTTCGAGGAAGGTTGGAGTTGGCTTATGTCCGCGGTTGTGTATTTTCCGTATATAATCGCATCGGCGTGGCAGATTGCCAGCGCGTTTGGTGAAGGTTTTGGTTCGCTAGACGCGAAGGCGAACAGTGGCGCGAGCAAAATTCTGCGTGACGATGTTACAGCAATATTTCCTTTTATTGTTCTGATTACGTTTTTGGAAGCAAGTGTTCCGGATCCTAAATTTAAAGAAGCGATGGCACAGGTGCATCCTGGACTGCTTGGACTGATTCTTGTCTACACGTGGCTAGGGATCGTTCGTGCGCTACTTGCAATGTGGGAGAAGGTGAGTGGTGATGCGGATGCTGAGTCTCGGGTTGGCGCTGGTCAAGCCCATGGGTGTGCTTCAGTAACCTGTGAGCCTGCCTTGACGAATGGCTCGGATGGAGATGGTGCCGCTGCAGCTGCCGCAAGTCAGGATGGTGGTCAGAGTGGTGATGCGAGGACGAGTGTTGCTGAGCAGGTTGACGACAAAAATGGTCGAGGCTGGCTGATGCTGGCCACAGGGGTGGCGATCGGTGTGCTGGCCAATGGTGTCGTGGTCCGGCGCTTTCATCGAAATTGAGGTGTGCGACTAGTTTACTGATGTGTTCGGTGTCGCAGGGCGGTCGTTGTGGGTGTCTTGGCTCTTTTGTTTAGAGTGTCGATGGGAGTCCTGATGTCGTAAGGATTGATGGTATCGACATCATCAGATAATGCGCTGATAGATTCTCCGATCTTGTTGTGGCTGGTGCGCGATTCGGCGCGCTCAGAACTTCTTCGGGCGGGCGGTGGCTTGCGTTGTTTAGTGTGTCGCCTGTTGGAAACGTTGTGGGGTGGGCAGGCCTCTGCGCCGTCGGCGCCGCGCATTCGTGGATGGTCTTGGCGTCGCTTGGCTCAATCTGCGACTTCCAGCGCTCGAGAGCTGGTCGGTGCGGCGCCTCCGGATTGAGTGCTCGTGGCGTGTGATTCCGGTGATGGTGTGAGGATGTCGGGAAGATGTTTCCGGCCAACCGATAAAGCCAATTTAAGGAGGTAGCAACGAGACGAAGAGGCGTGGTCCTCCGACGCCACGAACGGCCGGATGCCTGAGCACTGTGGGGAACAATGCTTGTGGCTCGAGGGCCGATGTCGTGGTGGGTGCTAGCAGCAGTCAGGACGCGAAGGGGCGCACGAGCGCCGCTGAGCGTCCCGCCGTCCGGAGTGTCCGGGAGCGGTGGCTGCCGGTGACGGGTGTGGCGATCGGCGTGCTGTCCGTGGCCGCGATCCTGCTGTCTGCCGGCCTCATCGTCCTGCGCCTGCGCCGCTCCTGAAGCGGGGGCGGCGCGCGGGGCGAGGGGCGGCTTGGTCGGGCTGCCGGCCCGGCCGCCTGGGCGACTGACTGCCTGCCCGCTCGTGGGCGGGTGACGAATGGGCGTGAGTGGGCGGCTGCCGAGTTTCTCGGGGCCGCCTGTTTTTGTGTGCGTCTGCTTGACCGGCTCCTGCGGTAGAGGCGTTTCGGCTGCGTGACGTTTCCTGGAATCACGCGAGCTCACCTCGCATGAATCCCGCTGGCGTGTATGTCTTGAGGATTACTCACAAGCGTCTCGCCCGTTCATGCTTGCTCAGATCGGCGGCAGCTCGCTTGGCTCCGGGAACGAGTTTTTTGGGGGGACGAGGGGCTGTGCTCGTGGTGGGCAGGATTGGTCCAGGTCGGCTCGGAGGGCCTGTTCAAGGGAGTGGAGATCCGGCTGACTGATCTTCTGAGGTGGTGTGAGTGGCTTGTTGTCTTCACGGTGAGCATGGATTGTTGCCTCTACCGTCGGAGGGAAGGCCTGGGAGTCTGTGGTTCTTTCGATTCTTCCGAAATCTCTGTGGTGTCCATGTCGCTGCGGGGGTGTTGTGCCATCAATTCCCATCCCTGTCAGCAACTGTTGTGGAGCTGACTGTCGTCCTTGCTGGATTGGTGATTGAGGGATGCTCTCGATAGTGGAGATTCTGCTTCTGCTGCCGGTGGACCTTGTCCGCCTACTCCTGCTCCGTAGGGGAGTGTTGGGGGTGCTGCAGGCCCCGGGTGGTCAGTGGGGGCGTCCAAGCGACCTGGCACCCCGGAGGTTGACGCGAGGCTGGTCGAATGTCCTGGTATAGCAACGATTCCTGCCTGTAGGTGGCCGTCCGATCCGGTGGCCTCCTCGCCCCGGGCACCATGTATGTGGACGGTCCGCCAGGATCGTCGTCTGAAGCTAGTCCGTGTTCCAGCGCGGAGGAGAGGATCCATCATGACCAAGACAACCAATCGACGCGATCGCCTGAACCGAGCAATCAGAAGCGAGCGGGGACACTTTGTCTGGCTCTCTGTGGGCCTGCTCATGGTGCCGCTTATTGTGTCTCTGACCAGACTTACGTTGTTTCAGATGGTGGGGGTGTTCGGGCCGTCTTTCATTGTGTCGCTTCTGCAGATTTTCTGCGCCTACTCTAAGCGGCCTTGTCTGTTTGATCTGAAGGTCAATGAGGAAGCAAGTAAGTTTGTGGGTGACCACATCGTGGCGCCCATGATATTGTTCTTCCTGGTGGGTGCTGCAACTCTGGTGTGCAGTGAAGGAATGAATAAACTTTTGGGTGGTCAGGAAGGAACTCTCCAAGGTTTGATTGTGGTTTACCCTTGGCTTGCTCTCATCTGTGCGGCTCTTGCGGTGCGCCGGACGAAGAAGAGTGCTGAGAAGGCCGGTGCACCTGTAGTTAATGCTGCCGATACCAGTGCTCCTGCTGCAGCAACAAATCCTGTACCTGTCGCAGCGTGCGGTAGTGAGGACCATTCTGACGTTACTGTGATGGCTGAGCGCAGTCGGGCAGGTGAGGAAGGCGCAGATGCTGCGAAGCAGCTGTTGGTCAAGAACGCTCAGAAGCAGCAGTCGCTGCCAACAGCCGTGGTGATTGGCGCGGTGTCCTGTGTCCTGATCGTTCGCTACCTGCGTCGCCGTACCTGATGTAGTCGGTGGCGATCCTCGCGGCGTCGTCGGGATACACCCTGGGGTCCGAGGGCTGCCTTCTGGGGTTGAGTCCTCGGGCCCGAAGGTACGTCCTCGGGGCAGGGTGGGGGAGGCGGCTCGGTGCGTCCACGTGGGTGTAGGCAGACGGTGCGGGAGGGCGGGCAAGGCTGGTGACATCGGGCCGCTCCGCCCCCAGCCGGCCCGCTCGGCCGGATCTTCCCGGCCACGCCCGGCGCGAACGTGAGCAAGCGCAATGGGACCTTTGCCGTGCTATCCGCTAACGTCTGAGGAATCAGTATGTTGAAGGGACCTACCGCACGATGAAAGATTCTGGGCGCGAGCCCGGCCGCAAGGACTCGGGGAAGCCGGGCAAGGCCGGTAAGAACGACCGCAGCAAGCGCGACCGCAAGCTCCGCGACACCCTGGGCAACCCGTTCCTGTGGTTGGTGCCCTTCCTCCTGGTCGTCATCCTCGGCTGGGCCGTCTTCTCCTCGATGTTCGGCTACCGCACCATCGACACCTCCGACGGCCTGACGCTCCTGCGGGACAAGCCGGACACGATCAAGTCGATCACCGTCGTCGACGGCAACCAGCGCGTCGAGCTGGACCTCACCACCACCTACGTCCAGCCCAAGAAGAAGGGCATCGAGTCGCGCCCGGTGGGCAAGAAGGTCGAGTTCTCCTACACCGACGCCCAGGCCGAGCAGGTCGACCGCCTCGTGCAGGCCGCCGCCCCCAAGGAGGGCTTCAACTCCGTGGTGCCCACCACCAGCTGGTGGTCCTCCCTCATCCAGCTGCTCGTGCCGGCCCTGCTGCTGGGCGGCTTCATGTGGTGGATGCTGAGCCGCATGGGCGGCGGGCGCGGCGGCGCCATGGGCTTCGGCCGCTCCAAGGCGAAGGTCGGCTCCAAGGAGATGCCCGACGTCACCTTCGACGACGTCGCCGGCGAGGACGAGGCCGTCG
>ERZ773050.1043-NODE-1043-length-15558-cov-3.464039_pt1 | contig 15558 bp, 12 predicted proteins | sample MGYA00580632_ERZ773050 | MGnify/ENA primary metagenome ERZ773050 (study PRJEB29015, sample SAMEA2738123) | human oral metagenome | biome: human oral; feature: human-associated habitat; material: saliva | place: China | collected 2166 ... | reverse complement strand
TGTTCCATCAGGATTTGTTACTTTTTTATCAGCATCATTCACTGCTGGAATGTTATTTTTCACATTACTCAAGGATGCTGGACGAGTATTGCCTTGATCATCTTTAGGACCATTGATAGATGTATTTACATCACCATTTGGAACGACTTTATCATTTTCGCCTTTGCCATCTGGAGTTGTATGATATGTAACATTGCCTTTGTCATCCTTAATTGGATATACAGTGTTGCCATCTTTATCTGTGTAAACAACAGGTGTTACAGAGTTATTCGTTGATACTTGGTCATCTACTTTCACAGTAATTGTACGAACACCTTTATCATCTGTTTTACCAGTTACAGATGCTGTACCTTCACCTACGAATTTTACTTCATTAGTATTGCGTACTTGATCGGAGTAGCTGTTACCTTGTGCAGATACCACCCAACCCATATTTTGTAAATCGCCGATTGTGGCAGCGTTATTAGGGTTAGAGTTACTGAAGTCTACAAGACCCGCTTTATTATTAATCACATTATCTTGTGGTTGTGCTGTAGGTGTAGGTGTACCATTTGGTTGTAAGTCCGATGGTTTATACCATTTACCATCTTTTGCTTGTACTAATGGTTCACCTGCTGCGTTTTTAGGAGCCAATGGATTTTCTACTGCTTTAGCACCTGCTTCTGGAGTACCTTTATCGCTTACTTTATCTGCTGGATACCATTTACCATCGTTAGCTAATACTTTGCCATCTACCGGTTCAAATGTTTTCGCACCGTTCGCAACATTACCTAATTGGTTTGGAGTGCTTACATTGTTACCTGGCTTATCTGTTGTGTTAGCCACATTTGGATTTACCAAGTTAGTATTCACTGTTTTTGGTGTTGCATCAGTGTTTGGTGTTACTGTTGTCGTACCGTCTTGGTTCTTAGTGATTGTTACCGCATCACGTGGATATACTTTGCCATTGTCGGCTTGTACGTATCCATTCGTTGGGTTACCATCTTGACCTTTTTGAATATCTGGTGTGCCATCTGGCTTAGCTGGATAGAAAGTGTTACCCACTTTTACCACTGGAACTTCTTTACCATTCTCTGTAATTGTATTTGTCACAGGCAAGCCTGTTACGTTGAAAGTCACATCGCTTGTAGTACCTGCAGCATTCGTTGTTACCACAGCTGTTGTATTACCACCGTCCACAAAGTTGACAGTATCATATGGTTTCACGAAGTCTTTGGCTGTGCCATTATTTTGTAAGTTCCAACCTGCGTTCAATACGTCACCTACAGTAGCTGCGTTATGCGTATTCACATAATTTGGTTGTGTCGCATCTGCTGTATTTGGTGCTGTTGCCTCTGTTTTTGGTGCTGTTGTATTTGTTTTAGCCCCTTCCAAGTTGCCTTCTACATTAGACAATGTAGTTGGACTTGTTGTTCCTTTTGGTCCATTGATAGTCGTTTTTACTGGACCTGTTACATCTGCTCCTTTTCCATCTGGTTTGGTATTGAAGATTTGGTTACCATCTTTATCTTTCTTGCCAGTTGGATATACTTGGTTGCCATCTTTATCTGTATATACCACAGGTGTTACAGCATTGTTCGTAGACGTTTGGTCATCCACTTTCACAGTAATAGTACGTACACCGTCAACTGTATCACCAGATACGATGGCAGTGCCTGCACCTACGAATTTCACTTCGTTCGCATTTTTCACTGTATCAGTATAAGCCTTAGTCAAATCACCTGTCTTTTTATCGGCAGATACAATCCATCCCATATTGCGTAGGTCACCTACAGTAGCGGCTGTATTGTCGCTTACTTTTGGTTGTCCATTTTCTGGTTTTGATAAATCAACTAAGCCACGGTTTTTATCTGTTGTACCTGGTATATTATCTCCATATGTATCTAAGCCAGATGTTACATTAGTCACTTTCACTGGAGACGTACCATTAGGACCAGATACTTTCAAGTCTCCCGCATCTGTTTTAGACAACTTAGGGCCTTGATCTCCACCTACTTGTACTGTGTCAAAAGATACATCATTTTTAGTGGTAAATGTAAATTTACTACCATCTTGTGTAATCTTGATGTTTTTATCCGCTTCAAAAGTAACTTTGTCGCCTGATTTAACAAGTTGATTAGTAGCTTCTTTTCCTAATTCTCCATCATTTGTTTTCGCAGATGTAGCCGTCCATGCTACATTATTGATAGCATTAACAACATTACCTACCGTAGCGACTTTGTTTTCATCCCCATTGTTGGCTTCCACAGTACCTGGTTTGTCACCTGTAGTAACATTATTGATCGTACCTGTGTTAACTTTCACACCCGCATCATCAACAACTAAAGAACTATCTGCTGGTTTTACAGAAATTGTATTTCCTGTATCATCCTTTTGTAAGCCCTTACCAAGATTTACACTATATTTTACAGTAGATGTTTTGCCATCTGTACTTGCCACTGTTGCAGTTGTACCCTCGCCATCGATGAAGTTTACAGTATCATATGCTTTTACGAAGTCTACTTCAGTTCCATTACCTTGTAAGTTCCAGCCTGCATTCAACACATCAGATACAGTAGCGGCATTATTTGGATTGATATATTTGTCGCCATCTTTATTCGTTGTATTTGGTGCTGCTTGAACTTTGGTAGCATTGCTTGGACCTGTTGCAGCATCGTTATTCTTTGTATCAGGAAGGTTAGATTTTACGTTAGACAATGTCGCTGGAGTGGTTGTTCCTTTTGGTCCGTTTACAGAAGTAATGACTTCTGTGCTTGGAATTTCTTTACCTGTACCATCTGGATTTTCAAAGAATTTAACCGTCTTAGTTCCATTTCCATTATCCACTTCTTGAGGATATACTTTCGTACCATCTGCTTTTGTGTAATTTACAGGGGTCACAGTTTTGTTGACACCTGTTTGATTATCTACTTTAACAGTGATAGTCCGGACATTACCCTCTGTTTTACCAGATACAATAGCACTACCTTCGCCGACAAATCGTACTTCATTGGCATTTTTTACTGCCTCAGAATATGCACTGGCAGTTGTTGTTCCATTAGCACCTGTTGTTTTATCGGAGGACACAATCCAACCCATGTTGCGTAAATCGCCTACAGTAGCAGCATTTGTATTCGCTACAGAATTATCATTAAGGTTACGCAAACTATTTTTAGCTGGTTGTACACCATTTACTTCAGGATCTGTATAGTTAACTAAATTGCTTGTTACATTAGTAATTGGGTTGCCACCATTATTTAAACCATCTTTTGTTAAAGATACTGGTTGTTTACCATTAGTAACAGGTGTGATTGTTACACCGTCACCATTAATCGCTGTTTTATCACCTGCTGCATTTTTAAATTCAGCGCTTGTTAGACCAGTTAATTCTTTTTGTAAGGAATAAATAAAGTTTTTACCATCTTGTTTAACAGCTAAATTATCACCAGCTTTGAAAGTTACTGTATTACCTGCTTTGATTAACTCTGTAGCAGCACCAGACACAGTACCAGAGCCATCTTTATCTGCTGTTGCTTTCCAACCCATTTCTTTTAAGGCATTTACTACTTCATCAGCAGTCACTAATTTACCATTCGTTGTAGATGCTGTTGGTACACCATCTGTTGTTGTAATCGTGCCAGTTTTTGGAGTTAATGTAATAGTGTCTCCCTTTGCGGCTACTTCTAACAAGCTACCATCGCTAGATTTAATAGTGAAAGCAATCCCATTTCTACAATAACCCTAGGGTTATCTACTTGCTTTGCATTATTTTGCACCGTTTGTAATACATTGATATAGCGTCCTATCTCCTCCATAGATAGCTCATTTGTCTGTCCTAATAAGCGTTCTCTATGCGTATCATAAGCCAATAACTCTTCTGCCTCAGGTAATACTTTCGCCACAATCATAGCTCGCAGATGTTCTACTAAGGCCGTTACAATTTGGCGAGCATCACGCCCCATTTGTAGCGCTTCATCTACAGCTTGCAGTAAAGCCGCTCCATTACCGGATTTCAATATATCTACCATAGTTAGCACCCAGGATTTGCTCACTAAGCCAATCATAGTCTCTACTAAAGGAGCTGTAATCATATCTGAGGTCATACCGGAACATTGATCCAGAATACTCAAGGCATCCCGTAAACCACCATCTGCATGGACTGCAATCACTTGTGCCGCCGCAGGGTCAAGAGAGATATTGCTTTCCTTCGCCACATACAATAAGTGGGCTGTAATATCTTTTGCTGTGATACGGCGGAATGTATAACGCTGACAACGAGATAAAATAGTAACCGGTAATTTCTCCGATTCTGTTGTGGCAAAAATGAACATCACATGGCTTGGCGGTTCCTCGATAGTTTTCAACAAGGCATTCCATGCTTCATTGGTAAGCATATGGGCTTCATCAATGATAAATACTTTTTTATGACCTACTACAGGCAAGAAGTTCACCTGTTCCCGCAAGGCACGCACTTCATCAATACCCCGATTGGAAGCCGCATCAATTTCGATCACATCCAAGGCTTGTCCTTGTAACATTTGCTGACACGATTCACACTGACCACAAGGTGTATCTGTAGGACCCTGTTCACAGTTAATAGCACGCGCAAATATCTTTGCCATACTCGTTTTGCCCGTACCTCTAGGACCAGCAAATAAATAGGCATGTGCCACTTTATCTTCACGAATAGCTCGTTGTAATGTATCCGACACATGATGTTGACCCACAACATCGGTAAACTGTTTCGGTCTCCATCGTCTATATAACGCTAAATAACTCATAGCCCCTCCTTTCCCTTAAGATATGAAAAAAAGCAGCTAAGCTAGCTGCTTTTACCATAGCACTCGAATCTGACAGCCCTATAGGTTTCCTCGTGGCACAAGAGAGTTACCGCTTAATGCTGCTCCAATCAAGGCCTGACATGGTTCACAGGCTCTCCTTGCACAAGCCCCATAGAACTGTCATATTCCAATGCTATTACCCTATTATTATACATGTTTTTCTATCCCTATTCAAGGGTATATACCTAATCTATCATAAATTGTCCTACACATTAGATGCTAATATTATAACAGAGTTAATTTGATAATTCTCTCTTAAGCATCTCTTTATATGTACTAGCTTTCTTGCCCCTATTCTACAAGGATTGATTGTTAATGTTTTGACATATGCAATTCTGAAGTATTTCAAGAATAGAAACTAGAAAGAAAAAAGGACGGCTGCTACCGTCCTTTTTTGAGTTTATGAAAGAATGCTCTAACTTCTTATATCTTTCTGCTCCAAGTATACACCATTCTATTCTAACATACAATGGGATTATACTCGATGCCCTTCATAGGGGTGCAGAATTAAATCTCCTTTGGAGTATTCTCCTACATAGATATCCCTAATGGAATATCCTTGGTCTCGCACTTCTTCTTCCAACCAAGCCATGTCTTTATCGGCTAGATCTAGAATATCTGGATCTACTACGCCATCTACAATAACAGGGTAGCGAATGATATCGTCACCATTCATGACCAGCGTTAATTGACCATTTTGCTCTAGCACAGCACGGCGTACATCACTCACAAGGGTAACCCCTGCGCTCCGAAGTTTCAACTGCAAATCACTACCACGAAGACCACGTTTCAAACATTCTCCAACACGAATCTTCCCCCGATCAATGACAATACTAGGGCGCCCATCAATGAGTGTCTTAATCCATCGTACATGAGCGCTAAGAAAACGTAAACCCATAACTACAATAGTCCAGGCAATCAAGACTAGAAAGAATTGTAAGATACCGATACTTTCACTGTAGATAACAGCACCAATAATACCACCTAGTACATAGTTTTGTACCTGATCTAAGGCCGAGTTCGGCGCTAAGTTTCCCTTACCCATCAAGTTCATTTGCAAAATGAGAGCTAGAATACCAAGGGCTAGCTTAATAAATATTAATGTATATCCTGTTAACATATTATCGCCCATCCTTCTTCACATCAACTACCTTAGGATTGCTATTAATCATCTCCACAGGTCGCAAGGAATAACCATCCTTATTCATAGTGAAAGTCACCTCAAAATAGGCTTCCTCGATATTGACAATCATCCGATCTTGCACGCGCAATGTATTAACGCGAATCTTATCTTTAGGTACATCGGCACGTTCACTTAAATTATTTAAGAATTGCACCATATAGTTCGATTCTTCTGCACTATTAATATCACGAGTATAATCATTAACTTGCAAACCCAATAAAAAAACAAGCCCCAGTACAATGATAATTCCCAAGTCACGGAACTTAGTATCAAAACGATTATACATAACTTTTACACCTACTATTAGCAATGCTACTAGTAAAATAGATGTCATAATGTATTGCAACAGGGATGTAAACTCTCCTCGTTGCACCACATAGGCATAGGTATAAAATTCCATAATTACCTCACAGTTCTTACTTTAACGCTTCATTATACTGCGCTCGATCTCCCCCTACAAATTTAGGACGTACACGAGCTGCTGTTACATGAGCTGCTCCAATTTCTTTTATACTTAGTCGCACAGGCACTGCCACATATTTTAGATGCATACCAATAAAAGTATCTCCAATGTCGATACCTGCATCAGCCTTTACATGCTCCACTAACACAGGATCCGACCATATTGCATAGGCTGTAGTTGCCATAGAACCACCCGCATGTTGTATAGGCACAGCATTCACTTCTTCATAGCCTCTAACCTCTGCGGCGTGACGTTCCATTACCAAGGCCCGATTAAGATGTTCACAACATTGAATAGCCACATCAAAGCTATATTCACGTTGTATTTCGAGCAGAGCTCTACACAAGTCTTTCGCCACATCGAGAGAGGAGTCCTTGCCAATATGTCCCCCTCTCACTTCGCTAGTGGAACATCCTACTACAAGTAGTTTACCTTCTTGCAGTTTTGCTGTCGTAGCCAATTCTGCTACAGCAGCTTTCATAGACTCATATATATTTTCATTCATAGGATTGCCTCCTCTTCATTGAGTACGAATCGACGTAAACAAGTATGCCATCGTCTTAGAATATTATTTACCATATGTATCATACATGATAGGCATGGAATCGCATTGCCCCTGGATATTCCTTACCACCTATACCTTGCGGGTACGAAATAGCATTATTGTATGCGATTAGTGGGCCATATGTACCACACGTTGTGGATATGGAATATCGATGCCCTCTGCATCAAAGCGATCTTTCACAGCAGACATAACACCATAATAGACTTCTCTAAAATCACTAGCATTAATTAAAGGATATGCCACAATGTTCACAGAACTATCGCCAAATTCTTTGATACCGATTTCTAAGGTATCCATATTATGAACCTTGCCTGTACTCGCAAGAATTTCTTTGATAATCTCAATAGCACGATGATGGTCCGCATTATAGTTAATGCCAAACACAAATGTAATATATCTTGTTGGTTCATAGTTACTGTTCATCAAGTTATTGGACGTAATAGCCGAGTTCGGGATAAATACAATACGATTTTCTTTCGTTGCAATGGCAGTGTTAATGAGATGGATGGCTTTCACAGACCCTTCCACACCGTTTACAGAGATTAAATCCCCAGCTTTAAACGGTTTAAACGCCAAGATAATCAATCCCGATGCTAAGTTGGACATATTATTTTGTAATGCCAAGCCAATGGCGATACCGAAGGCACCAAAAGCTGCCAAGAAGTTATTCGTCGGAAATCCCACTAAAGACAAAGCTGACAGCACGACTATGGACAAAATAGTGTAGTAAATAATTTGAGACGCAAAGCTGCGCACCGTTTGATCATAACCGGTGCGACTCATCAATTGCACTGACAACCGTCTTACAAATAAAGCTAAATAGCGGCCTATAATCAACACGATGATGGCCAAAATAATACTAGGTAAATATTCCAGTAATAAGGATTGCACATGATTAACAAAGGAAATACTTTCCTCTACATGCTCTGCTACCTTTTCAGCGCCTGCCGCTGTGGCTGTGGCAACTTTTTCTTCTGCTAATAACATATATTATTCCTTTCCTATAACTATGTTGCAATAACTAACGCACAGTATATAATAGATAACCCACATACAATTACATTCTATGATAGCTATCAAACTAAACTTGTAAATATATTATCTTTAAGTATACGAAAAAAAGGTCTTTTGTCAAATATGATATCTGTTATGACACGGATAACTCCATATTTAGTATAGAAACACTTGCTGTCACCAACAGGTAACAAAAAACCTCTCGAACCAAAAAATATAGGGTAGTTGATATACCTATCAACTACCCTATATCCTAATTGTTTATGAACTATATCTCTTATTTAACTAAGATGAAAGTTACATTAATCGGACCATGTACACCAACGACACGAACTAACTCGATATCTGCAGTATTGGATGGACCAGAAATATGAACCACATTTGTAGGGAACTTAGCTGGATCATTACGATAGATTTTCGCTAATTCTGCCATCGTTTGTGTCATACGTGGATGAATTGTATCTTCACGCAATACAGAAATATGCGTTAAAGGCAATAAGCCCAAGGAACGACCAGATTCTTCTGTACTTGGTTGGATAACTGTTGCTGTTTCCGCAATACCCAAGATAGGGAATGTAATACCAATGTTAGAATCTTTGGCTACTTCAATATTCGCCTCGCGACCTTTCGTAGCATCCCATTGATAGAATGTAGCTTGGTCTTCACCCAATTGTTTGAAAGCTGCTTCTAATCCATAGTTTTCTACTTCTGCAGATTTAGGGTACACAACGCTGCCGCCACCACGAGCCACAATTTCGTCCACTAATGCTTGAGCTAGTTGAGACTCTTCTACTTCGATAAGTTTAGTACCTAAGCGTTCTGCTTCTGTTTTAAACATCTGTACTACTTGCTCATGACTAAGGTCAGAATACATCGTCTCTTGAGGTCCTTTTGAAAAATCAAAAGGTGTTACAGATGCAGGAATAGAGTCACGGCCTAACGCACGAGATAGGCGACCTAAAAAGGCTTGTTTTTTTGCTTGATCCATTTTATTTCTCCTTTCCCTTTTGTGCTACGTGTTTTGCATATTCATCACGGAATTTACTCATTTTGAGCAAGCCCATATCTTTTGCTTTCACCCAGCCACCAACTACTGGTAATACTTTTGTCCAATCTGCCATATGACCATTGTTACTCATTAATTTCATGCCGATAGCACCCATTTTAGTACCCATATCGAACAAGAAGGAGTTCGCAAATACACCTGCCACTGTATGGAAGATGCTACGTTCAATAGCTGGACGCATTTGTAATTTATCAGCAATCACTTGACGATGTTTCAATAACAATTCATGCAATGGAATCTTAACTGGGCAGTGCTCCCAACATTCGCCGCACAATGTGGACGCGTAAGGAAGATCGCCAGCTTCTTCATAACCAACCAATAGTGGAGTTAATACAGCACCCATTGGACCTGGATAGATAGAGCCATAACCATGACCTGTAATATGACGATATACAGGGCAAATGTTCATACATGCACCACAACGGATACAACGTAACATTTCTTCAAAATCGCCACCTAAAATACCAGAACGACGGTTATCAATAATGATGATGTGTAATTCTTCTGGACCGTCTGCTTCCCCTTCACGAGCAGGACCTGTGATCATGGAGAAGTAGTTGGAAATTTTAGCGCCTACGGAAGAACGAATCAACATTTCCATCATCACATCCAAGGATGCAAAGTCAGGCACCAAACGTTCCATACCCATCAATGCAATTTGCGTTTTAGGCATGGAGCTCGCCATACGACCATTACCTTCGTTAGATACGATAGTAATAGTACCAGTTTCAGCTACACCGAAGTTACAACCAGTGAAACCTACGTCAGCACGCAAGAAACGATCGCGAATATAGCGACGTACGAAACGAGTCATTTCTTCTGGATTTTCAGTACCTTCATAACCTAATTTTTTCGCAAATGTATCACGAATACGGTTACGTTCAAAATGCAATGCAGGTACTACGATATGAGATGGAGGATCGAAATCTGCTGTTTGCAAAATAAATTCTGCCAAGTCAGTTTCGTTTACTTCGATTCCTGCTTCAATTAATTCATGGTTTAATCCGATTTCTTCAGATACCATGGTTTTAGATTTAACAACCATTTTTGCTTCTTTTGCACGAAGTACTTCCATGCAAATTGCTGTTGCTTCTTTATCATCAGCTGCAAAATGCACATGAGCGCCAGCTTTTTCAGCATTTTCAGCAAATTGATTTAAATAGTAATCCAAATTAGCCAATACATGGTCACGCAAATCAGCAGATTCATTACGGAAATCTTCCCATTCCGCTACTTGATCTACTACAGCTTTACGTTTTTCATAGAATACATCCTGTGCTGTTTGAATGGCTTTTACTTTGAAGTCATTAGCAAGCACATCATTAACGCGTGTCTTAAACGGGCGTTTATCGTACACAATATTACTCATGGTGACTCCTCCTATCGACTATTCAATAATTCCGCAATATGCATTACGCGGATATGGCGATCAATTTCGCCTTCTTTGTAAAGTCGATCTAACATACCTTCAATATTCATCAAGCAAGCCATGTCGGAACCTGCTACAATGTTAGCACCAGAATCAGCAATATTTAATGCTTTTTCTCGTGTCATAACAGCGGAAATTTCAGGATTTTTTACTGTGAAAGTACCACCAAATCCACAGCAACGTTCTGCACGATGCAATGGTAAGTATTCTAAACCTTGAATGCCTGCTAACAGTTTCATAGGTTGTTCTTTGATTCCCATCAAACGTGTTACGTGGCAAGATTTATGGTATGTCACTTTATCATTAAAGCGAGCACCCACATCAGTTACCCCTAATACGTCTACGATGAATTGTGTGAACTCATAAATTTTAGAGCTCAATCTTTCAGCTCGTGCTAACCATTCTGGTTCATCTTTCAAAATATGATGATATTCATCGCGAATTGCGAACGCACAAGAGCCAGACATGCTCACTACGTAGTCAGCATTCTCAAATTGTTCAATTGTATTTTTGATAGCTCCTTTTGCAGCTTCGTTGTAACCAGAGTTAACAAACATCTGACCACAGCACACTTGCTTTTTAGGAACTGTTAATTCGCAGCCAAGGTTTTCAAGAACCTTTACACCTGCCATGCCTACATGAGGGTAGAACATATCAATCAAACATTGTTGAAATAAATGAATTTTCATTTTTTCACATCCTCAACTTTAAAGTAAACTACTATCACTTGATTGGCGAAATGCAACAATCGTTTTCCATCTATGTACTATTAGAACAGTAGGTTCTAAATAGTTTTCCGATAATTTTATTATATAGTAAATTTTCTGTAATTACAAAAGACTTGCAATATTAGCAAGAAGCCATTTTTATACCATTTTGCTAGTCATTATCAACCAACTCATTTGTAGCAAAAATCACACGTTTTCCCTAGTCTCATCAAGCCTTATAGCATCAAGGATTGTATAATTTTTATGTATTTTAATACATATCAAATCTTCTATTAAAACACACATGTCTTTTCAGTCTCTAATTCCTACTTAAAATTAGTGCTATAACCAAAACTCATGAAAGAGATAACCATCGCTCTATAATTCAATTTTTTCTATAGTAAATTCATTGATAAATATCACTCTTTTCGCATGGAGTGAATCTTTCAAATATGGTATGATACATATAGTAAAACATTTTTAGTTTCCTAATTCGGAGGCACACCATGAAACGCATTTATTCTGCACTATTGCTAACTGCATTGCCTGTAGTATTATTACAAGCACAAACTAGCAACTCACTATCTACAAGCACTATGGTAACCACACCTAACACATTTACATATTCTCAACCAAATACAATTTCTACCTTTGATCGAGTACAAAAATATCGATTTACTGATGTACCTAGTAACTTTTGGGCTTATGAATCAATTACTAAAATGACAAAAGAAGGTATAATGAGTGGATATCGCAATGGCACATTCAAACCCAATGACCCACTATCTCGTGAGGAAGCTGCCTCTTTATTTAGCAATATGATTGGAGAAACTCCATCTATTATGTTAGCTAGTTCATTTTCAGACATCACTTCCGACCGTTGGTCTTCTCTAGCTATTGAAAGTGTAGCAAGAGCTAATATTATCAGCGGTTATGGTGACAATACGTATCGTCCAGAACAATATATGTCTCGCCAAGAGTTTGCCGTGGTTGCTGATAAGTTTTTACACTACCAAGGATATCGTACTGAAGACCCAACAGCTCTCGATACCATTCACTTTAGTGATCAGAAATTTATCGCTCCTTGGGCTCAATCATCAGTACGTGAACTAGCTTTATTGGGATTCATCAATTACAGCACAAAAGGCTTATTCAATCCAGAAAAATATATCACTCGTGGTGAAGCTGCAGAAATTACGTATCGTTTACTTTTCTCTAAAGAAGCTACTGCCATTCAGCACACAATTCAGCAACAACAAATGGAAGAAACAGCACGCGCTCTGATCAAGAAAACATTTGGCGAGAATTACGACTTCCACCATCGTGGCGCTATGTTCTGGCGTGATGGTAAATTAGTCATTTCCTTTACATCTTCTAGCGATGTGAAAGCTATCACTGCAGAAACCGCCTATATTAAAGACAAACACTTCTTAGATAATCACATCATTACTACTGGTACTTATAGCTTAGGTGACTTTGATAATTTACAAACCGATGCGGCTTACTTGTATCGTCAATTGGAGCCCCATGGTACCATCCTAGCTGTCACACCAACACCGAATGTAGACGGCTTAATTCTAACCGTAGATAAATTAGATGCTACGACACAGACAGCATTTGTGAAAAAGTTTGGCAAGAAAGTTCAGCTAAAAACTAATTCATAATAACTCATACAAAAAGAGGAAAGTTGACTCCACTTGATCAACTTTCCTCTTTTATATTGGAAGTGCATTGTATTGCTAATCCCCATCTAGCAAGTGACATCCTCCAACTCCAAGCTAAACACTTCTGTAGCAGGTCCTGTCATATATACTGTGCCATCTTCGTCATAATCTACATGTAAAACACCTAGGCATAACTCCACATCTACAGATCGACCAGTTAACCCTTTTTCATGAGCCATAACAGCGCTAGAGCAAGAACCTGTACCGCAAGCCAATGTAGCCCCTGCACCGCGCTCCCAAGTACGGACTTTCACAGTGTTCTCGTCCACCACTTGTACAAAGTTCACATTTGTTCCTTTTGGGAAGAGTGGATGTTTTTCCATCTTTGGTCCTAATACTGTCAATGGCACTGCTGTTACATCCTCTACAAATACTTCTGTATGCGGTACCCCTAACAGTACAGAACTCACCACATAGGATGTGCCGTCTACATCAATAGTATAGTCTATAACTTTGTCTGATTCTATGTCCATAGGAATGTCCTTCGCAGAAAATGTAGGTTTACCCATGTTGACTTTCACCAATTTAGCCACACCGTTTTCAGCAATAATCGTTGGCGTCATAATACCAGCCAACGTTTCTACAGTAAACACTTCTGTATCAATGATCTTGCGGTCGTAGGCATACTTCGCAAAACAGCGAATGCCATTGCCACACATTTCAGCTTCACTGCCATCAGAATTGATAATGCGCATACGCACATCTGCCACCTTAGAAGGCATAACAATGACCAGACCATCTGCTCCGATACCCGTATGACGATCACATAAACGTTGTGCCATGTCCGTCACATCAAATTGTACTGTACCATCATCAAAAAAAACGATAAAATCATTTCCTAAACCGTGCATTTTTGTTATTTTCATATATATCTCCTCATCTGTATTATACAATTCCTGTCCGCACAGAGCGGATTATTAATTTATCGCAAAATATAGCCTTTGCTTTTATACATTTTGATGAAATCCATCATTGGCTACTATAATTTATTTGCCATTTATATTACCATGAATATAGGAAAAATAATAGGTACGTTTTCCTAAGCAGTATTAGGTTAATCATAAATTGGAGGTGATTTTACTATGCTTCCTGAAGAACGTTATTCTGCGATTCTACGACGCTTGAAACAAAACCGGGTGGTCACTGTACACGAATTGGTGACAGCCTTATCTTCTTCAGCGCCTACACTACGCAGAGATTTAGCCTATCTCCACAGTAAAGGTTTATTGCAAAAGGTCCACGGTGGCGCTGCCAGCCTCACCATTGATCATACCACAACGGATATAGATATAATCCCGAAATCCGTTATGTATCGCGATGCAAAAGAATCTATTGCCTTAGCTGCCTCTGAATTAATCAGTTCCTCTGGTTTTATCTTCATTGATGCTGGTAGTACCACTGAAATGGTGTTACATTATGTACCGCACTCCAATGCTACCTTTGTGACTAATGGCATTCATCATGCTACCCATTTAGCATCGCGGCATATGAAAGTCATCTTATTAGGTGGCACTGTAAATCCTATTTCATCATCTATTGTCGGTAGTGTAGCTCTTAATCAATTAGATTCCTATAACTTTACACAAGGCTTCTTTGGTGCTCATGGTATAAGTTATAAATCTGGCTTTACCACAGAAGATCCTCTCGATGCTGCTGTGAAAGAAAAAGCATTACATAAATGTCACAATGCCTTTGTCTTAGCAGATCCATCTAAATTTGATCGCATTTCATCTGTTACTTTTGCCACCATTGATAAGGCGTCTATTATTACTACTAAATTACCCAATGAATTATATCGGAACTATGCAAACATTCAAGAAGTTGATCATCATCGTTAATACAAAAGCTGTCATCCATGGGGCTCTCCCCATAGTATATGACAGCTTTTTTACAATTTATAAAATATCGTCCACCTAACTATCTAATTTGTACTTTTACATCTGTCTTTTTCGATGTGGTTGCGTTATAATATAAGTAGTGTTTTAATTTTATTGAGTTTTGAAATGGAGATTATTATGAGCTTTTTGAAAGATTTTAAAGACTTTGCCATGCGCGGTAATGTAGTAGATTTAGCAGTCGGTGTTATCATTGGTGCCGCTTTTGGTAAAATTGTTACTTCTTTAGTAAACGATGTGGTTATGCCTCCTATCGGATTATTATTAGGCGGAGTGGACTTTTCTAATCTATTCATCCCTTTAACTACTGGTACTGCTCCAGCGACTTTAGCAGAAGCTAAAGCAGCTGGTATCCCTGTCTTGGCTTATGGTATGTTCTTAAATACAGTCTTTGAATTCCTTATCATTGCTTTCTGTATTTTCGCTATCATCAGCCAAATCAAACGATTTACACCTGCAGAAGCACCGGTGGAAATCCGTAAATGTGACTATTGCCGTGAAGCTATTGCTGACGATGCAACACGCTGTCCACATTGTACAGCTGAATTAACTATCAAAGAATGTTAAATTCAATACATACTAGCTTTTAGATTTTTGAATTTTAGCGCTACATAATACTAATAGGAAAGGACTGACACAAGTGTCAGTCCTTTACCTATAATTAGTATTATGTGAAATGCATAATGCATGAT
>ERZ773050.1041-NODE-1041-length-15567-cov-14.023724_pt1 | contig 15567 bp, 7 predicted proteins | sample MGYA00580632_ERZ773050 | MGnify/ENA primary metagenome ERZ773050 (study PRJEB29015, sample SAMEA2738123) | human oral metagenome | biome: human oral; feature: human-associated habitat; material: saliva | place: China | collected 2166 ... | reverse complement strand
CCTGGTGCCGGTTTTCCTGATTTTTGTGCGCCGCGCCCTGTTCAAGCTGTGGGCGGCGACTTTTGAGGAGGGCACTGCCGGGTATAGCGTGTTGCGTGGCTTCTGCGTAGCCCTGGTGGGTTTGGGTGGATGTTTGGCGGCGGTTCGTCTTGCCGCTGATGTTGTGCAGTCTGGTAGCGGGTTGTCGCTGGTGTACGTGGTGCCGGTTATCGCCTCGTACTTGCTGGTGAAGAGGTACGTGACCGTGGGTGTTGCTATCCCCGAGAAGGAAGAGGACGAAGAGGAGCCGGAGGCTGAACCTGCAGCTAGCTAAGCCGTGGAACCCCGTGGGCTGAGGAGCCTTATGCGCCAAAGCGTGCGGTCTAGGATGATTCGCACACCGGGGTATCCTTGGGGAAGGTACGCCACCTGCGGGTGGTGCGCTTCCGGATATTCACCAACCACACGAAACGAGAACCCGTTATGCGTACTTTCCTGATTATCTTTTGGGGTGTCCTCGCTGTATTCACTACAGTTGCAACGTTTTACGTCATCATTAATTACGAGGTGCAACGTTGGAAAGATAAAAAGCGATGGCGTGAGGGTATTTATATTCGACGAGTTACTCGGATTGAAGCTCTCATTACGATATTGACCCCAGTTTTTCCAGGTCTTGCGTATATAACCGAAATATATGACACTGGGCCGGTAAATGTATGGGTTGAAATAGCAGCCCTGTTGCTATCAGCGCTAATGGTCGGTTGTCTACGCTATGTGCATGTTGCCTACGTGAAAACCTCCGCCGACGGCATCGAGCAGCGCATCTGGTTCTCCAACCCGATCCGTTATCCTTTCACCGCGATTAACCGCGTCGTGTTCTACAAAGCAGCAAAATATGAAGACGAGGACATGGTGGGTTTCTACGCTAAGTCAGGCACACAGATTGCGCTGTTTAGCCCGTTGCCTCATAAAAATTACCGGCTTCTGGCGATTGTGCGTTTCAGGATTGAGCAAGAGCGCTGGCCTGACATGGACAACCCAGATGATGTGGCGCAGGTGGACCGTTTGGATTGTGCGGGGAAGACGATGCGCTACTTTGAGAATCTGGGGAAGGTCACTGGCCTTGCTGATGTGGATATGTAGCACCGTATAGAGAAAGCCCGTGGGCTGAGAGATGACCTCAGCCGCGGGGTTTTTCTATGTTGCACAGAGTTCGGTAAGTGCACTAGGTTGAAACGAAATGAAAAATACTTTTAACTATCACCTCAAGGTTGAATTGAATATCCTGATGAGGTACCGACTAGGAGGAAAAAATATCAACCTTCTCATATTGGACTGATAAAGTGGTACGGGGCTTTTTCTCATTCCGGCTTTGCCCCTGACCCTTTCCACTCAGGTGGGCACTATACAGTGGCATTTCAGACTTGCCGCTGTTATGTGTCTGCACGGTATATAACTCAACGAAAAGATCATCATGACCAACCACACCACGGCGCGTCAGCGTCTACTCCGCTTCCCTTTGATTTTGGGTGTCACGACGGCACTCATTTTCTCTTCTTGCTCCACGGGCACGAACAATAACAGCACCCCTTCCGATAAGGGCACTGTTACTTCTCAGAGTCCCCGCCAGGTGGAGAACGCTACTAATGTTCTGCAGAACGTGAATGTTCAGATGGGCCGTGACGGCGAGGTTTCGTCGATTGAGTCGACCAACATTTACGTTAATGACAAGGATCGTACGAGCTCCACGAGCAATGTGCAGTTCAAGCCGAAGGACGTCGTTAATGACCTTCCTGTGCGTGTGAGCCTGCAGTATTCTACTGAGCGCGGTAGCGGCACTAACCTGAATGATTTGAACGGCTACAGCGGCGAAATCACGATTAAGGTTACGATCGAGAACCTGACGGTGAAGACTGAGGACGTCACCTATGATGCATCCGGTACTAGCCGTACTAGCCCTGCACCGGTTGGTACTCCGTTCTCTATTGCTGCTTCTACTGTTCTTTCTGGTTCTCCTACTCAGGTTATTACGACCCCCGATGCGGCTGATTCGTCGACGAATGGTGTGGTGAGCACCAATGATGAAGGTAAGGCTGTTGTTCAGTGGGGTGCTATTTCCGCGCCTCCGGTGACTGGTAGTTCCTCTTCTTTTGTGTTGAAGGTCAAGGCGAAGGATTTTAGTGCGCCTACCTTCAACATTTCGGTGCAGCCTGGTTTTGCTTCTGATTTGTCTGGTGCGGGAATCATTACTAACGGTTTCACCTCTCAGGATGCGTCTCAGGTGGCGCTTCTGCAGCGCACTATTGATACGGTCAACGAGGTTAATACGACGTTGACTAGCGCTAGTTCGCAGGTTGCTCAGGTGCGTCAGAGCCTGGATGATACGTCTGCGACTTTGGGTAAGGACACTGCTAATCACCTGAAGACTCAGAATGAATCGTTGACGAAGACTATGCAGGGTCTGCAGGCGAATATTGAGAGCCTGCAGAAGGATCTTTCTGAGGCTTCGCGTACTAATAATTCTCAGCTGATTTCTCAGTTGGAGCGTACTGTTGCTGCTCTTCACTCGATGCTGGGTGATACGACGGCGCGCCCCAATGTGTCTGTTTCCCATAGCGGCGGTCGTTGTGTTGTGCATCGTGAAGAGGGTGCGAATAGCCGCAGTGTGTACGGTAATTTGGTTCAGCTGTCTGCTGTTCTGAATGCGTATGCGGAGGCAAGTTCGGACTGCCAGCAGGATCTTACGGCTTCGATTCGTGAGATTGTTGGCCCGGAGCACCCGACCGCTGAGACTTGTTCTTCTAACGGTTCGGTGACCTGCGCCCTGTTCGGTGCGTCGGTGACGGTGCAGAGCTCTCTGATTGCGCTGGTTGCTACCGGTGAGAAGATTGTGGATCACCTGCAGCCGGAGTATTTGAAGGGTGCGAACAACAACTATTCGGCGTTGAAGCGTCAGATGGATGAGCTTGTTGCGCAGGTGGAGAAGGACCCGTCTTCTCTTGATGCTGATGCTGTGCGTTCTTTGAGTGAGAAAGTTAGTGCGGCTCGTCAGAACGTGAATCAGATGAAGGAAACGTCGAGCCGTCTGATTGAGAGCATCAAGAACGTTCATTCTCGTGCGGCTTCTGCTCGTGCGGAGCTGGTGGACGGTTCTGGTTCTATGAGCGCTCAGAATAAGGAACTGGCGGAGCAGCTTTGTGCTCTGTCTACTGAGCGTGGCGGTTCTCTGTCTGCTGAGCAGGTGGAGCATCTGCGTGGATACTTGACGGCTTCTTCTTGTGGTGCTGCGGCTTCGCCCTCTGCGGCCCCCTCTTCTGAGGCGCCGTCTGAGGCTCCTAGCCCTGCGCCGTCTGAGTCTGCTTCTGTTGCTCCTTCTGAGGAGCCGTCGAAGAAGGTTGAGGCTCCTTCCGCTGCTCCTTCTTCTGAGGCACCTTCCGCTGAGCCTACTGCTACGGAAGGTAATACTCGCGTCATTACGGTGGAGAACGCGAACGAGCGTACCTACACGTCGAACACTCCTGCCGCACGTACTCCGATGGAGCAGCGTATTGCTGCCGCGGTAGCTGCGTGGGATGAGGTTCTTGCCGCTACTTCGATGGATGACCCCAAGGAGGGTCTGGCTCGCGACGCTAAGGACCTTAACGATGCTGTGAACGCGGTAGATGGTGCCCTGGGCGAGGTTGAGAAGACCCTGAACGATGCCGCAAACGCGCAGAACCAGGATGCGGAGAAGAAGGAAGAACCTACTGATCAGGCTAAGGTTTCTCTGCGCGATCGTATCCATTCGGCTTCGGATGCCGTCAATGCTTTGGGTAAGAACCTTGAGGATATGACGAACATGCAGGCTGACCTCTCCACCGCTATTAAGGAAGCGTTCAAGGAGTCTGCCGATGAGACTCGTGAGAGCCTGACGAGCATGATTAGCGAGGAGATTCGTAAGGTTTCGAGCGATGGTTCTTCTAGCGCTTCGGCTGCTAAGGCGGCGTTCTCTGCTTCGATTGCTGGCATTACTGATACCGCGAATACTGTGGTTCAGGTGGCTGGTGAATCCATCGAGGTTCAGCACAAGGATATGAATGATCGTATTGAGAGTCTGCGTCAGTCTCTGGATTCGGTGACTGAGCGCTCTCTGGTTGCTCTGAGCACCCGCGCTGAGAACGCTACCCGAGATTTGGCTGGTGCATCCGTTCAGCTGAATAACGACCTGTCGAAGCTCATGCTCGATTTGGGCGATAGCAACGCTGAGGGCGCTGGCCTCTTGGGTGCGCTCAAGAGCAATAGCGCAAAGGCTGGTGCGGCTGATTACCAGCTTGCTTTGGCGATGCAGAATGCTCAGGGTTACACGAACCTCCGTTCTGAGGATATTGCCGCTCTGCAGAAGCGTCAGGCGCAGTTCAAGGCGTCCCTGCAGCGTCTGCGTTCGTTGCCGACCTTCCATCTGTCGAATGCCGGCAGTGCAGAGGTGAAGACGGTGTACACCTTCCAGATTGGTGATTAGCCGTGGGGTTTTCCCCTCATTTGGGTTCTGATTCAGGTCCTCACCGCCGCGAGGGCAGGCGGCTCACTCAGCGCACCGTGGTGTGGTGTGTCAGTCTGTGTGTGCTGTTTAGCCTTGCGGTGGTGGGGATCTGGTATGGCGTGCGCGCTGTGACTCCTCAGCCTTTGCCGCTTGGTACGGGTACGAACCCTGCGTCTGCGGTGACGGTTCAGCAGGCTATTTCTCTTCCTGCGTCTGGTCGTGAGCCTGTTATTGGTGTTGTCGCTACTTTTGGTGATGATGCTGAGGGGTCTGCGTGGCGTCTGAATGCTCAGGGTGCTCGTGTTGCCCAGTACCGCCTGGCTCTGGGTAATTCTTCTGTGAAGGTTCTTTATGCGAACGATAAGGGAACGGAGCAGGGGGCCCGTGAGGCGGTAGAGAAGCTCTCGTCTGAGGGCGCTTTGGGTATTGTGCTTGCCTCTCGGGGTGAGCATCTTCGGGGTGCTACGGCTGCCGCTAAGGAACGCAATGTTGCGGTGATTGAAGCGTATGACCGGGTAGACGCTGGCGGTGGGGTGTGGAGTTTGGCTCTGAACCCTGAGCAGGAGAAGCAGGCCTATACGGCTGCTATTCGTTCGCTTGCCGGTGTATCTAGCGCGGGTTCTTCGCAGCAGCTTGATGGTGTACGCACCATCCTGTTGGATGCGGGCGAGGGCTCTGCGCCGGACCTTCCCTATACGAATCGGGTTCAGGTTTCTGCTGATGAAGACAGCATGAAGGACGCTCTCAAGGAGCTGACGCGCCTTCTGGGGGACAAGTCTTCGGGCTCTTCTCCTGTTCTGGTTTTGACGGGTTCGGCGTCGACACAGGCGAAGGTGCTTCGTTCTCTTCAGAGGGCGGGTATTACTTCTCCGGTGATTGCGGGTGAGGAAGCTTTGACGGAGCCTTTTATGCGTCTTCTTCTGGAGAACGGTGGTTCCTTGACTGACAATATTCGCGTTGTGGGGCGTGTGCAGGCGCGTGCTGCGGCGTTGAGTGCTGATGATACCGGTCGTGCTTCTTCGGCGTTTGTCTCAACGGTTGAGCGTATGAAGAACGATTCTTCGCTAAAGGACTTGTCGGGCGAACAGTCGTTCTCGAAATCGGCCGTGTGGGCGGATGCTCCCTCCCATAACGCGCTCTTGGCTTTTGCGTATGCCACAAGCCAAGTTCGTGAATACACTCCTGAGGCAGTTCGACGGGTTCTAGGAACCCTTCGTTTGGACGCTAAAGATTCTACGGTCGCGTATCCGTTGGATTTCTCGTCTTCTTACGCCGCGGGCGGGCAGGTGGGTCTTCTTTACCCAACCGCGGAAGCTTCGATGATTCAGGGCGGGTCTTCCTCAACGGATGCGGTGAATCCGCCCGTGTGGATGCTTCGCACGTTCACCTCAGAATCTCGCGACTAGCTGTTCCGAACAAAGCCTCATCCGTACAGAGCCAGCCCATCACGCCCCGGCTTTCGGGGTTTCCCTCCTAGTCCGTTCACCAGCAGGGCTCACGATTTATCTATTTTGGAGAACACCTTATGCGCTTTTTCCTTGATCTTGAAGAGCATAACGGGAGCTATGAACTAGACTCCTGGCAGCCTGAGACGACCATCGCTGATCTCATTCAGGCAACCGGTGGTCCCTCCCTGCCTGCAGACGAGCCGCTGTATTGCGATAACCGCCCGGTGACGGCATCCTCCACCCTGGCGGAGGTCAAGCCGATGGAAGGTATGCGCATCTCTAGGGCACCGCTCTCCTACCCTTCCCTGGTGCAGGGCTGGAGCGTCTGTTTGAGCGGCGGTTCGACGGTTACCCTGCCGCACCCTATCCCTTCTTCACGTCCTCTGGTGGCGGGTCGTTCCCCGTACGCCGACATTGTGCTGCCCACGGCGAGCGCGTCGTGGGAGCATCTGCACCTGCAGGTGGTTCATGATGAGTCAACGAATACTCAGAAGGTGCGTATCACTGATCCGGGTTCTACGAACGGTAGTTTTGTGGATGGTCAGAAAATCCCTGAGGAGGGTTTGACTGTTTCTGAGAGCACCACTATCCATGTTGGTGATTGTGTGCTGACTCTGCAGCCTGCGCCTCAGGAGAAGGCTGCGCCGCGCCCCGGTAGCGCCCCGAACGTGAGCGCGTCGGGTACCGCACCGTTTAACCGTCCGCCGCGTCAGGGCGCGTTGAGCGCCCCGGATAAGGTGGAGGCGCCTACCCGCAAGAATGTTTCTGACCCGCCAAAGTTCAATCTTGCGATGGCGGTGGGCCCGATTATTATGGCAGCGGCAATGGTCGCCATTATGCAGGAGATTCGTTACGCCCTTTTCGCGATGCTCAGCCCCATCCTGAGTATTGGCATGTGGGTGGAGCAGAAGCGTCGTCACGCTAAGGATAAGGTGAAGGAGCGTGTGCGTTTTGAGCAGGAAATGGAGAAGTTCAAGGAACGTATCGCTCTGAGTAACCGTGAGGAAATTGAGCGTCTTCACGACCTTGCCCCGGCACCGGATGCCGTTCAGCTGCGGGCGCTTCTTCCTGCAATGACGCTGTGGCGTCGCCGGAGCACCAGCCCTGACCTGTTGACTTTCCATGTGGGTACTGGGCATATTCATTGGGCTCCTGAGCTGACGAAGCCGAGCAATCCTGAGCCTGAGGTCCAGCATATTCTTGAGCACAATACCCTGTGGGATGCCCCGCTGGTTGCTGACCTGCGTGAGGGCGGCGCTATCGGTATTGTGGGTCCGCGTGAGCAGTCTCTTGCCCTGGCGCGTAGCCTGGTGCTGCAGGCGGCGACCCACACGGGTCCTGCTGATATGACGATTGCGGTCTGTGCTGACTCGGCGCGCTCGCAGGACTGGGTGTGGACGTCGTGGCTTCCTCACATGCATATGGCGCAGAACCAGCAGATGCGTTGGTTTGCTTCTGGTAAGGAGCAGTCAGATCAGATGCTGCGCTCTCTATACAACGACATTGAGTCTCTTCCGACCCGCGGCCTGTGCGTGGTCGTTGATTCGGATACCCTCACTGAGGGCCGTGAGTCGCCGGCACGCGACCTTTTGGCGTATGGCGATGAAGTGCGTCTGATGGCGAATAAGACTGCCGCTGCGGGCGCTCGCCGTGTTGCCGGTATTGTGCTGGCTTCTTCTGTTGACCGTCTTCCTGCGTCGTGTACTTCGGTTGTGGAGATTGGTGAGGAGGCTTCCATCACCTATTCGGAGCCTCGCCGCCGTTACACGGTGACTGAGGGTGTGCTCGCCGGTGTGAGCGCTGAGGATGCTCTTCATGTGGCGCGTACTTTGGCGCATCATGAGGACCCTGAGCGTCTGCTTCTGGGTGGCGGTTTGCCGCAGCTGGTGAAGCTACCTGAGCTGGTTGGTTTGCCGACCCCTCCGGGTGCTGAGGATATTGAGGCGTTTTGGTCGCAGGCTAATGGTTTCAGCACTGAGATCGGTGTGGGCGACTCTGGCGCGTTCACCCTGGACTTGGTGAAGGACGGCCCTCACGGTCTGGTGGGTGGTACCACGGGTTCGGGTAAGAGTGAGTTTTTGCGTTCGTTGGTGGCGGGTTTGGCTGCGCACCATGATCCGAGCCGTTTGAACTTTATTCTGGTTGACTTTAAGGGTGGTGCGGCGTTTAAGACGTGTGAGCGTCTGCCGCATACGATTGGTACTTTGAGCAACTTGGATGCTCAGTTGGCTCACCGCGCTATTGAGTCGTTGGAGGCGGAGATGGACCGTCGTCAGCGCCTGTTTGCGGCTGCTGGCGAGGGCGTGGACAACATTAAGGATTATTTGGCGACGAACCCGCCGGAGCCGATGCCTCGCTTGCTGCTGGTGATTGACGAGTTTGCGATGCTGGCGAAGGACTTCCCTGATGTCCTGTCGTCGCTGGTGAGCATTGGTGCGGTGGGTCGTACCCTGGGTGTGCACATGATTTTGGCGACTCAGCGTCCTGCCGGCGTGGTGAATGACGATATTCTGGCGAATACGAACTTGCGTGTGGCTTTGCGTGTGCAGAGTCGTGAGGATTCTTCGAACGTGATTGGTGTTCCGGATGCTTCGGAGATTTCGCGTTCGCAGATGGGTCGCGCGTATGTGAAGCTGGGTCAGAACGATATTTCGCCGGTGCAGACAGCCCTGGTGACGGGTCAGAGTGGCACTGAGGTGGTGACTTCTCTGGAGGTTCGTGCGACCGATAGTATCGGTATTCCTCGTTCGGAGCGTGCGCGCCCGAAGGTGTCGTCGAGTGATGCGAATGACCTGGATCTGCTGATTGATGCTGTTGTGGCAGCCCATGCGGCTCGTGGTGCAGTTGCTCCTCGTAAGGTGTGGCCTGAGCCGTTGGGTTCGTATGTTGATTTGGCTGATTTTGGTGTTCGTGGCTTCCCGGACCCGGATCTTCCCACTGTGGGTGGTGTCCGGGACGGTGTTCTGATGTGCACTTTGGGTGATGAGCCTGAGCTGCAGCGTCAGGTGCCTATGGGCTGGAATATTGAGATGAGCAACCTGCTGTTGGTGGGTGTTGCCGGTAGTGGTACGACTACGACGATTCAGTCTGTGGTGTTGGGTTTGGCTCAGCATTATTCGCCGGAGGACATCGATATTGTTCTGGTGGATATGGGCGCTGATGGCTTGTTGCCGTTGGGCTCTTTGCCGCATGTTGTTTCTGCTGTGGGTACCGGTCAGGGCGCTAGGGAGCGTCAGGCTCGTTTCTTGCGTTTTGTGAAGTCGGAGCTTGATGCCCGCCGTGCTGATGCATCACGCCGTAAGCCTCTTTTCATTGTTTTGGATGGTTTTGCGACGCTGCGTGATGAGTTCTCTGACGCTGTGAGCATGGATTTGTTGGCGAATTTCTACCGAGTGTATGCGGATGGTCCTGCTGTTGGTATTCACTGCGTGGTGTCGACGAGCCGCGCGAAGAATATTCCCTCGCAGATTCTTGATGCTTCGTTGCAGACGTGGTTCTTCCAGCTGAGCGATGTCCACGATTATTCCTCGCATGGTATTCGCGGCACGAATGTTCCGGCTGCGGTTCCTGGGCGTTGTGCTGACCCGAAACGTCTGCGTCAGATGCAGGTGGCCACTCCCGCTGTTGGCGTGGAGGAGGCTGTCTCTATGATTCGTGAGCGCTTCCCGCAGGCTCCTGCTAAACGTGATGTGATTGGTCAGCTGCCGTCGTGGGTTTCGTGGGAGAGCATGCCTGCTGCTGAGTTTTCTCCGAGCCTGTGGCGTATCCCTGTGGGTATTGCGGAGGCTACGTTGGAGGCTTGTGCTTTCGAGCTGTATGAGGGTGAGCACGCCATGGTTGCGGGTAATCCGCGTTCGGGTAAGTCTTCTCTGCTGGTTGCGTTTGCTCGTCTGGTTTCTCGGGCGAGGGATGCGGCGGAGCAGGCGGTGTCTGCCGCGTTGGCGTCCGGTGATGCTACCGCAACGGAGAACGCACGCATGGATGCCGCTGAGGTTCCGGAAGTTTGGGCTATCTTCGATCAGCGTTCCGGTCTGGTGAATGCGCCGGAGGGCGTTTTTGACCGGGTGTTTGAGAGCAAGAACGCTTCTGCTCAGGTGCAGGCGGCGTTGCAGGATGCCGCGGGCCCGGTGCTGTTGCTGATTGATGACGGTGACCGCGTGGATGACCCGATGAACGTTTTTGATGCCATTGTGAAGGGTGACTTCCCGGACGTTCACATTATTGCTACGGGTAAGCCGACTGATTTGCGTCCTTTGTATAGCCATTGGACGAAGGCTATTCGTAAGTTCCGTACTGGTGCTGTGGTTCAGCCGAATGTTGATACGGATATGGACATGTTTGGTTCTATTCCGAGGCGCGCCCCGGTTCAGCTGAGCGTTGGTCGTGGCTACGCGTTCCTTGCCGGGTCGCCGGTTCTGGTGCAGCTGATGAGCCCTGAGGATTCTCAGCACCGTGGCGGGCTGTAGGGCTTGTCTGGCGTGTGGTGAGGTATCGTGTAACTTTACCGGCTATTTTGCTGTAGGGGTCGCCCTGTCCGGGGTGTCTTCCTGCTTGTTGTGAAGTTGATGTTAAGGAGTTAGCCCGTGACTGTACCTGCTGGTTCGCCGCAGTACTCCGGCTCGGAGCGTCGTGATGCTCATCCTGCCCCGCAGGCTGCTGGTCAGCCTGTGGGGGGCTTGGTTGCGGGCGCTCCCCTTGGCTCTTTGTATCGTTTGGTGCGCCGGGTGGGTTCTGGTGCGGTCGGTGAGGTGTGGGCTGCTACGATGAGCGGCTCGTGGGCTCTGTATGCGGCGAAGGTTTTGCGTCCGGAGCTTGCGGAGAACCCTGTGGTTCTTGAGTCTTTTGTGCGTGAGCGTTCGGTGTTGTTGGCGCTGTCGCATCCTCATATTGTGCCGTTGACGGACATGGTGGTTGAGGGCGGTGTGCTGGCTCTGGTGATGGAGTTTCAGCATGGTGGTTCGTTGCGTCAGAAGCTGGATTCTGAGGGTCCGTTGCCGGTTCGTTTGGCGTTGAGTCTGATGGTGCAGGTTCTGAATGCGGTGGAGTTTGCTCACCGTCAGGGCGTGATGCATTTGGATATTAAGCCGGAGAATGTTCTGCTGAGCGGTGTTTTGGGGGAGTCTCTGGATCAGCAGGTTCGTGTGGCTGATTTCGGTATTGCTTCTTTTACTGGCTCTGCGGGTTCGGGGGCTTCTCGTTCGTTTTCTGGTACTCCGGGGTATATGGCTCCGGAGCGTTCTGCGCATGGTGTGGCTACTCCGGCGGTTGATGTTTATGCGTGCGCTGTGACTCTTCATGAGTTGTTGGTGGCGGCGCGTCCTCTTCCGGCGCGTGGTGGTGCCGTGCAGGTGTCGCCGCAGATTCCGGCTGAGGTGGCTGAGGTGCTTCACGGGATGTTGGCGGAGAACCCGGTTCAGCGTCCTGGCGCGGCTGAGGCTGCCGCTAAGTTGCGTCTTTTGGCTGAGGGTTTCGCTGCTGATGCGGTGCTTCCTCGATGGGTTGAGGTGTCTTCGGGCGCTGTGGGGTACACGCCTACGGTGGTTCACGGTGCTGAGCCTGCTGTTTCTGCGGTGCCTGGACAGAATGTTACGGAGCTGTATGGTGCGGGTATGCCGTCGCTGGGTCAGGCGCAGAATGAGACGGTTATCCGCGCTCCTTTTGTGGTGGAGCAGCCGGTATATGTGCCTGATGAGGTTGTTGAGGAAGAGGAGCCTGCCCGTTCGCCGTTGCGCCGCCCGCTGGTGTGGGGCGCTATCCTGGGTTCTTTGATTCTTGTGGGTGTGCTCGCTTTTGTGGGTTTGAGCGGCGGTAAGGGTTCGTCTAAGACGGCTGAGTCGTGGTCTGCTTCGAGCCGTAGTTCGGCGTCTTTGCCGAGTGGTTTGGGTACCCGTATTGAGGGTACGTATAACCCGCGGGATAAGAGTGCCCGCCTGACTTTTGAGTTTTCCTCGCAGAAGTCGGCTCTTCGGGGCGATATTTTGCAGGTGCTTCCCGGTGTTGAGGGTGGTTCGTGTGCTTCGGTGACGTGGGATGCCGGTCAGGCGTCTTCTGGTGTGGCGAAGAACCAGTCGAGTGTGACTGCGGTGGATGTTCCGTGTTCGTGGAATCTGTCTGGGGTGAGTATCCCGGCTAATGGTGTGGTGCAGGTTCGGGCGAATGTGTCTGCTGAGTTTAAGGATTCGCGTGCTTTTGAGGAGTGGGTGAACCGTATTGATTCTGAGACGTCGAAGGCTATTTCTGACCGGGAGGTTCGTTCGACGGCGTACCCGATTCAGCGTTTGCGTTCGATTGAGTTGCGGGTTCCTTCTCGCGTGGTGAATCAGAGTGTTTTGCCGGTGACGGTGGTTCCGGTGTGGCCCAGTGGTGCGGATGAGTTGAACCCGTTGATGGTTTTGCCGCGTACGGGTGAGTTTTCGACGCTGGTTCAGGCGATTTCTCCGGATGCTCAGTTGATTAGTTTTTCGGATGGTTGTTCGGGACATGTGTTGGTGTCTGAGGATCAGCGGGTGGTGACGGCGCTGTCGGTGACGTCTAAGTGCCGCCTGAACGCGCAGATTGGTAATTTCACGAACCTGTCCAGCAGCGACTTCGCGATTATCACCCGCTAGCGGTGGCACTCTAGGCTAGCTGCCGCTGGTATGCAGAAAGCCCCTGGACTGAGAGGTAATCTCTCAGCCCAAGGGCTTTCTCTATGCGCTGCTACATGTCGACGTCGGCGAGGCCGGTGACCTTCTCCTTTTCCCTGAAGTACGGGACTGTATCAGGGCCACTATCTAGGGCATCCACCCGAGCAATATCACTCGGATTATTCATATCAGGCCAGCGGTCATTATCAATCCTGAACCGCACAATCGCCATCAGACGATAATTCTTGTGAATAATCGGAGAGAAAGCAGCAATCAACTTCCCAGACTTGCTATAGAAAGAGACGAGGTCCTGACTATCTACAGCAAGTGCCTTATAGTATTCGATTCCATCAATAGCGTTGACCGGGTAAACAGTTGTACGCGCCGACCACATACGCTGCTCAATACCTTCAGGGGAAATCTTCACATAGGCAACATGGACATACCAGGCATACATCATGAGCCCAATTGAAAGAAATATCCCAAGGAATTCATAAAAGGCACCTGGAGACCCCTCCTCAACAAGATGAAGAAAGAAACCAAGACACGGGAACCCAGGGGTAAATATTACTAGAAGAGCCTCGGCCTGATTAACTCGTCGGATGTACGCGCCTTGGCGGCGACGCTCCATATCCTTCCAGCGCTGAATCTCATAGTTGATAATGATGTAGAGCGTCCCGGTTACCGAGATGAAGGCCAAAATGCCCCAGATAATAATCAGGAAAATGCGCATGGCGGGTTCTCGTTTCGTATGGTTGGTGAATATCCGGAAGTGCACCACCGGCAGGTGGCGTACCTTCCCCAAGGATACTCTATGTGCTTGAAAGCTCTGAGAAGCGGAAATATAGAGCAAGATGATGGTCTATGGGCTAATCGACCAGAAGGATAACTAGGCGCAAGGCTCGGGTAAAGACTGGGCGGCCATTCACCAGCGGCTGGGCTTGGGCCCGTATCCACCCGAGTTTCATGGCTGACCCTGGTATACAAAAAGCCTCTGGGCTGAGAGGTAATCTCTCAGCCCAGGGGCTTTCTCTATGCCGTGCTACATATCAACGTCGGCGAGGCCGGTGACCTCTCCTAAGTCCTTGAAATAGCCAACTGTCATGTACTTATCATCCAGATAATCTACTCGAGCAACATCATTAGGGTTGTTCATGTCAGGCCAGCGTTCTTGTTCAATCCTGAACCTCACAATTGCCATGATTCGGTAGTTCTTATGGCCGGTTGTACCGAATACGGCAATTTGCCTACCGGAACGAGTGTAGAAACCAATCATATCTTGGTCATCAATATCTGGTGTTTCAAAGTACGTGACATTATCTATTGCGTTAATAGGGTAGCGAGTCGGGTTTGCAAACCAAATGCGTTGCTCGACACCTTCGGGGGAGAGCTTGACATAAGCGACGAGAATATAGCGAGAATAAACATAAAAGAGAAATGTGAGGATAATAACACCTAGATTAAGTAAAATACCCGTATTTCCACTATGACTATTAGCCATATAACCTAAAAATGGAAACATTGGATTAAATATACAAAGTGCAACCTCGAAACGATTGACTCGCCTAATATAAATTCCTTCTGCTGCTTTCTTTTTATCCTGGCGTCGATTAATCTCGTACCTGATAATAATGTAGGGTACGGAGATAATGGAGATCACTAGAATAATTCCCCAGAAAATACTAAGGATAATATCTACCATCATTTACCCGCTCAACCCTTCACGATATGAATCAGCAGCTTTTTTCTCACTCTTTGCTGTTTCATCGAAATCGCTCTGAGCTGTCTTTACGCCACTGGCTGCAGACTTCAAGTTACTCTTTGGGTTACCCATAACAGCGTCCTTAAAGTCCTTTCCTTGCAACAAAAGAGTTTGATTTTTAGACATCGTCTTCGGATTTTTTGCTGAATTATTCAGCAAGTCACGCTGAATCGACTTATCCATCCAATCGAAAGATCCATTTGCTACACGTGATGCACCATCGTTAACTGCTGCCTGTTTTACTGCACCCAATACAATCTCTTTCCTCATTTCTGCTTTAATTTTTGCAGCGTCTGCCCTACCCTTACTTGTTGCTTTATCAAGTTTAACCTTGTCCGCAATTTTTTCTTCAACTGAGAGTTTAGTCTTCGCTCCGATTCTATCGGATACACCTACCTTAGCACCCTTGGTTATACCACTCTTAAGGAATCCAAAAGTAGCCCCTGAAGCAAAACTCGCCGCAGCATTCTCTACCTTAAAATTCTCAGCACTCTTCGTATAATCCATTACAGCACCCACGCCAGCAGACAGAGTTTCGCCCGCGATATCAGGAGCATGCGTACCTGCTATACGCTGCATCCTGTTCCAGGCAAGATTTTCCCCCTTCTCAATAGCCTGCGCAATACCATCCTTCCGGGCATTAATAAACGAAGCAGTCTTCTCCGCAGGCTTCTGAACCCACGAAGGCACAAACCTATCAAAGCCCTTCTTAGAGGCAGCCTTAGAAGCCACCTTAGAAGCCATATTCTCCGTAAAACCGTTTACCGGAACTTTAGCGAAGACCTTTGCATGAGTGAAAAGCTTCGCGGTGGTACCCATAACAGCACCTTTCAAACCACCATAAGCCCCTTCTAAAGCTACTTGCATCCAGTCAACCTGACCATTCTTAGTCTTCTCCAAAGCGCCAGCAGAGCCTTCCATCGCCCCAGCAACAGCACCAGCTACTATGACCCAACCTGGCCCAGGAATAAACACTGACGCAACCACTAACGCAACAGCAGCCACCTGCAACCAACGCGCCGCCATAATCGCACCCTTATTCTTAATGCGCTCCTGACGATACTGCTCATACTCCTCAAACGAAATCGGCGACAAACCCCACGGATCCACCAAAGAAACCGGATTACCACCCACCAACGAGAACGGATCAGCACCCCAACCAGCACCCACAGGCGCCACCAAAGGATCAGGCGCAGTAAAACGAGCCACACGCGAATCCACCACGCGGGCACC
>ERZ773050.1038-NODE-1038-length-15570-cov-6.040413_pt1 | contig 15570 bp, 9 predicted proteins | sample MGYA00580632_ERZ773050 | MGnify/ENA primary metagenome ERZ773050 (study PRJEB29015, sample SAMEA2738123) | human oral metagenome | biome: human oral; feature: human-associated habitat; material: saliva | place: China | collected 2166 ... | reverse complement strand
AACCCGAAAAGCGGAAGAAAACCGCTGCTCTCCTTATCCCCGCAACGATCACGGCGGTGCTCTGCGGCATCACAGAGCCGATCGAGTTCACCTTCCTCTTCGTCGCACCGCTTCTCTATCTCCTGCACGCCGTCCTCTCGGCGACGCTTTCCGCAACGCTCTATGCAATCGGACTCTCGGGCAACTTCGGCGGCGGTCTGATTGACTGCTTCGTGCAGAACTGGATTCCCCTCTTCTCGTATCACTATCCGACGTATCTCATGCAGATCGGCATCGGTCTCTCATTCACGGCGATCTACTTCTTCGTCTTCCGCTGGGTCATTCAGCTCAAGGACTACAAGACGCCGGGACGCACGGATGATGCGGTGGAGGACAAGCTCTTTACGAAGGCGGACTACAAGGCAAAACAGGCGGGTGCATCGGGTGCTGCGGCAGCCGCTCCCGGCATGAAGCTCGACGAGCGCGATGTCAAAGCGCGCGCCTTCCTCGACGGACTCGGCGGCACGGCAAACATCAAGGACGTGACGAACTGTGCAACGCGTCTGCGCGTCACGGTCAACGATCCCGAAAAGGTCGCTCCCTCTGCAGTATTTACAAATGCAGGCGCACACGGGCTTGTCCGCAACGGTCGCGCATTCCAGGTCATCGTCGGTCTCTCCGTTCCGCAGATCCGCGAGCGCTTTGAAGCGCTGATGACTGCCCCCGCCTCCGATGTGGACGAGGTTGTGGTCGGCACGGAGAAATCCTTTGCCATTACGGCTGCTACAACGGGTCATATCATCGACATGAGCGAGGTCAAGGACGAGATGTTCTCGCAGAAGATGATGGGCGACGGCGTCGCCATCGAGCCGACGGGCAATCTCGTCGTCGCGCCCGCCGCCGCCGAGGTCACGATGGTCATGGAGGATTCGCTGCACGCCGTCGGACTGCGTCTCGCGAACGGCGCGGAAATGCTCATCCACATCGGCGTCGACACGGTGAAGCTCGGCGGCAAGGGCTTCGAGCTTCTCGTCCGTGCGGGCGACAAGGTCGGCCAGGGTGCGCCGCTCGTGAAGTTCGACCGCGCGACGATCAAGGAAGCCGGCTACCAGGACACGGTCATCATGGCAGTGACGAACTCGGGCGAATACCCGCTGATGAAAAAGCATACGGGCATGACGGCAGAAGCCGGCAAGACGGACGTCCTGACCTTCTGACGCACAGCAAATCTCGCAGCCCCCTGTCCGCACGGCAGGGGGCTGAATAGAAAGGAAAAACGCATGAAAGCAACGAAATGGTGGCAGAACACCGCCGTCTACCAGATCTACCCGAAATCCTTCTATGACACGAACGGCGACGGACTCGGCGATCTGCCCGGCGTCACCGCGAAGCTCGACTATCTGAAGGAACTCGGCGTCGACTTCCTCTGGCTCACGCCGTTCTTCGTCTCGCCGCAGAACGATGGCGGCTACGATGTCGCCGACTACTGCGCCGTCGACCCCGCCATGGGCACCATGGAGGACTTCGACGAGCTCGCCGCGGCCCTGGGGGCCCACGGCATCAGCCCCATGCTCGACATGGTCCTCAACCACGTCTCCACCGAGCACGAGTGGTTCCGCCGCGCCCTGGCTGGCGAGCAGCGCTACCGCGACTACTTCTACATCCGCCCCGCCCGGGCCGACGGGGCCGCGCCCACGCACCTGCCCACCAACTGGGTGAGCAAGTTCGGCGGGCCCGCCTGGGCGCCCTTCGGCCCCGTCGACGCGGGCGGGCGGCCCCTGTCCGGCGAGTACTACCTGCACCTGTTCGATCCCACCCAGGCGGACCTCGACTGGCACAACCCCGAGGTGCGCGCCCGGGCCGCCGAGGTCGTCAACTTCTGGCGCGCCCACGGGGTGAGGGCCTTCCGCTTCGACGTCATCAACCTCATCGGCAAGACCGAGCCCCTCGCCGACGCCCCCGCCGGCACCGACGACCGGCGCGTCTACACCGACGGGCCGCTCGTCCACGACTACATCCACGAGCTCAACCGCGCCAGCTTCGGGCGGGACCCGGACTCGGTGACCGTGGGGGAGATGTCCTCGACCTCCATCGAGGCCTGCGTGGGCTACTCCAGCCCCGAGCGCCAGGAGCTGTCGATGGTCTTCAACTTCCACCACCTCAAGGTCGACTACGAGGGCGGGCGCAAGTGGACCCTCGCGGACCCCGACATCCCCGAGCTCAAGCGGCTGCTCAACGAGTGGACGCTGGGCCTGCAGGCCGGCGGCGGGTGGAACGCCCTGTTCTGGAACAACCACGACCAGCCGCGCGCCCTCAACCGCTTCGGGGACCCCGGGTGCCGCCGCTACGAGTCCGCCACCATGCTGGCCACTGCCATCCACCTGCTGCGGGGCACCCCCTACATCTACATGGGGGAGGAGATCGGCATGACCGACCCCCTGTACACCCGCATCGAGGACTACGTCGACGTCGAGGCGCGCAACGCCTTCCACGCGCTCGTCGACGCCGGCCGCCCGCCCGAGGAGGCCTTCGCGATCGTCCACTCCAAGGCCCGGGACAACGCCCGCACCCCCATGCAGTGGGACGACGGCGAGCACGCCGGCTTCTCCGACGTCGAGCCCTGGCTGCGGCCCACCAACCAGGCGGAGATCAACGTGGCGGCCGAGGAGGCCGACGGGCGCATCCTGCCCTACTACAAGCGCCTCATCGCGCTGCGCAAGGAGCTGCCCGTCATCTCCGAGGGCCTCTACGAGCCCTGGGAGCTGGACGACCCCGACGTGCTGGGCTACCTGCGCACGCACGCGCCCGAGGGCGGGGAGCCGGGCGCGCGGCTGCTCGTCCTGTGCTCCTTCCGCGACCACGACACCGAGGTCCGCGTCCCGGCGGATCTGGCCGCCGGGCGCGTCCTCATCACCAACTACCCGGACCGCCGCCCCGAGTCCTACGCCGAGCGCCCGCTCGGCCCCACCGTGCGGCTGGCGCCCTACGAGGCGCTCGCCCTCATTGTCACCTCCCCCGACACGCTCTGAGAGGAGCACTTCTTCATGCCATCCACCCAGACACTGGTCGCCCCGACCGCGGGCGAGGCCATCCCCCTCGCCTCCGTCCCCGACCCGGTCTTCTCCACCGGCGCCCTCGGAGAGGGCTTCGGCGTGCGCCCCGGCTCCGGCGACGTCGTCGCCCCCGTCGGCGGGGCCGTCACCATGGTCGCCGGCACCGGTCACGCCGTGGGCATCACGACCGACGACGGCCTGGAGGTCCTCCTCCACCTGGGCGTCGACACCGTCGAGCTCGAGGGCCGCCCCTTCGCGCTGACCGTCGCCGCCGGACAGCGCGTGCGCGCCGGCGAGGCGATCGGGACGATGGACCTGGAGCAGATCCGCCAGGCGGGCAAGGACACGACGGCGATCGTGGCCGTCACCAACTCCGCGGCCAAGGGCGTCGCCCTGGAGCTGACCGCGGGGCCGGTCGCGGCCGGCGACCGCGTGGCCTCCCTCACCGCGGCCGAGCCCGCCGCGGCGAGCGCTCCCGCCCGCCCCGCCCCGGCGGGAGCGGACGACGGCCTGACCGGCTTCGACGCCACCGCCCGCGACATCATCGCCGGCATCGGCGGGGCCGACAACGTCAAGAGCGTCATCCACTGCATCACCCGGGTGCGCTTCTACCTCAAGGACGAGTCGCTGGCCGACGACGACGCCGTGTCCGGCACCGACGGCGTCATCGACGTCGCCAAGGCGGGCGGCCAGTACCAGGTCGTCATCGGCGCCGAGGTGGGGGACGTCTACGACGCCATCGTCGCCCAGCTGCCCGGCCTGGGCGGCGGGGAGGTCGACTCCGAGGCGGAGGCGGCGCCCAGGCCCACCACCGCCGTCGGCTGGATCAAGTTCGGCTTCTCCTCCCTCATCGGCGTCATCACCGGCTCCATGATCCCGGTCATCGGGGTCCTGGCGGCCTCCGGCATCCTCAAGGGCATCCTGGCCCTGCTCGTCCAGTTCAAGGTCGTGGCGGACTCCAGCGACACCTACCAGATCATCTCGGCCATGGCCGACTCGATGTTCTACTTCCTGCCGATCATCATCGGCTTCACCGCCGCGCGCCGCCTGGGCTCGGACCCCATTGTGGTGGCCATTATCGGCGGGGTGCTCGCCTACCCCTCGCTCGCCCGCATGGCGAACCCCGACTACGTGGTCAAGACCGAGACCGGCTTCGAGAAGCCGTACCACATCGTCGCGCAGCTCGGGAACACGATCTTCAACACCGACTTCTTCGGCATCCCGGTCTCCCTGCCGCAGACCAACGCCTACGCCTACTCGATCTTCCCGATCATCGTGGCCGCCTGGCTGGCCGCCAGGATCGAGCCGTACCTCAAGAAGTGGATCCCCGCCGTCGTGCGCTCCATCTTCGCGCCCCTGCTGGAGATCTTCATCGTCTCCACCCTGGTCCTGGTCGTCTTCGGCCCCATCGTCATGGCCATCTCCGGGGCCATCGCCTCGGGCGTCACGTGGGTCCTGAACCTGTCCTACCCGGTGGCCGGACTCATTATCGGCGGCTTCTACCAGTGCCTGGTCATCTTCGGCCTGCACTGGGCGGTCATTCCGATCATCTCCCAGCAGATCGCAGACCCCGGCTACTCCCCGCTCAACGCGATCGTCTCGGCCACCATGATCGCCCAGGGCGGCGGCGCCCTGGCCATCTGGCTCAAGGTCAGGAACGCCAAGATCAAGCGGATGGCCGGCCCGGCCACGATCTCCGCCTTCTGCGGGGTCACCGAGCCCGCCATGTACGGCCTCAACCTCAAGTACGGGCGCGTGTTCATCACCGCCTCCATCGGCGGGGCCGTCGGCGGCCTGCTCACGGGGCTGCTCAAGGTCAACATGTGGGGCTTCACCGGCGCCTTCGTCGGCTTCCCCTCCTTCGTCAACCCCAAGGGGATCGACGGCTCCTTCACCGGGTTCTGGATCGCCTCGCTGGCGGCCCTGGCCGTCTCCTTCGCCTGCACCTACTTCTTCGGGTTCAAGGAGTCCGACTTCGAGACCGGGCGCACGGTCGAGAAGGTGCGCCTGGGCAACCGCGAGCCCGTCGCCAAGTAACGGGTCAAGGCGGGCGCGCCCGCACCCGCCCGCCCGGCGCCATCCCGGCGCCGCCTCCGCCCGCCGCCGCCCCGCAGTCGAAGCACCGGCTGCGGGGCGGCGGCGTCGGCCCCGTCGGGCGGGCGGCGTCCAGCCGGCCTGGGCGGCGGGCCCGATGACGGCGCCGTCGGGCGGAGTTCGCCCCGGGCCCTTCAGGGGCGCAGCGGGAAGCGCTGGGCGACGGACACGAAGCCGAATGTCCGCGGCACGTGGTGGGACAGGGTGTACTCGAAGGGCGTGCCGCTCGCGTCGAAGCCGAGGGCCTCGACCACGCCCACGCACTCCAGGCCGCGCAGGTCCAGGTGCCGGCGGTCCAGCTCGTCGGCCGCCTCGATGGTCACGATGCGCGAGGAGGAGTAGGTGCGCACCCCCAGCTCGTTCTCCAGGTAGTCGTAGATGGAGGAGACAGCGGCCTCGTCCGGGATGGAGGGCACGACGGCGGTGAGGAACCAGGAGCGGTCGACGATGACCGGGCGCTCGTCGAGCAGCCGCAGCCGCTCGATCGACAGCGCCCCGGCGCCCGCGGGCAGGCCCGAGACGGATGCCAGCGCGTCGTCCACGACCGTGCGCCGCGAGGACAGCAGGACGGTGCGCGGCGTCATGCCCATGCGCTCGCTGGCCTCCGCGAAGGACTCGATATTGGACAGGAAGATGCGCGGGGAGGTGCGGGGCCGGTAGATCACCTGGACGCCGCGCCCCTGCATGGACTGCACGTAGCCCTGGCTGGACAGGTGCCGCAGGGCCTTGCGCAGCGTGTTGCGCGTCACCCCGAACTCCGCGGTCAGCGCCTTCTCGGAGGGGAGGAACTGCCGGAAGGCGTACCGGCCGCCCTCGATGCGCGCGCGCAGGGCGATGTAGATCTCCGTGTACTTGGCCACGGCCACGGCGCATCACCTCCGGTCCGGGCGGTTTCGGGGCGCCGGCGGGGCGCAGGTGCAACCCTAGTCGGTGCCGTCGGCGGGCGGCGGGGGAGGGGGCCGTCGCGCGGGCGCGCCGGTGTGTCGAGGACGACGCCGCCCGCCGGGCCCCGGGCTGGCCCGGCGTCGTCGCGCCCGGCTAGAATCCGCAGCACCAGGCACTGACCCGGCCGGTGCCGCTGGACGCGGCGCCGGGCATCACCGGCGAGCCTCCCGGAAGAACAGGCGCGCCGCGGGCCCCGTCCGCGGCGCCGCCCCACTAGACCCGGGCGGGAGGGGCCCGCACAGCCCCGCACGAGCGGTCGCGCACCGCCCGTCGCCGCGGCCCGCCGCGACGACGGCGCGCGGAGGCCCCTGCGGGTCTTCGCGGCGAGGCGCGGCAAGCGAGGTGGTACCGCGGTGCCGCCCGCCGCCGACCGGCGCGACCGGACGGGGGAGGGACCGGCGTCGTCCTCGTGACAGGAAGACGTTCACGAGCAGCACGCGAGGCACCCCACCCATGGCCGACACCGCCGATAAGACCGCCGCCCGCACGGGCGAGTCCTTCTACCCCCTGCACCGGCCCGGGCGGGAGGTCGCCCCCTCGCCGTCCTTCCCCGCCATCGAGGAGGACGTCCTGGCCTACTGGAGGGCCGACGGCACCTTCCGGGCCTCCATCGACAACCGCGGCGAGCCCTGCGACGAGTTCGTCTTCTACGACGGCCCGCCCTTCGCCAACGGCCTGCCCCACTACGGCCACCTGCTGACCGGCTACGTCAAGGACGCCGTCGGGCGCTACCAGACCCAGCGCGGCAAGCGCGTCGAGCGCCGCTTCGGCTGGGACACCCACGGCCTGCCCGCCGAGCTCGAGGCCCAGCGCCTGCTCGGCATCGACGACGTCACCGAGATCACCCGCCCCGGCGGCATCGGCATCGAGGCCTTCAACGCCGAGTGCCGCTCCTCGGTGCTGCGCTACACCAAGGAGTGGGAGGACTACGTCACCCGCCAGGCGCGCTGGGTGGACTTCGACAACGACTACAAGACCCTCGACCCCACCTACATGGAGAGCGTCATCTGGGCCTTCAAGTCCCTCTACGACAAGGGCCTGGCCTACCAGGGCTACCGCGTCCTTCCCTACTGCTGGCACGACCGCACGCCCCTGAGCAACCACGAGCTGCGCATGGACGACGACGTCTACCAGGACCGCCAGGACAACACGGTCACCGTCGGCATGCCCCTGACCGAGGCGATCCTCGACGGCGACCCCGAGCTCGTCCTCATCTGGACGACGACCCCCTGGACCCTGCCCTCCAACCTCGCCGTGGCCGCGGGCCCGGACGTCGACTACGTCGTCGTCGAGGTGCCCGCCCGGCTCGACTCGCCCCTGGCCGGCCGCCGCGTCGTCCTGGCCGAGGCCCTCGTGGGCTCCTACGCCAAGGAGCTGGCCCCCGAGGGCGCCGAGCCCGCGGTCCTGGCCCGCCTCAAGGGCTCGGAGCTGGTGGGGCGCCGCTACCACCCCATCTTCGACTACTTCAACGACGATGCCCACCGCGCCGCCGGTGCCGCCCCCGGCCCGAACGGCTGGACGATCATCGCCGCCGACTACGTCACCACCGAGGACGGCACGGGCCTGGTCCACACCGCCCCCGCCTTCGGCGAGGACGACATGATCACCTGCCAGGAGGCCGGCATCGGCACCGTCATCCCCGTGGACGACGGCGGCGTGTTCACCTCCGAGGTCCCCGACTACGCCGGCCTGCAGGTCTTCGACGCCAACAAGCCGATCATCACCGACCTGCGCGACTCCTCCGGCCCCCTGACCGGCCGCGACGAGGCCACGCGCCCCATCCTCGTGCGTCAGGCCTCCTACGTGCACAGCTACCCGCACTGCTGGCGTTGCCACACCGCGCTCCTCTACTACGCCCAGCCGTCGTGGTACATCCGCACCACCCGCATCAAGGACCAGCTGCTGGCGCAGAACGAGGCCACCACCTGGTATCCCGAGTCGATCAAGCACGGTCGCTACGGCGACTGGCTCAACAACAACATCGACTGGGCCTTGTCGCGCAGCCGCTACTGGGGCACGCCGCTGCCGATCTGGCGCAACGTCGCCGACCCCGTCGACCTGATCTGCGTCGGCTCCCTGGCCGAGCTCGGTGAACTGGCAGGCCGCGACCTTTCCGACCTCGACCCGCACCGCCCCTTCATCGACGAGCTCGTGCGGCCCAACCCCGACGACCCCACGGGGCGCTCCATGATGCGGCGCATCCCCGACGTCCTGGACTGCTGGTTCGAGTCCGGCTCCATGCCCTTCGCCCAGGTCCACTACCCCTTCGAGAACGTCGAGTGGTTCGAGTCCCACAACCCCGGGGACTTCATCGTGGAGTACATCGGCCAGACCCGCGGCTGGTTCTACACCCTCCACGTCCTGGCCACCGCCCTGTTCGACCGGCCCGCCTTCACCTCCTGCGTCTCCCACGGCATCCTCCTGGGCAACGACGGGGCGAAGATGAGCAAGTCGCTGCGCAACTACCCGGACGTCTCCATGGTCTTCGACCGCGACGGGGCCGACGCCATGCGCTGGTTCCTGCTCTCGGCGCCGGTCATGCGCGGAGGCAACCTCGTGGTCACCGACAAGGCCATCCGCGACACCGTGCGCCAGGTGGTGCTGCCGCTGTGGAACACCTGGTACTTCTTCGCCCTCTACGCGGGCCAGGTGGGTCAGTCCGGCTACGTCACGAGCGGCGTCGACCTGGACGACGCGAGCCTGTTCGCCAAGCACGGCGGCCTGCACGTCATGGACCGCTACGTCCTGGCCCGCACCAAGGACCTGGCCGAGACGGTGGCCGCCCAGATGGACGGCTACGACATCACCGGGGCCTGCGCCACGATCCGCGACTTCCTCGACGTGCTCACCAACTGGTACCTGCGCACCTCGCGCCAGCGCTTCACCGACGGCGAGACGACCGCCTTCGACACCCTGGCCACCGTGCTGCGGGTGCTCACCGAGGTCATGGCGCCGCTGGCGCCGCTGGTGAGCGAGGAGATCTGGCGGGGCCTGACCGGTGGGCGCTCCGTGCACCTGACCGACTGGCCCGTCCTGCCCGAGCATGTCGCCAACGCCGAGCTCGTCACGGCTATGGACGAGGCCCGGGCGGCGGTCTCGGCGGCCATGCGCGCCTGGACGGCGCGGGAGGGCTCGGTGGGGCGGGTGAGGTCGCGCACGGGGCCATCATGCCGCGCCCCGGACGGCCCGGGGTGCCGCGGTTTCATCTGGCGGCCGTCCCAGCGGACGTCGCCGCCCCCGGTCCGAGTCCTCACCGCCGGAGACGATGTGCCCGGGCGGGGGAGAACACGGTCCGCCGCACGCCGCCTGAGCCATACTTGAGGGCATGGCCCCTGCCCGCCCGTCCTTGAACGTCCCCCGGGCGCGCCGCGCCCTGCGCACCGGCCTGGCGGGCGCCGCCGCCCTCCTGGCCGTCGCCGCCGCGGCGCGACTGGTGTGGCCGAGCGGCCTCCACCTCGCCTTCATCCCCGACGACGCCGGCAACGCCCTCGGCACCGCCGAGGCCACCGGTGACGACTTCCCCGAGGACGTAACGGTGCCGAGCATCCTGCCGATCCTGGGCCTCCGGGCGCTCAGCAGCCTCATCCGGCGCGGAATGGACCTCGGCGAGGGCGACGGCCGGACGACCGGCGGAAACCGGGCCGGCGGCGACCGCGTCGGCGGCGACCGGCCCAGTGGGAACCGGGCCGTCGACGGCCAGTCCGGCAACGGCCGGCTCAGCGCGGGAAGACGGGTCGCCGTCGTCCTGCACCTGGCGGTGGCCGCCCTCGTCCTGTGCCTCGGGGGCCGGGCGGCGGCGGTCTGCGCGCGCCGGTGGGACACGATCGCCCGGGCCACGGGAATCGGCGTGACCGAGCTCCTCCTCATCGCCCTCATGGTGATCGGCCTGGCGCTCGCGGCCGCCGCCGGCGCGCTGAGCAACGCCCTGCACACGGCCCACGGCGACGACCCCTCCCCCGGCGGGCGATGGCGCCCCGCGCGGTGGGCGGCCGTCGCCGCCCCGACGCTCGCCGCGGTGCTCGTCCTGGCCGGGAGCGCGGCCGTCGTGCAGCTGCGCAGCCCGGAGGACGCGCCCGCCACCCAGCGGACCGCCGTCGGACTGCCCGCGAACCCGACCAGCTTCTCCCCCGAACCGGCCTGGAGCCGGGACATCGCCGAGCTCGCCGACGTCGTCGCCGGGGCGGCCGGCCCCCTCATCCTCACCCCGGACGGCCTCCAGGGCCTCGACCCCGCCGACGGCTCGCCGACCTGGACCTTCCGCCGCGAGAACATCACCCTGGCCTGCCCGGAGGAGGACGCCGAGAAGCCCGTCGTCGGCGACAGGCCCTGCCTCATCACGAGCCCCGACCGCAGTTACGCGGCCCTGCGCCTGCTCGGGCCCGGCGCCTTCCTCAAGGGCGCGCCCGAGTACCAGACCGTCGTGCTGGACACCGTCTCCGGCAGCCCGGTCATGGAGCATCTGAGCGAGGGCGGGCGGCTCCAGCTCACCGACGACGCCGTCCTGGACGGGCGCAGCGCCTACAGCCTGAAGGACGGGTCCCTGATGTGGACGCTGCCGGAGGAGGACGACTACCCCCGCCCCGACCACTACACCGGCCCGGCCGGCCACTCCTCCTTCGTCCTGGAGCTGTCCGACCCGTCCCAGGACGAGGGCTCGGGGGCGGTGACCACGACCCTGACGGTGGCCCCCGAATCGGACCCCGCGGCGGCGCGGACGGTCGACGGCGTGCTGGCGACCGTTCACTATCACCTCGTGCTCAGTGCCGGGTGGGGCGCCGTCCTGGCCGACGGCGGGGCCCGGGCCGTCGGCCTCGACGCGCTCGCGGGCGTCGAGGGGGCCGATACCGCCACCGCGGACCTGGGCCCGGCCGTCGCCGTCAACGGCCGGGCGAGCCTGTCGACGAACCTGCTCGTCACCGTGCCCCCACCGCCCGAGGGGACCCAGTGGGAGATCGACTCCTATGATCCCCCCGGCCCCGAGCCCGGCATGGTCGCGGCGGTCTTCGATCCGGCCACGGGCGCCGTCACCGAAGCGGCCCGCACCCCGGGTCTGGCGGCCGCGAGAGTCGGCATTGCGCTGCACGAGGCGGGCGACGGCGTCGAGACCCGCCTCACGATCACACCGGGCGACGGCGGCGCCGGCGTGAGCCTCCCGGTGGACGGCACGACCTCCTGCCTCGCCCCCGGCCGCAAGTCCTTCAACCCGTGGCTCGCCGACCTGGAGCGGGACCGGCTGAATCACGGCGAATCGGGCATCACCGCCCTCGGCGCCCCGGGGGTGACGCTGGTGGTTCAGATCACGGGCGAATCGGTCTGGTCGCGCAACGTCCGGCTCCTCGCCTTCTCGGCGGGCGCCCCATGAGCCCCGCCCCGCGCCCGCTGCGCCTTCCGCGCCTTCTGATGGCGTGCGCGCTGGCCCTCGCACTCGTCCTCGCGCCGAGCGCCTGCACGCCGGGCCGAACCGACGCCGTCGTGACGACGATCTCCGCCCAGCGCGCCGAGGAGGAGAGCGCGACGGCCAGTGCCGACTGCACGAACGCCCTCGAGACCGGATCGGGGACGGTCGCCCTGCTCTCCCTCTCCTCGACCGCGTCGCGCGACTCGACCCTGGTGGTCAGCCGGGACGCGGACGACCGGATCCAGTGGGCGGTTCTCATCGACCGGCCGACGGCGTGCATCCGGGCCCTCAGCGACTATCCCGGTAAGCCGCAGGACGGGGCCGAGGGCATACTGGACAACACCATGGGCAATAACCCCGTCTCCTACGCGGTCCTCAGTCCCGACGGCGCCCGCCTGTCCCTCATCCTCCTGCCCGAGGCCGTCGGCGACGTCGCGCAGCAGCGCACCGAGGTGGTGGTCCTCGACACCGCCACGGGCGGTCTCGTGCGGCGGGCCGAGGTCACGGGCCTCGTGCTGGGGCAGGCGCTCACCGATGACGCCCTCGCGGTCCAGACCGCGCGGGCGCCCTTCCCCGGCGGTGCCGGCCAGGGCCTCATCAGCGTCTTCCCCCTGGGTGATCCGACGGCGCCGGGCTCCTCCTTCCCCAGCGGGCAGTGGCTCGCGGGGGCGGGCCGGACATCCCTGCTCCTGTCACCGCAGAGCATGTCCCTGGGCAACCAGAGTCCCAGCGGCATCCCGGTGACGCTCACGGCCGTCGACGTCCGGGGAACCGAGGTCGCGCGCATCGCGGGCATCAGAGAACTTCGGCCCGATCGCACCGTATTCGTCTTCACCTCCCCGGCCGACGCCGCCCGGCGGGCCGTCGAGCCGCCGTCGGCTGAGAATGATCCACATCCGTACGACGTCGAGGCGAGCCCGGTTCCACTCGATCAGCTGGCGCCCTGACCCGCCCGGCGGTCCGAACAAGGCGGGAGAAGTACTCGTCGGCGATTCGTTCGACGTCATCACTGTCGAGAATCGTCAGAACATGATCGAGATAGAAATCCTGGGGACGGCGACGCCGGGCGCGCGCAATGTCCTCCCAGCGGCCCTCCCGCGTTTTCACCCGGAAGTAATTCACCCAGGCCAGGTAGATGTTCTTGGGAACTCCGGGAAGCGGTCTGCGCGCCGACGTCCCGTCCAGATCGACGCCGAGGAAACGCGTGGCGACCCGAGAGTCGGCGCCGCGCCCGGTTGCGGCTATGACGCCCACGTTACGCGGTTCATTGGCAACACGGTCGGCCACGTGCTTGACGGCGTAGAGCTCGGTCATTCGAAATCGCCTCCATCACTGAAGAGAAGATCTGGGCCGCTCGAGACAGAGCGACTCGTACGATCCTCGCGTCGAGTGCTGCGAGTCGGCCGACCCGCCCGGGTCGTCCTCATGGATGGGGATGAGATCCGTAACCGTCATCCCCGGCATGCGCCTCGGAGCCATGCGTCTCATGGCCGCACCTCCCACACGCACCGCGAGTCGGAGGCGATCGACGTCGAACCGCAGCATCGCGGCTCCCTGATCAGTTGGCGGGTCATGAGGCGACTCTACCCCGGCATCACCGCCGAAGGCCCGTTACGGCCACCTCCGTCGTCGTTCTCCGCGAGATTCTGCGGTTCCCCATCCTCCGGCAAAACGCTCGACGGCGGACTCCCCGGGCGGACATCATTCCGCTCAACGAGATCGCACCGTCAGAAGGAGTCCCATGTCATTGCCGCACCGGGGCGCATCGTCACATGATGGGTCCATGCACACCACGATCGACCTGTCTCCCGCGGCCCACGAACGGATCAAGGCGAGCGCGGCGGCCCGCGGCGTGTCCATGTCGCAATTCCTCAGCGACGGCGTACAGGCCCACATCGACCAGATCGCCCCGCCGGAGCCCCTCCACCTCGACCCCCTCACCGGCCTGCCCGCCATCGAAAGCAACCAGCCGATCAACTCGCGGAAGACCCCCAGCCTCCTCACAGACAACGACTGAACAGCCGACCCGGGCGCCAGCGCCCCATCACCCCCGACCGACCACGGGCATCGCGAACGCGCCCGCGCACAGCCGGGCGCCCCACAGCGTCCCTCACCCCGTACCGCGCAGAGGGAAGTATGCGCAAGTAAACCCTGCTCGCCCGCGGCGGCCTTCCGCGGAAGACCACCATAGGCGCAGGTCGTGCAGGACGGTCAGGTCCTGGCCGGGATCGCCGGCCGCGACGATGAGGTCGCCCTCGAAACCAGTGGTCAGGACCCCGGTGAGGCCAGCACGTCCGATGGCGGCGGCCCGGGAGGCGGCAGCGGCAGCACCTCGGCGCGGGGCGGGCCACGGCCTTCATGAACATGGTGTTCTGGGAGGATCGTTCTGCCCCGCACTCGATCGCGCCGCCGTCAGAACCGCGGAATCACAAGGAAATCGCCGAGCGCATCCGATGTGTCGACCCGAACGATCCTCCCAGGGCGCCAAAACCGAGATTCGTCGGTGCCTCCGACCGCTCCTGACGCGTCATGTGAACGGATCCGGGCGGCCGCTCCTGCGGTGAACCACCGCCCTCTGAACGAGCCTTCTGACTTGCCCAGATCGACTTCGTGACGATCCCGACGGCAATGCCCATCAAGCGGCGTGAGAATGATTCGCAGCCCCTGCCCTCGTCAACTCATACGGATCTTCATCCCGCATTCCCGGAGAATCGATTCCTTCATCCGCCATCAACGCCTCGCACATGACCCAACAGGCACCATGGAAGGCGGTCCCGGCGTCCGGTGCTACCATGGCCCCATGACCGACTCCATTGCGATCGCACGGCTCAATGCCGAGGCCGCACGAGTCGTCACCAACATCACATCCGATGTCGCGAATCTCGAAGAAGGCAGTACCGACCCTCCCGGTCGTCCTCATGGGTTCCAGTCAGTGACCCGCAGCACAGCGGAAGTTGACGCCCAGTGCGGGAAGGACGCTAAGCGCCGTCGACATGAAGATGAGAAGATGACTGGCGATACGGACCGCTGGATCGCCTGCTTCATCGATGTCCCGCGAAGCCGCCACGAGGAGGAGTCCCGATGAGCATAGGCACGTTCGCATTCATCACGATCACGCTCTTCATGATTCACGAGTTCGACGAGATCATTTTCATCCGTCGGTACATCGACGAGCATGAGAACGATGAGCGCTACGCGTCGGAGATGTTCATCGCGGGGGCGGGTAGTTACCCGTCGACCGAATCGATAGCGGCGAAGATCTGCGAGGAGTTCGTCGTCTCAAGTCTCATCCTGTCGGTCGGGATTCTCCTGGGCTCGGCTGAGACCATAGCCGCCACCTTCATCGCCTACGCCCTGCACCTCGTCGCTCACATCCGCGAGGCCCTCGTCTTCCCCGGATGGGCGCCGGGGAGCCGGACCGCCGTGTTCACTTCCCCGCTGGTGGTGGCGACGCTGGGGATCGCATTCGTCACATTCCCCGTCAACTACCTGTTACTGGCCATTCTCACGGTCGTAATCGGCGCCGCACTGCTGATGAACCTGGGGCTTCTGCACAGAATGACGGGCAAGATGGACGAGTCGATTTCGAAGGCGGCCTGACAATCGCAAAGTTTCCGGGAAGGTTATTCGGGGGGTGGTTTTGGGTGGTCTTCCGGGGTCGAGGTCCGGGTTCTCGCGCCGGTCTTCTGTGCTCGTCGGCGCGTCCCCCCGGGGGCGTATCCTCCGCCGCGGGCGGCGCGTCAGCCGGCTCCCGGGCCCGATTCTGGCGCTTTGGGAGGATCGTTCGCGCGGGCGCGCCGGATGCGCTCAGCGGCTTCCGCATGATTCCGCGGTTCTTGTGGGGCCGATGCGGGGCGGGCGACGGAACGATCCTCCCGGGGCGCCATTCTCTACCCCCGTCGGCCGCCGCGGCGCGACGCGGGACGAGGCGGCACCGCCGAACTGGAGTGAGCGGGGTCCTCTGGACTTGGGAAGAGTTTCTTCCCGCGACAGGTGAGGAGTGAGTTCATGACCAGAACCAAATACTCCGATGAGTTCAAGGAGCGGGTCGTTCGCGAGATCCTGGAGAAGGAGCGCACGATCGCGTCCGTGGCCGCCTCC
>ERZ773050.1033-NODE-1033-length-15596-cov-20.865388_pt1 | contig 15596 bp, 13 predicted proteins | sample MGYA00580632_ERZ773050 | MGnify/ENA primary metagenome ERZ773050 (study PRJEB29015, sample SAMEA2738123) | human oral metagenome | biome: human oral; feature: human-associated habitat; material: saliva | place: China | collected 2166 ... | reverse complement strand
AAGGACCATAGTTGTTTGAACAGTTAGAAATAGTCGCTTTGACACCAAATGAGCGCACCCAAGCTTTGACGATCAAATCTGAGGCTGCCTTGGTTGATGAGTAAGGCGAGCTTGGATTGTACTTGGTTTCAGCCGTAAACTTCTCACCTGGTCCTTCTCCATGACCTGGCAAATCTTCACGCAAAGGCAGGTCGCCATAAACTTCATCAGTAGATACATGGTGGAAACGAATGTCGTACTTACGAGCTGCTTCCAAAAGTGTGTAAGTTCCGATGAAGTTGGTATGAATGAATGGACTCGGATCATTGAGCGAGTTATCATTGTGGCTTTCTGCTGCGTAGTGAACGATAGCATCAGCTTCAGCTGCCAGCTTGTATACCAAGGCTGCATCAGCAATATCTCCAACAACTAACTCAACACGGTCCCCCAAAATTTCTTCAATATTGGCACGATTACCTGCGTAAGTCAGCTTGTCCAGCACTGTCACATGGACACCTGGAAAGTTCTTGTAAACATAGTGAACAAAGTTAGAACCGATAAAACCAGCCCCACCTGTCACGATGATGTTTTTGTATTCAGTCATATTATTTCCTTATTCCAAATCTTCTTTTTTCAAAGGCTTCACGTCCTTAAGCATTGGATGGTTCTTGTCTGCCTCTGAAACCTCAGCTTCCGCTAGGTTTTCCCACTCAATTCCCAAGTCTGGATCCGCATAATTGACAAAGGCATATTTAGGCTTGAGTTCCAATGCCCAGTAGTCATTCACCAGATAACTATAGGAAACCGTGTCTGACAAGACTTGAAAACCGTTGGCTACGCCACGAGGGACAAAGATTCCCTTGCTAGCATCGATCACTGTCTGGTAAACATTTCCAAAGGTCTCGCCTTCACGCAGGTCCACCCAAGATCCTAGGACCTTGCCATCATCTGCAACCGAGATATACTTGTCCCAAGGTTCAGCATGGAGTCCTCGAAGAACATTTTTTCGAGAAAAGCTGACATTGTTTTGCAGTTTCCCTTCGGCAAAGAAGCTTTCAGGAAAACCAAGTGGCACCATCTTTTCCTTCTGGAAATTTTCCTTAAACCAACCACGATTGTCACCATGAACTGGAATGTCAAACTCTAACAAACCTGGAATGGCATCAATTTTACGCACTGCAAGTATTTTTCCAAAAAAATTATCTGTCATCTAGATTTCTCCAATCAAACGGAGCAAGTACTGCCCATATTCATTCTTCTTAAGAGGTTGCGCTAACTTCAGCACATCTTCACGGCTAATATAGCCCATTCGATAGGCAATTTCTTCAAGATTAGCCACCTGAACATTTTGCATCCGTTGAACCGTTTCAATATACTGAGAAGCTTCTAGCAGGCTTTCATGGGTTCCCGTATCCAACCAAGCAAATCCTCGGCCCATCAGCTCAACAGAAAGGTCACCACGATCTAGGTAAGCCTTGTTGATATCTGTAATTTCTAACTCGCCGCGAGGACTTGGTTTGATACTCTTGGCAATTTCGACAACATCGTTATCATAGAAATACAGACCGGTCACGGCATAGTTAGAGCGAGGATGTTCTGGTTTTTCTTCAATAGAAATAGCGTTCATATCCTTATCAAATTCTACGACTCCAAAACGCTCCGGATCCTTCACTTGGTAGCCAAAAACAGTCGCACCTTTCTCTTTCTTGGTTGCTTTTTGAAGCATCTTGCTGAGACCAGGTCCATGGTAGATATTATCTCCTAAAATCAAAGCAACACTATCGTCACCGATAAATTTTTCACCGATGATAAAGGCTTGCGCTAGTCCATCTGGACTAGGCTGTTCGGCATAAGAAAGCTTGATACCAAATTCGGAACCATCTAAAAGTAAATCCTTAAAACGGGGTAGATCTTGAGGAGTTGAGATAATCAAAATATCTCTAATCCCAGCCAACATCAATGTTGAAAGTGGGTAGTAAATCATCGGTTTGTCATAAACCGGCATCAGTTGTTTTGATGCAGCTCGAGTCAAAGGATATAAACGTGTCCCCGAGCCACCCGCGAGAATAATACCTTTCATAATTATATTCATTCCTTTCGTTTTACCCAATGCACAACATCGAATGAAAAAGTGCTGTGCTCGTTAATTTAGACTATATTAAAAGTAAGAACACTTAACACAACTACAAATACAGGAGAAGTCACTATACCTGTAAATTATATTTTAAAAATTTCTTTCAATATTACTGTTAGTAGGAATAGACCGTTAGCCTAGATTATCTTTTAATTTTTCCACTTAAAGATTGTTGTTCATATCTTTCTTCATAATCGAGATCATTCTTTTAGCAACTGTGTCCCACGAATATTCTGCTTTATAATAATCTTGTTTATTCTGAACATTTTTAAAGAAACTTTCATCTTTTATTAGATTATACATTATATCAGCTAAAACCTGTGGGTTTTCCTCTTCAGCAGGTAATAATAATCCAGTTTCATTATTTTGAATTAGATTTGGCATCTCCATTAAATCACGACCGATACATGGCAAACCATAGCAAAGAGCTTCAACAAATACAATTCCAAATGCCTCGAATCGAGAAGGTAAAACAAATACATCACAAAGATTATAATAATATTGCACCTTATCAGCTGATAGATTACCTAAAAAATAAATATTCGAATTCTTAAATTCCATCGGAGCATCTGAAGGTCCTATAATGTACAACTCTGCCTCCGGCATGAGATTATTTTGTAGATAAACAAAAGCATTATAAACAAGATCTCCACCTTTACGCAAAAAATCCTTGCCAATAAATAAAAATTTATTGCGTTCCTTTTGAGAGTTTCTATGTAATAGATTATCCATATTTGTCCCCGCTCCCACATAATGAACTTTTTCAACTGGAAGTCCTTGTTGAGCTGTTAAGTAATCTGAAAACCATTTACTCATAGTAAATATTCCAGTAGCTTGATTATAAAATATTTCCTGTTTTCTCATTCGTCTATCTAGAATATCAGCTGGGACGTTTTGAAAACCACTATATTTGAACGACTGACTATTGTTTTGAGAACCCTCTATCAAATAATGAAGATTCAAGTCTTGATAGATATAAACTAGATTATCAGAAAAAGATAAAGGAAATTCATCAAACGTGAGACAAACATCCTTTGGCGATAGATGAACTTGATTTTCAGCATATTTTATATACGTCATGTTCATATCAGATTTTCTAATACCTAAACGGATAAGAAGTCTGTGTACATTCATTCTAAAAGTATAGGAAATATTCTGTTCCTCAACAATCTCGTATTTCCCTAAGTATTTTTTTATATTAGTTATTGTCCCGGACCAATCCCAGGTCAGCTGTTCTTTGTTATGAATAATTCTTGGAATTACAATCTTCAAACTAACTCCTCCTAAATTTATATTTGACCATATCTAAAATATGATCAAACAAAGGATTTTTTTAAAGTTTTAACTCTAGTAAATAGACGATTTAGCTTACTGAAGTAATGATAAAAATCAGAAGAAAATCTAGAAAGCAAGGCGAATTCTGAAAAGTTGAGTTAATCAAAACATCCTTAATCACTGCTAACATCGATGTCTAAAGTAGTAGCAAATTATCGATCTATCATAAATCAGCATAAGTTATTTTAATGTAGCTCGAGTCAAATAATATAAATATGTTCCCGAATCAGCTACAAGATCAATACCTTTTATAAGATAGTACTTTTTATTACTTTATTTGGCCTCGCTTAAATTCCGCGTAAAATACGAACAATCTGTTTACTAGCATCACCATTTCCATAAGGATTACTAGCTTGACTCATTTTTTTATATTCTTCGGAATCGTCTAAAAGCATCTTAAAGTTTTGATAAATAGTCTCCTCATCAGTTCCAACCAATTTCAACGTTCCGGCAGCTACTCCTTCAGGTCTTTCTGTCGTATCTCGCATGACCAATACAGGCTTTCCTAAAGAAGGAGCCTCTTCCTGAACCCCACCTGAATCGGTTAAAATCATGTAACTATGATTCATGAAATTATGAAAATCAAGAACATCCAAAGGTTCAATAATCTGAATACGTTCTGTGTCTCCAAAAATTTCCTCAGCTGTTTCACGCACCAAGGGATTCTTATGAATTGGATAAATTACCTTAACATCGTCATATTCATTTAAAACTCGTTTAACAGCTCTAAACATGTGTTTCATAGGTTCTCCGAGATTTTCACGTCTATGAGCAGTCAGTAGAATAAGACGAGTGTCAACGTTTAAATCTAAATCAGGATGTGTATAATCCTTTTGTACTGTAGTTGTAAGTGCGTCAATAACTGTATTTCCAGTTACATAAACATTCTCTCTACCCTCTTTTAAGAGATTCTCTTTAGCCAATTCCGTTGGAGCAAAATGATAATTTGCAATAATAGAAGTAGACTGTCTATTAAATTCTTCTGGAAATGGACTTTGCAGGTTGTAAGTTCGTAATCCAGCTTCAACATGACCAACCTTAATTCCAAGATAAAATGCTGCCAAAGCTGCTGCATATGTCGTAGTAGTGTCACCGTGAACTAGAACAATATCTGGTTGTTCTTCTTCTAAAACAGGTTTAATTTTTTCTAAAATACTTGTTGTTATAGAGAACAAGGTTTGATTAGCTTTCATAATTTCTAAATCATAGTCTGGTTGAACTCCAAACAATTCCAAAACAGGGCTAACCATCTCCTTGTGTTGACCAGTTACACAAACAACTGTTTCCATATCTGCTTGTTTTTTTAACTCATTTACTAATGGACACATTTTTATCGCTTCTGGACGTGTACCAAAAACTAGCATTATCTTCATGATTTCCTCCTAGATCAATAATTAGATTCTTTATTTGTTTATACATTTCAATTTCTGACCAATTTACTTCTTCTTTGCCAGGAGAGAAAATAATTGAATCGTCACTTCCTCCTTTAATAGAAACAGAATTACTAAATATAATGAAAAGAAAGTAAAACCTGCCAGCATTAGAGAATAAACTGGTATAGTTATCGTTATCAGCTGATTCAAAATGATTAGTGGTATTGTAGAAACAACTGTTGCAATTATCACATTAACCAAACTCTTTATCGATATATTTGATATTAAATATTCTTTTGAAAAATGTAGTTGTACCATCATCTGCGACAATTCCGCAAAAAGAGTTGCAACAGAAGCGCCAATAATTCCAAACCTAGGCATTAACAGTAGATTCAAAATAAGATTAATCACAGCACCAATCGTTACTGCAACCATAAAATATTTTTCTCTATTCATTGGAATCAATATTTGATTTCCTGTAATATTCGAGAAACCAGAAATAAGTAAAATTGGCATGAGTATTTGCATGGCTAAAGTCGCAGGAAGATATTGACTTCCTCCTAGTAATAAGATACTATCTTTCGCCTCTACAATAAAGAATACCATCAATGGAATCGCAATAAAAAATATAACCGCAGATGACTCCTTTAATATTTTTCTAAAATTTGAAGTATCATTTTTACTAATATAGAATGAAAGTCTCGGTAGCAAAACTGCACTAATAGATGTAATAAGAGAAAGCAAAATCCACTTAACCTTTGATGCAACAGAATAGTATCCCACAGCCTCATTACCATTAATAAAACCGAGCATAACTGTATCTAAATTAGTATAAATATTTACTGCAAGTAATGAGGCAAATAAATACCACATTGGTTTAAAATGATGTTTAAATTGTAAATTTTTATATAATTTAATATAAATGAAATGTCGGCTATGCCATAGATTTAAGATATTTGAACTTAGAGAAGAAAACAATGAAATACTAGCAAAAACAATATAATCCTCTGGTCTTTTCACAAATAGAAAAATCAGTATTAATGATAGAATTTTAAACACTACTGACCGGGTAGTAATATAAGTATATTCTTCCATTCCACTATACAACCAATTTAAAGCGAAAGGAGAAGATAAAATAGTCCCACATGTGATCAATAAGAGTGAAAATTCTCTATTCAATTGTGTTATAAATATAGTCATAAATAATAGTATTGCAGTTGTTATTATAGACATAGCAACGTTTATAATCATTAACTCCTGCACTACCTTTGACAACTCATCTCTATCATCTCTAACACTTGCTACTGCTTTAATACCATAAGTCGAAATTCCCAAAGAAGCAAGTAAAATACCATAATTCCCTATTGAACTAAAAAACGAAGTTAAACCTATACCAGTAGGATTCAATATTCTAGATATATAAGGAAAAGTAATTAATGGGAAAATGATATTTGATAGCGTCAGGACAATATTCAATAATGCATTCAACTTTATGGATTTATTCCCCATAATTTTTCAACCTCAATTTCAAATCTAAATATTTCAATAAAAATACAACTCTTGTATATAATTCTGGAATAAATAGGAAATTAACATCACCAAACAATCTATAAACGAAATCAACCCAGAGTAGATCGCTTTTCTCTCTCAATAACGTTTTTAAAGATTTCTTCGTAGTTTTAAGAGTTACTATCTCACCAAAATTTTCAACAACTTTTTCTTTTAAAGATTCAGAAAATGATTGTAACTTAGGTATATAAATACATTCTTTTTTTAGAGACATCATTAGCCACAGATTTTTTTGTTCAAAAGGGAGAAACTTCATTTTCTTATAAGCTTCCAAAATTTCCGAAAATCCTAATACTAGCTCTTCTTGATAATCTTTAACTGCCTGATAAATACTCACATGTTTCTTATCATCGTCAAGAATGGGAATAATCTCACTCTCTCTTTTATATTTCAAAACTGGACCATGATCTGCTACAAAAATATCTTCATAAAAACCAAAATTTCTACTCACAATATCATAAAATTTCGATTTACTTGGATAATCAGAAAACAATAAACCAGTTTTATCCATTTTATTTTCTACTGAGTAAGCATTGAGTATCAATCCTAGATAATAACCTACTATTCTCTTGTCTGGAAGAGCCTTTTTGATACTATCTTGTATCGTTCCTTTCCAACCCACATCGACTAAATATACTTCATTTTGGTTTTTAGTTAAATGCTCTATATAATCACGTAGTAATTGACTGTCTTTTTTCTCTTTATTGAACTTCGTAATGAACTGAGGATGTTTTTTTAGTTTCTCTAATAAATGATCGTCTCCTGTTAATACATATGTTGGTTTCTCTTTTAAATCTTGACAAATCAATATGATTTCATTATCAGAAAAGTTTAAATTTAACAAGAAATTTTGTAATGTAATTTTTTTATATTGACGAAAAATCGTCTCAAATTCTTCATTATCTAAAGAAGTAAAAGAAGAATATAATGTCGATCGTCTAGAAACATAAAAATATTCTGTACGAATCTTTTGATTTTTCCCCAAAAAAGTATCTTGATATATATCAAAAAGTCTTTTCAATAACTGTCCTTCTCGTGAGCAAAAGAGGGCTATCTGAACATCATCTTGCATCATCTTTTTATGCAATTCGGAGATGAAGAATACTATGTCAGCTAAAAAAATATTAAACGGTGCTTTTTTGTTGTTAGAAAATAGAATTTGATTATAGATTCTTACCAACTCTTTCTCTGACACTGTTGGATTTTTATCTATATGTTGTCTATAAATAGCATTTAATCCTAGAGAACGTGGCATTTCAAAATCAGATTTATAATTATCTCCTATCATGGTAATATCTGTAGGATTTAAATTTAATTCGTTTAAAATTAGCTTATATAAATTTCCTGTGGATTTACGGCAAGCTTTCTCACTCGAAATATAGATAGAAGAGAAATAATCAAAAATTTCAAATTTTTTTAATACAATTTCTATTAATTCCTTATCAGTATAAAAATCCGAAACTAAGATAATCTGTTTTGAATCACTTTTCAATCTTTTTAAAACTTCTTTAATTTCCGAATCCAAGTAAATATGTTGTAATTCAATTTTCAATTCTAGAGCTTTAGCTCTATGAATAAACTCTTCTTTTGATATAATTTTTATCTTATCTTTAATTTTATCGTATATTCCAGATAAAAGATCTATATAACACATTTCTTCAGTGCCCAACTCTTTATTGTTTTCGACACTTTTTCTGATTTGATATAATATTGAGGGAGATACATCAAAATTCAACTCCAAAGCCATTTCCTTAGCCCACTGATACAAAGTTTGCTCAGGATGACAATTTCTATGTACAACAGTATCAAAAAAATCAAATGCAACTGTTCTTGTTTTTATTTGAGATATATCAAACACTTCCATGTTTCACCTAACTATTTTAAATTATGGTCCTATGATGACCACTTTCTTTGCTTATTTAATCTACCTATCTTGGTATATCTACAGTTATAAGTAGTAACTTATTCGTTTATGAAAATAAATGGATAGGATGGATCAATTCTATTAAATACACCATCTAAATAATATTTATACTTTCTTCTAGAACAATCTCTTCTCAAGAAACAATGATAAAGTTGTTGCAGGAATAAATAGAACAAGAAAACAGTATACCTTAGTTTACTATTTACATTTCTTCGAACAAATACAACTCTATTTCTTGCCATTAAATATTCTTGAAGGCCATTGACCGCTTTTATAGAGACCGAACCTTTATGATAAACATAACTTTGAGTAAGACATGTATTCTTATAGCCTAATTTTTTAGCTCTATAACACCATTCAGTTTCTTCATAAAATAGAAAATAGCTTTCAGGTATATATCCAATAATTTTCAAGATAGAGGTTTTAAACATTAAACATGCTCCCCCAATATAGTCACTTTCGATTTTAGAAGGAAGTTTATCTCTCTGAGCACCATGATTTTTTAAAGTTACAATTCCCCTATTAATAAAAATATCACCACCTGTAGATTGTACCAAGTTATTATTTTTATATTCAACTAACACTGGACTAACAAAAGCAACAGAGGAATCGTCTTCTAGTTCTCGTTTACACGATTCCAAAAAATCAACCTCAATTAATGTATCGTTGTTTAATATACAAATGTAATCATATCCATTATTCTCAGCATACTTTATTCCAATATTGTTTCCATTCGCATATCCTCTATTTTCTAAACTAGTAATAATCTTAATAGGGGATAGCGCTCTGGATAACTCTTTGACACTATCATTAACCGAATTATTATCTACAATCACGATGTCATACTCATTTGATTTTATAGTACTTCTCAAACTTTGTACACATTCAATCGTATCTTCATAATTATTATAATTGAGAATAACTATACATACTTTATCCATTATACACCTAATTTTCTATGTCATTTTTTAGCCTATAGTCATAGTAGAATATTAATGCAAGAACAATTGCCAATGAGAAACTTCTCTGCGCTCCAAAGATATTTAAAGAAATTGAAGTAATTATTAAATTAGTTAAGAGTGCAATAAAAAAGGCTCGGTCAACTCTATATTTTTCATTTGACATTCTTAGAATTAAATTGATTATTTTATAAAATATATAACCATACATAAAAATTGCAGCTACACCAAATTGAACGAATAACTCTAAAAAACCTAAATCATCTAGATACATCTTAACGGCACCTGGTCCAGCCAAAATAAAATTACTATTTATGTTGCTTGATGTTAGAATTCCAACGCCTAGTTTCCATACATCATTAGCTAGTAAACCAAGATAATATTGCAACTCCCAGAATCTAAAGCCTAACCCCATATCAAATGATCCAGTGTCTATGTTTAAATATGATTTGATATAATCCAATCCACCTCCATAAACGAATACTATAATTATGGTTATAAAACTTAAAGAGGTGAACAATCTAGAAGTTCTTCCAGAATATACAAACATGAGAAGAATTGAAATCAAAACAGAAACCAGCAGCATCCTTGTCTGATTTACAAATGTTATATACATTAATATCAAAAATAAATAATAAAAGTATTTCCTATTCCCAAATTTAAAATAGAAAAAAGTAGAGATTAACAAACCTATTATAATTAATGGCGTTCCATCTATTCGTACTGAAAATTCATTTCGATACCACAAATCACCGAATTCTCTTAAAATAGATGGAAATAGTTCAACTTGAAATAATGTATATAAAAACCAAGTGAATGCTCTAATCCCAAGAGAAAACATAAAAATATTGAGTGTATTATCTAAAATTTTTCTCATGTTTTCTTGTTTGTTTTTAAAAAGGTAAATCAATACAAAAAATAGAAAAATCCATATATATTGCCTAGATGCCAAAAAAATATTACTCACACTGTAATTATACAGAGTTTTAGCTCTTAATATCTCATATATAATACATATAGATAAAAAAGTACCATAGATAAAAGCAGATTTAGAAATTCTTTTAGCATTAACAATCAGTATAGGAATCATTAAAAATAAGATTGCAATAGATAAAATAGTTAATAAGTTTCTGTGCCAATATAAGTTGAGGGAAAACATAAGAAACATTCCCACTGATAGCATCACTGTAAAATAGTATAGAATTTCTATAAATTCAAACTTCTGTCTCTTCATTCATCTCTCCACAAAAAATTACAATTGATCAATCAGCTGATGAATCATCTCTACTCTTTTTTCCCAAGTATTATTTTTTAAAAAATCTTCTCTAGCTATACTGTCATATTTCAAATTGTTATTTTCAATCAATTGCAACAGATTCATTTGGTAATCTGAATAATTTGAATACATGTATACAAATGGTTCGAATCTCAGAATTTCCTTATAATATACCGTAAGTATATTTTTGTTAAAATTAATATACTCATATAATTTAACTGGATCTACTGCTTCAACAATATCATTAATTTGAAATGGCATAATCAAAACATCTGCATTCTCAATACACTGATAAATCTTCTCGTGTGGTACACTTCCTAAATAATGAATTCTATCATGTTCAGGAATAACAGCTTTGCTAATCGGACCAATCAACTTATATTCAATATTATCAAAATCTTCTAAACTTCGTAAAATGATATCAAAATCAAACCAATGACTGATCGTTCCAACATATGCTAATACAAATTTTTGGTTATTCTTTTTATACTGAGAAGGAATGCTTAAGATTTTTCCATTGTAACCATTTCTAACCACCACTATTTTATCAACCTGTTCCTCCAAGTTATAATCAGAAATAATATTTTCTCTTAATTTCTCGCTCGAAACCAAGATTAAATTAGCTCTATTGACCAGTTTCTCTTCTAAATCCTTTAATCGCTGGCGTTCTTCTCTATCTTCTATAAAGGCCACATGATAATCCATACAATCATATATTATTTTTTGTTCTGAATTATCTATAAGAGATGCAAACTGCATTGGATTTGTCAAATATACATATTCTGGTTTAAAAGTCTTAACTTTTCTTCGAATATTCCAAGCAACAATTTTATCATTCAGTTGCTTTAGTTTAGGTGACCTATTAACAAAAGGTAGAGCATAAATACGTGATATATTTGTAATTTTAGTATTTCTATCCTCAGTCAACCCTTTTCTATTATACCAATAGCGATACAGAACTAACATTTCATAAAAATTAGATAAGTTTTCTGCAATAAATTGTGGACGTTGTTTTATCCAATTCCAATCAACATTTGTTACATATAAAATTTTTTTCATCATTTTTTTATTCATTTTTAATAATTACCGACTAATTTCATTTTTCTCCATTAAAGTTAAAAAATAACTAGTGGATTCAAAGTTGCATTTGTTTGAAAACAAGGTTTTTTCTACTAAGTTTGTATAAACCTGATTGGTTGCAACATTTTGATGGTGCAAGACCTTAATCTTCGGCGTATAAATTCTCTTATATCCTTTTAACTCAGCTTCATAATCTAATATCTCTGTTTCATAATAGAAGAAGGTATTGGGATTAAAAGCATACTCCTCTTTTTCGATAAAATCTCTCGAATATACAATAAACGATCCATGAAGAATTGGGTTTTCTACCTGTTTTCTATAGTCTACTAATCCCTTTTTACGTCTATTTTGATAGATTGCTGTCCTGAGAACTTTACTAGCTTTCAACCAACATTTGATTTTTAAAGCTAGACTAATTTGGCTCCCTTTCTTAAATTTTTCATTGAGAGCCCTAACCTCTTCATAAGTATAATGTGTCAACCGTTTTGGGTTTTGATGAAGCTGATAAGTCGTCGAAAAGATATCTGGTCCTAACAAATGGAATTTTTCCTTACGATAGATATCTGTCACGATTTTTTCAAAATCTTCTGTCTCTATCTCAATATCGTTATTCATGATAACCATAAAATCAGGATTATACTTTTCCTTAGCAAACTGATACGCTACATTATTGCCTCGAGCGAAACCAACATTTTCATGGTTAATCAAGACATCAATCTCTGAATCCGACTTATACAGCTCTTGTAGTTTTTCACCAGTACCGTTATTAGAAAAATTATCAATGATAACGATCTGCTTTGCATTGGAATTACCTTCTTTTATTGATTTAACACAAGAAATAGTTTCCTCTAAGACTTTGTAATGCAAAATAATATAACAAAACAAATTATTGTCCTCCTAAATGCGATTTCTTTTCATCATCACTAGGCTCTTCGTGAAGATAGTTTTCTCCGTAAAGTCTTTTCAGATAGCGGTCATACTCCGTGGGAACTTTAAAGAAGGTATCCTCAAAGGGTTTCTCTACTCCTTCTCCCCAAATCTCTACGGGCATGACTTCTTTGGCAAACAGAGATGCATTAATTGTCCCAGCATACTTCTGCTTTTTCCAATCATACTTTTTATAGAGATTATCCAAGCGTCTGTAAACATAATTTTGAGGGAATAGTTTTGCAAATCCTAGCTTTTTAAAAAAACCGATGATTAGTTTTTGCTTAGCGGAATGCATATCCACATGGTCTCCAACATAAGTAGTTCCTAAACTTGCTAAAAAACGATACCAGTATACTTTACCGAAGTAAAGCTTTCTTAAAAATGAATGATTTGGGGCACCATCCAAAGGAATGATATCAATCAAATGCAAGCCTAAATTGGTATTTCGTGGCAATCCCAAACGTTTTCTTTCATCTTCTAAAAGAAATAAGCGAGGAAAGTAGCAATGTAAAGTATCGCAATATTGATAAGCAAGAACCTGATATTTGCCAGCGATAATTCTATCCTTAAAGATATCTGGAATCTTATCGTAGAATTCACGGGGCACAGCAATATCCATGTCATCATCCCATGGAATAAAACCATCATATTTGACTGCCCCAAGTACACTCCCCCCACGAAGGAAGAAATCCATATTGTTCTCTTTACAAATTTTTTGAAACTCTTTTATAGCATCCAATTCAACTTTCTGAATCAATTTAACCATTTCTGTTTGGTTCAAAATTTATATCCCCTTTTCGCTCTTAAAACTTTTCTTATAAATGAAACATTCCCTACAAAATAACGCTTAAAGAGACGTTTAGGCTCATTCGCCACACGGAACAACCACTCTAGGTGAGCATTTTGCATCCATAATGGAGCTCGTTTGATGTGCCCTGACAATACATCAAAACTGCCACCAACACCCATAAAAACAGCATTAATTTCATTATCCATGAATGATTGGATAATATATTCTTTCTTAGGAGAAGTAATACCTACAAATACAAAATCTGGTTTTTTCTCTTTAATATCTTCCTGGATATGTTTTTCATCTTCAGGTGAAAAATATCCATTTCTATAGCCAACAACATTGAGAGCTGGATATCTTTCTTCAAAAATTTTTAACATATCTTGCAAAATTTCTTCTTTGGCTCCAAAAAAGTAAACTGAGTATCCTTTTTTATTTGATAACTCTAGCAAATTTTGCATCAAATCTATACCAGCTACTCGTTCAGGGACAGGCGATCCTAAAAACCTACTCGCTAAAACCACTGAAGCACCGTCGGCATTAATTATTCCTGACTCATTAACGATTTTTTTGATTTTTTCATCTTCATGGCACTGATTAATTTTATCTGCGTTAACTCCCATCAAGTGCAAAGGATGCTTCTTTAAAACATACTGTTCAACAGCATCCACTGTTTCTTTCATCGTTAATGGATCAATAGTAATCCCTAATATTTGAATTCTCTCATTCATATGAACTACTTCGCTCCATCTCTCATAAATACTACTTTAACTGTCTTCAATAAAATTTCAATATCTTTCCAGATTGTCCAACCATCAATATAGGCCACATCTAATTTGACGACTTCATCGAAATTCTTGATCTCACTTCGTCCGCTGACCTGCCATAAACCTGTTATGCCAGGTTTAAAACTTAGACGGCGTTTTTGTTCTGGGGTATAGTGCTCATACTCGTCCACTGTTGGTGGTCGTGTACCTACCAAACTCATATCTCCCTTTAGAACATTGTAAAACTGTGGCAGCTCGTCCAAACTAGTCTTCCGTATAAAACGACCAATTTTCGTGATACGAGGATCATCGTCCACCTTAAACATTCCACCCTGCATGGTATTTTGTTCCATGAGTTCTCTTTTTTTCGCCTCGGCATCTACACACATGGAGCGGAACTTATAAAAAGTGAACTGGCGACCATTTTTTCCAATACGCGTCTGAGCAAAAATAGCAGAGCCCCCATCCTTTCGAATCAAAGGAACCAGTACAATACTGACTAGACCACATAGTATCAGACCTACCAGGGAACCGATAATATCAATAATCCGCTTAGCAATCACGTGGCTAGTCTTATAAAATGTTGTAGAAAAAGTCACAACGTTTAATCCTGCCATCTCACGAATTTGCTTGTTACGTGCCAAGCTACGATCAAAAGCATTTAGATTGACTGTAACATCAATTCCCATCGTTTCAAACTGAGAGACAAGCTCTCCAATATTGTATTTTTCACTTGGAAGATTGATAAAGACTTCATCGACTACCTCATGAGTCGCAAAGTTTACTATATCTCCCTCTGCTACTACCTTTAACCAATCATGCTGAAAATCTGGTTTGTCTAAAACACTGACGGCTGCCAACTCCCCAACAACATCATCTGATTCTATTAGTCTATCCAGTACCTTTTCGGCACGAGAAGTTGCTGTAAGTAGGAGAATTTTCTTACTTCCTTTAAAGTTGGGATAAGCCCGCTTCCAATACCACTTGATAAATAAGTTTAGCACATAGACTAAGAGAGCATGTAATATGAGGAAGTAAATCATGCCTCTTCTGGAAATACTAAAACGATCTTCTAAGAAAAAATTAGAAATACTAATCGCTAGCGCAAAGAATAGGATATATTTCAATGTCTGGACAAGTTCAAGCAAATATCCCCTTTTAAAGAAATCTTGTCCATAATCACTGATATAAAAGACAAAATAATGGAGGATATAAAGTGCAATAGCTGTCGTTGAAACAATCTCCGTTTCTCTCACAGTGCTAAGTAGATAAGTCAATAAAACAACAAGAAAACTCTGGATTATGGCCAATGAAGGCTTTACTACTTTTCCATTCATCTCTATCCCCCAACCTATTTTTTATTTTTTACCGTAATCTCCATAATTTCCATAAGGACTGTGTTTGTATACTGAAGTATCGAATTTATTCAACACAACTCCTAAAAACGGCTTCCCTGTGTGTTCCAACTGTTCCTTCGCTT
>ERZ773050.1032-NODE-1032-length-15600-cov-7.967900_pt1 | contig 15600 bp, 9 predicted proteins | sample MGYA00580632_ERZ773050 | MGnify/ENA primary metagenome ERZ773050 (study PRJEB29015, sample SAMEA2738123) | human oral metagenome | biome: human oral; feature: human-associated habitat; material: saliva | place: China | collected 2166 ... | reverse complement strand
GTGTTTCGAGAAGCCACCAAAGACGTGGCTTTTCGAAACACATGTGGCTTTTCGCTTATCTGAAAGGAAAGGGCATAGCCTGATTTACCCCGGGGTAAATTGCGAGCAAGGGGTCGGCCCCCACATCAGGAATAGTCTGAAGGGGACATATTGGATGGGTGGTCACTGCATTACAAGGCCACCCAGAAGAAAGGCATGATATGAACTGGTTGTCACAGTGGATTCACTCAACAACAACAATTCTGATGTGGGTAGGCGTAATTTTCCTCCTTTGGGCGACTGCAATATCTGCTCTCCGGGGCTTGCTCGCTTCGATTCGTTATTTGCGAGCCACGACGAAGGGTGAGAAGTACGCGCAAGAATCGGACGACGAAGACCGTATCTTAAGTTTCTCCATTTCGGGTACCCCGGATTTTGTTATCAATGTCGTGATGGGCGGATTTGTAGCTGCAGCGATGTGGGTGGTCATGTTGCTGCGAGGTTCTGCAGAAGAAGCTTTGCAATGGATCGCGGCTATTATGGGATGGGCGATGCTACTGCTGGGCGTGACTGCAATGGTGCGTTGTTCCAAGCGTGCACGGGCCAAGGGTAAGAAGATGAAGCGCAACGCCGTAGTGGGTCTGGTGTACGTGGTATCGTCCGGTTCGTTTCTCAGCCAGATACTGTCGAGTGGCTTGCAGACGAACGAACATTGGTCGATGGTCAATCTGATTCAGGCGGGTCTTTCTGCAGGTCCGACTGACGTGGACTTTGTGAACGGTGTTATGGGTGCATACGGTGTTCCGGGGTTGGTCACTCTGGCTGTGTATACTGTGCTGTTCTATGTGTGGGGAATGCTTGTTCCGGAAGTTCTGTTGCACTCTGTTTTCCTTACCGCTAGCGCGCTGGGAGGTCGTGCTGTGATTGTTGGATCAAAGTTGGAAAGTGCGGAGCGTCTTTTCATGGTGAGTATCGCTCTCTATTTGGTGACTCACCTGATATCGAGTGGTTTGTGGGCAAGCTAGTCGCCTCTCTATTCGCTGAGAAGCCACATGTGTTTCGAAAAGCCACTAAAAATGTGGCTTTTCGAAACACATGTGGCTTTTCGCGGTTAAATTTGGGGTACTCCGGCAGCACGCAGCACCTGCAGGGCCTGCCTCGGACGGTAAATAGCATCCTTAGCAGAAATACGGACAACGGCATACCCTGCGTGGAGTAGCCGATCCTGTCGGGTCTTCTCCCGAACCAGGTCCTCCTTGGCGTTGTATTTGATGTTGCCGTCTACCTCCAGAATGACGGGCCTGCCGTGGAGTCTAGTAGTGGGCAGTAGAAAGTCCGCTCGGTAGGTATGACCTTCATAGCTGATGGTTTCTTGCTGCGTGTAGTGGATTCCTTGGTCATCGAGAAGTAACCGCATGCAGGTTTCCGCAACGGATTCTGAGTGCGGGCTGAGCTCATGCCCAACGAGGCGGGCGGTGCGGCACCCGCGGCCAGATGCAGATGAGAGCTCTTTCTTGAGCTCCTCGTAGGTGAGCATATCCGGTTCCTGAGCGAAGCGTTGAAGGGCGCTTTCGGCCAGAACGAGCCCATCGCGAAAGGGGAGCGTTTTCACGCAGGTGGTGATAGCTGTCAGCGGTGTGACGGTGGGGATTCCCTCTGGCGTGTACACGGTGGGGCTGTCCGCGGTGAGAGCGTCTTGGATGCGCTGAATGTTTTCTCGGCGGCCGCCTCCGGCTCCTCGTACTTGAACGTGGCGTGGTGGGCTGAGGGAGGAGATGCCCCAGGCGATGGCTGCGCTTTGGGCGGCAAGGATATTGGTGGGGTATTCGTTGAGGTGCGCAAGGATGCACACGTAGTGCCGGTCGTTGGGGCGTAGGCTGTTCCAGGTTTGGGTGGGGAGAAGGTGCCCTTTTGAGACGCGGGTGAGTTCGCCGCGGTTGAGGGCGTGACTTAGGGTGATTCGTGTGTGGGCGGCTGAGGTGATGAGTTCAGTGCGGGTGCTTATCATCGTTGATAGTTCTTCTCTGGCAAACATGCTTTAATTGCATCAAATGAGAGTGTTTGTGTTCAAGTGTTACATTTAGTTATTACGCCGAAAAGCCACATGTGTTTCGAAAAGCCACCAAAAACGTGGCTTTTCGAAACACATGTGGCTTCTCGATGAGAGGGCTGTGGATAAGTTGAGTGAATACGGCCCGGCATTTTATCTACCGGATGCTACTTGTTGAACTGAGAAATCAGATGTTCTGCAAGTACAGGCTGGCATGCTACGCACCCCATGACAGCCAGGATGATGCTCACACCAGCTTCCTGCAGGGGAAAGCGAAGCTCAAAGCCGCGGTAACGTGCACAGGCGGCGTTCAGAATACGCCAGTAGCAGCGAACCAGAACCAGAACCGTAAACACAGCGGCGAGCAAATTCAACATCAGCAAGGTGAAGCCGCTGAATCCGTACGTTGCGGTGACAGCTTCAATGAACCGTGCAATGTAATCGCCCTGCTGATGGGAGCTCATATAACTGTCGATAGTGGTGCGAATGGTAGACAGGTTATACATACCGGAACCGTTGAGGGTTACCCAGGTCCATGCAGCGATGGCCAGCAGAATACCCGGGTAGAGCATATACATCAGGGCGTTAATGCTGGTTTCGGCACCCGACTGTGCACACTTCTTGATGAACACACCAGTCAAGATGAGGCAAAACACCCAGCAGATGATGCCGATCTGGTTGATACTGGGCCAGCTAGCACAAAATGCAGCCGCAGCAATCACCATGCTGAAAAACGCGAAAAAGCCGATGCCGAGAGCTTCTTCATCGTTTTCCTGCCCCTTCTTGGAAGGTGCATGGTTGTGCGTGTGCTGGCTGTTGTCGATGGTGGTGCGGTTGCCGTCGCCGCTAATGGCTGCGGAGCCGTTGCCTACCTGCTGGTGGGTGTTGTGTACGCGGTTGCCATTGCCGTTGATGGTGCCGATGCTGAGCTTCTGGGTGGTATTTCCCGCTCCGGGGATGGCGGCTGCCTTCTTGGCGTCCTTACGTGCCGCACCGAGCTTTACCCAGGCGGTTGCGGTTCCCGCAATGGCGGTAAGCGGCGGGGCAACAGTCCCAATAACGGACAAAACTTCTTCAAAGGACAATTTGTTCTCCTTAGAGGTGATAGTTGATTTGGATGGCTTGATTTGAGTGGTGCCGAGAAGCCACAAGTGTTTCGAGAAGCAACATGTTTGGTGTCTTTTCGAAACACAAGTGGCTTCTCAGCGGGGGGGCGAGGTGTTACTCAGCCTTCAGCGGGAAGCTTGCCGTCTTGAGTGATCCCTCAACAGCATTCCAATTGATGTTGTAGCGGCCACCGTAGCCGGCATGGAACCAGCCGTTCTGCTTCCCGAACTCGGTGAGGTCCACGAGACTCTCGGCAATCAGCTTCTTCGACTCGGGGTCGTAGATCTGAACGTCCTCGTGGTCGGTACCCCAGCGCATACTGCAGGCCACCTGAAGCGCGAGGACCTGGCGACTAAGCTTCACACATGCGTTGTACATCGGCAGGGAGATGAAGGTATAGCCATTCAATTCGTGCTGGTTCGCCTCCTCGTAATTCTTGGTAGCCCAATCGTGGGTGAGCGTATCGGGGGAGGTGGTCTCCTCCGGCGGGTTGATGAATGCGCGGATGCGCTGAGTCAGGGTGGGGCTCATAATGTGCTCCTTTGGTTGTTGCAGCCCCGGCCCGTGCGGGCCTGCACCGGGGCAGGTGGGGTGGGGGTCGTGCAGTGACCTTGTACCTCCACGATAGGGTGAGGGTTTAGGGTGGCTGAGATTTTTTGGTTTACCCCGGGGTAAGCGAAAAATTGTCGGACTGGGTGCGGGGGAGAGGGAGTATATTCTTTGAATTCCTGCGGGTGAGCGTCTCTTAACGGCCTTCAGAAGCCACATGTGTTTCGAAAAGCAACATGTTTGGTGGCTTTTCGAAACACATGTGGCTTCTCGGCGGAGAGAGCGGAAGGGATTGGGTGACCAGCCCGGCAGTCGAACCTCCGGCCAGCAGGGATAATAGAGAGTTAGACACTTACATTGAGGACATCTGGGGTCCACCCCCGGTGACGTTGAAAGGCGCAATAATGGCGAAAGAGCCTGTATCTCAGGGGTCGGGTGCCCCTACTACTCCGGCTGAGTTGGCGGAGATGCTGTGGAAGTCCGCGGATATCCTGCGCGGTTCCATGGAGTCCGGTGGCTACCGCGACTTCATGCTGGGCCTGATCTTCTTGAAGTACATTGGTGACACTTTCGAAGCGGCGCGTGAGAAGGTGAAGCGCACGCTGGTCGAGGAGGATCACCTGGAGGGTGAAATCCTGGCTGAAGAGATGGAAGTTCCTTACCGCTACCACTCTGAGCATGCGTTCTATGTGCCGGCTGGTGCCCGCTGGTCTGACCTGGTGCAGCAGGCGAAGGGTGACCGCGTGGGTGAGCTGGTTGATGAGGCCATGGATAGGATCATGGACGAAAACCCGCAGCTGCGTGGTGCCCTGGAGCCCATGTACGCGAGTGAGAAGGTGGAGCAGCGCACGCTGGCGCAGGTAATTGACTTGCTGTCGAATGCGAATTTCGCGGCGGTGCGTGATGGTGAGCATTCTTCGTCGAAGGATGTTTTGGGTTTCGTGTATGAGTATTTCTTGGGTAAGTTTGCTCGTGCGCAGGGTCAGAAGGGCGGCGAGTTCTACACCCCGACGACTGTGGTGAATACTCTGGTGGGTATGATTCAGCCGACGAGTGGCCGCGTGTATGATCCGTGCTGTGGTTCGGGTGGCATGTTTGTACAGTCGAATAATTTTGTGCACCGTGCCGGCGGCGCGTTTGATGACCGCACTAAGGGGGACCAGCGTGTGCTTGCGTATGGTCAGGAGCGTAACCAGGCGACGTGGCGTTTGGCGCGTCTGAACCTGGCGATTCATGGTATCGATGGTTCGGTGGGTGACCGCTGGCGCGATACGTTTGTGGAGGATTCGCACCCGGGTGAGCGTTTTGATTATGTGTTGACGAACCCGCCGTTCAACATTAAGGAATGGCACCGGGTTGAGGATGACCCGCGCTGGGTGTTCGGTGTTCCGCCGAAGAATAACGCGAATTTTGCGTGGATGCAGCATGTGTGGTCGAAACTGGACGTGAAGGGTTCGGCTGCTGTGGTGATGGCGAATGGCTCGTTGACTGCTGATACTGGTGGTCAGGGCGGTATTCGTCGTGCCATGGTTGAGGGTGACGCGGTGGCTGCTGTGTTGGTGTTGCCGCCGAATATGTTTACGACGACGAGCTCCCCGGCTTGTGTGTGGTTGTTGTCGAAGGACAAGTCTGCCGGTGTGAATGGTTCTGCGGACCGTTCGGGCCAGATCTTGTTTATGGATGCCCGTTCGATGGGTCATATGGTGTCTCGTACTGAGCGTGTGTTCTCTGAGGAGGATATCGCGAAGATTGCGAATACGTGGTGTGCATGGCGCGGTATGCCGTCGATGTATCATGCGGACGGTTCGCTGGTGAAGGCTGGCGAGGAGCCGACTGCTGGTGTGTATGAGGATGAGGCGGGTTTCTGCTTCTCGGCTTCTCTTGCGGATGTGCGGGAGCAGGATTTTGTGCTGACTCCGGGCCGCTACGTGGGTAGCGCTGTGTCTGAGGGTGAGAGCGCACAGGAGCTGGATGCGCGTATTGCCGGCTTGCGTGAGCAGCTGCTGGAGCAGTTCGCTGAGTCGGAGCGCCTGGGCGCGGTTGTGCGTGAGCAGCTGGCTTCGCTGGACCTTGAGGGCGGTGAGCTGTAGTGGCTGTACTGTCGGATGCTCAGCGTGAGGCTGGGTGGACTATCGCCAAGTTGGGGGAAGCTGTAGATAAAATTATTGATCACCGAGGAAGAACTCCTAAAAAAATGGGAGGAGATTGGTCTACCTCGGGGCATCGTGTTATCTCTGCCTTAAATATCAAAAAGGGCGTTATTGACCAAAATTATCACCATATGATTGACGACAGGATGTATGAACAGTGGATGCCTGTTAAGTTTTCTGTTGGAGATGTTATTGTCACTTCCGAAGCTCCTATGGGAGAAATTGCCAGAGTTAGAAATGCGGAAGAGGCAACTTGGGCCGCAGGGCAGAGAATATTTGTCCTAAAACCTAAAAAAAATCTTGTTCATTCTCGATACATGTACTACGCGTTTTTGTCTTCTAAGGTTCAAGCCGGCCTTCACTCTAGGTCGTCAGGTACTACTGTGGTCGGAATTAAGCAGAAAGAACTGAAAGAGGTTGAGATTCCGCTTCCCCCTTTGGAGGAGCAGGAACGGATTGCTGGGATTCTGGGCTCGCTCGACGACAAAATCGAAGCAAACACCCGCCTTATCCAGACCCTTTTGGATACCGCAGATTCTGTTTTCCAGAAATTCTATTCTGAATGTGAGTTGTCAGAATCAACATATGCTTCGCTAGATGTTTATGGTGGCGGAACACCCAGTACGAAGAATGAATCTTACTGGGGCGGAGATATTCACTGGCTAACTCCTACAGATGTTACTTCTCTAGGGTCTCCAATACTATTTGATACAGCGCGCAAGCTAACTGAAGACGGCCTTAATGCATGCTCTTCAAAACTCCACCCGGCGGGGTCCATTATGATGACGTCTCGAGCTACGATTGGTGCTTTTGCTATTAACCAATATCCGGCTGCGACTAATCAAGGTTTTATTGTTGCTGTTCCTCAACGTGAGGAGGAACGATGGTGGATATATCACCATATGAAGAAGGACGTACCGGAGATGATTAATGCAGCAAATGGTACGACATTCTTGGAGATTAGTCGTAGAACTTTCAAAGGACTCCCTTATGGTTCTTTGTCTGATGAAAATCTGGATAGGTTCCACGCTGTCATCAACCCTCTATATGAGCTGATAAAAAGTTCTGAGCAAGAGAACCTTCAGCTCGCTGCTACCCGCGACGCTCTCATTAAGCGCCTCATTGGCTAGACGCTAGGGGAGTGCCGCATCCGCCCTGCCCGGTTGGTTCACACCGACCGGGCAGGGCGTGCCACCCTACTACCACGCAATCACCTACTTCACGACCGCCTCAGCAAAGGAGCTACCATGGCACCCACCAACCACCCCGTCTACCGGCCCAACAACTCCACCTACAGTGCCCTCGCTGAACTCGTCGCACCCTACAGCCTCTCACGCATCCAGCTCACCGAAGCCGTCGGCATCGCCACCAAACCCACCGTCAACACCTGGGTCAAACAGTGCTGCCCCGACCTCCCGCAGGGCGCCCCCGTGCCCCTCGCACCCATCCTGCATTACCTGCACGAGACGCACCTTCCCGACCCCAAAAAGTGGCCCGGCAGCTACCCCTACGACCGGTACATCCTCGAAAACATCACCGCGCGCATGCTTGCCCGCGTCGTAGCCGCCACTTTCAGCACCAATCACCCGCACAGCAGTAACTACCGCGAACTCCTGGCACTCATCGCAACCCTCGTGCTCCTCGCACGCTCCTGGGTAGGGTCCGAAGAAACCTTCCTCACCCTACTCAACCCCGAACCCAGCGCAGACGCCGAAGAAGAACTGCAGCAGTCCATCGAATCCGCCTCCGAAGCCCTGCAGCCCATCCTCACCGAACTACTCGTACCCGCACTCCGCGCCGCCCGCAGCACCTTCACCGCCAACGAAGCGCAGCTCCTCACCAGCTACGCCCTCGCCGCCGGATACTACGCAGGCGCTCACCCGCACGAAACCCTCAACAGCATCCACACATCACTCGCCGCCGCAGACCGCACCAACGCCCTGCCCGACGCCGAGCTCATCCGCTACGTCGCGGACTTCCTCAACGCCGGCTCCTACGCCACCCACCACGACCTCGCCTTCGGCGGTAGCGACCCCGACCGGCGTAACCTCATCCTGCACGGAGGGTACGGCAGCTACGAAACTGCCGCGCACCTCGTCGCCCACCTGCCCCAGGCCCAGCAGGCTATCGCCTTCAGCGCCACCGGCAGTAACGGTTCCGGCGCGCTGACGGATGAACGCCGACCCGACTTTATCCTCTACCTCTGCTACCTGCTCCTCACCGACGAAGACTCCGCCGAACAGCAGGCCGCCGACCTCTACCGCGCCGAACGCTGGGCCGAGAAGCAGAGCCGCGCCACCGGCGGGAAAACCACCAGCAGAAAGGAACGAGAAGAAGCCTCCGACCCCGTAGCACCCCTGCCCGAGGCGCCCGCCAACCACCTCATCATCCTGCCGCTCGACACCCCCGCGGGCACCCCCGATAACCTCGCAGCGCAGCAGGAAGACGCCTGGGCCACCCTCGAGAACCTCGCCTACACAGTTGACGAAGGCATCGGTACGGACGGTGCCATTACCTACCCGGTGCGCGCCGGTGAACGCCTCGCAGTCCTCGCACCCCTGGACGTACTTGCAGGATTCGGCCGCCACCTCAAAGCCGCACACCGCGGCGAAGAAACCCGACAAGACAAACTCGTCGACGACTTCCTCACCGCCATCACCGTGCAGCCCGGCAACCACGGCATGCGCCTACGCGCCGTCATCGACCTCGGCCCCGAACACCTCAAAGTCAACACCAAAACCCGCCTCGGCCTGGGCCTCTTCAGCATCTTCACGCCCGGAAGCAAACCCCAGGGATCCGTCTACCTAGGCTCCCTCGACGACGAGAAACTCTACACTCTCGCCGAACGCTCCAACACGCCGGTGCTGACTCCAGTCGCCGAACTCGTCGCAAACACCGCCCGCGGCTACCTCGAACGCGGAGAAATCGGCTCCGAAGACATCACCCGCGGCGTCATCGTAGCCTCCGACGCGCTCAAAAACGCCTCCTTCGACGAGCTGCACATCAACCCGGTCTCCAACAACACCCCCGAAGAAAGCCTCAGCCTACTCACCAGCCTCACCCGAGACCTACCCGCACTCCTCGAAACCCTCCCCACCGGCCTGCCCGTAACCGTGCCGCACCTTCGCACCCCCGAAGACGAACGGTCCATTCCGCACGGCGAAGAATACGACATCACCATCAACCAACTCATCAAAACCGAGAAGGTACTTACCAAAATCACCGGCCGCCAGATCACCGGCACACGCTACGGCGATGTCGAAAACAACAGGAAACGCATCCGTGTTCTCGATGCGCACGCACTTGGCCACTACGCACGCTACGGTGTGCTGCCCGCCGAGAGCCACTACCTGCGCGCCCTCGACCTGACCGAAGGTACCCAGCTCACCCAGGCTAACGACATCGTCATCTACCCCGCCTACGACCAGGCCTACGGTGGTCCCGCCGTCTACCTGAGCGAACACGGGGGAGAGGCTATCGGCCAGGGCATGACCGTACTTCGATTCCGCCACTACACCCCCGGCCGGTCCAGCCTGCGCGCCACCAGCGAATACGTTCAGCGCGCCCAGCTGCTCGCGCACCTTCTGCGAGCGCTCCTCAACGGCCTAGCCGAAGGAACTGCCCTCAGGATCAGCACCCACCTTGCCCCCGAAAAGCGCAAGACCAGCACAGACATCAAAGGCTGGGAGAAGCAGCCGCTGCCCCATATTGACGGCCTGGCGTGGAACAACAATGACCTCGAATGGTTCAGCGAAAAGCCTGATGTCGCTGAAGCTGGAAACTCCGAGGCTGCAGGTGACGCACCCGAAAACGCGGACGTATACGTCACCCACCCCGTCGCACGCTACCTCGCCCAGGAACTCAACGCCTTCGAGGAGGTAGAAGCCGCCCTCGCTGAAGCCCTGCAGCAGGTGCGTGCCGTCCGTGGACGCTACGAACGGGACCTCATGGCTAACCACCTCGACATTCGCTCCACCTGGGAAGAATCAATCCGAAAGGATGACACCGAGTAAATACGATGGACTGAGGTGCTGGGGCGGGTAGCCAACCCAGCACCTCAGTCAGTTCGCTTACCCCGGGGTAAAACACAATAACGACATTTCCCCTCGTCATCAGGCATTCTAGAGATGTACAACGCCGCAGAGCTCACCACAGAAGATGAGTAACCGGCACATAGGCAAAGTATTCACGCAACACGCAGGGTGCAGGGCACCGGCAAAGAAAGGAGCCACCATGGCTGAAAAGAACTGGGAACTGAGCGTCCTCTCTGAACTCGCAGATAAGGACTGGGAGCTAACCAACGGATCCGGTATTCAGGCAGACACCAGCTACGAAGAGCGCGTGCGGGCAACCCGCGTGCCGGACTCGATTCTGCCCAACTACAAGGCGTTCCGTCACGGCCGCGAATCCCGTGAATCCCTCATCATCCCCGGCGAGGTCAAGGAAGCCCTGCGCCGCCTCAACCCGGACGCCACCGAAGACCACGTGCAGAAGGCCTACACCACCCTGACCCGCCGCCGCAGCGCCAACATCATGGCCGAGAACAAGGAAGCTCTCGGCTACATGAGCACCGGCATCCCCGTGGAAATGAAGGCCCCGGACGGCACCCTGCGCACCCGCAACCTGCAGGTTATCTCCGCAGACCCCGCCCAGAACACCTACCTGGCGGCGCAGCAGGTCCCCGTCTTCTCCGGCGGACGCTCCTACCGCCTGGACGTGGTGCTCTACTGCAACGGCCTGCCCGTAGGCATCATCGAGCTCAAAGACCAGGACAAGAAGCTCACCGAAGCCTACAACCAGATGAACACCTACCAGCGTGAAATCCCGCAGGCCTTCACCTACAACATCGTCACCATCATGGGTCAGGCCGACCACGCACGCTACGGCACCATCGGCACCCCGCTCTCGCACACCGCCCAGTGGAACTACAACGCTGAAGGTGCAGAAACCCCCAACGGCACCTACCATGATGACAACGGTCAGCACAGCACCCCGCTCAACCGCATCATCCAGGCCTTCGGAACCCCCGAAATTCTGCTCGACATGATGCGCCACTTCACCCTCTTCGTAGGCACCGGCACCGAAGAAGGCAGCAAGTCCTACGTCAAAATCCTCGCTAAGGCACACCAGTACTACGCCGTACGCGAGGCACTCGACCGCGCCGTAAAGACCCACACCGGCAGGGGACAGGTAGGCGTCGTCTGGCACACCCAGGGCTCCGGCAAGTCCTACTCCATGCTGTTCTTCGCCCGCGCTGCCATGCGTGAGAAGGCGCTACACAACCCCACTATCGTCGTGGTGACCGACCGCACCGACCTGGACAGCCAGCTCTACACGACCTTCCTGAACGCCAAGGACATGCTCCCCGAGGAACCCGTCCAGTTCGATTCGCGCCGTGAGCTGAAGAACCGCCTGAACGACATCCAGTCCGGCGGTATCTTCTTCACGACCCTGCAGAAGTTCGGCATGGAAGACCCCGACGAGAAGTTCCCGCAGCTCTCCGACCGCTCGAACATCATCGTCATGGTGGACGAGGCGCACCGCTCCCACTACGACACCCTGGAAGGATACGCACACAACCTCAACACCGCCCTGCCCAACGCCAAGTACATCGCGTTCACCGGCACCCCCATCGACAACAAGACCGGTAACACCACCGCAGTCTTCGGCGAGTACATTCACACCTACAGCTTCGACCGCGCTATTGAAGAAGGCGCGACCGTCCCGCTGCTCTACCAGCCGCGCCACATCAAGATGGCAACCACTGAAGGCAGTGAAGAAATCGGCCAGTCTATCGAGGAACTGACCGATGCGCTGGAGCTTGAAATGGCCAATAAGACCAAGCTTGAGCAGACCCAGATCATGAAGCTGCTGGCCTCTGACGAGCGTCTGGACGAGGTTGCCAGGAATATTGTCGAGCACTGGGAAGAACGCCGCGAGCTCATGCGCGAAGAAATGAGTGGCGGCATCGGTAAGGCCATGGTGGTTACTTCCGGTCGTGAGCACGCTGTGCGACTCTTCCACAAAATCATCGAGCAGCGTCCCGACTGGGCCCCTGAAGGCCCCGAGGACATCAACGGTGGCCGCGTACAGGTGCTGATCTCTGGTACCACGAGCGACACGGAGGAGCTCGCACCCTTCCGCCGCAACAAGGCCGATTCCCGCGCGGTTGAGCGTCGCATCAAGGACCCCGAAGACCAGCTGGAAATCATTGTTGTGGCCGACCGCCTGCTCACCGGCTTTGATGCCCCCGTACTGCACACCATGTACATGGACCGTCTGCAGAAGGAACACAATCTGATGCAGACCATCGCCCGCATCAACCGCACCTACAAGGAAAAGCAGTCTGGCCTGCTTGTTGGCTTCCTGCCGCTACACACCAACCTGCGCAAGGCCCTGAAGCGGTACGCAACCAGCGGAGAAGAGGTCAACTTCAACCCCGTAACCCGCGGTGAGAAGTTGCTGGAAGACTTCAAGACCTCCTACGCGCAGCTCACCGAATACCTGGGCATCGACTGGTACGCCATGGCTGAAAGCCGCGGTGCTGGCGTCGACCCGCGCGAGTATGAACGTGTGCTGACCCTGGTACAGAGCAAGGTCCTCGGCTATGAGCAGGATGCGGAACGCGCACCTCAGAGCGATGCACCGCAGGTCACTAAGCTCCTGGGCCACATCATCGACCTGTACCGCCAGCTCGTTCCCCTCAAGGACAAGAAGGAAGTATCTAAGGTCCTGACCCCGGCCATGATTGCGCGACTCGAGTTCCTGCGTGACGTGCACAAGGGGGTGAAGAACCGCCGCCTGACCAACCGTGCCTTCGAACAGACCATCAGCGCTGAAGAAATTAAGCAGCAGATGGAACGCCTGTTCAACGAGGCCGTGGAGACCGGTGGCACCAACATCATCACGGTGGATTCTAACGGTGAGAGCGCTATCGACCTGCGCCAGCTGACCGATTCGGCAATCGAACAGCTCTCTGGTACGGATGCGGCGGCTCTGGTAGCTCAGAATGCCGCCGACCTTGTGACCATGCAGATCCAGAACTCCCTGGAAGGCCAGCAGGCACGAGTCGTCTACTTCATGAAGCGTCTGGAGGAGCTACTCAAGCGCTACAACGCCTTTGAGAATAAGAGCAGCAAGGAACTTGAAGAGCTGTTGCTCGCTGTTCGCTCGCTGGCTACCGAGGCTGAGAATGACGCTGAACGTGGCCGCCGCCTGGGTCTGTCTGCTCGCGAGGTGCGAGTCTACGACGAACTGTGTGCCATCGATATTCTGCCTCAGGTGCTCACTGAGGAGGAGCTCGTGATGGTGGCTCGCCAGCTGAAGGACGCTGTAGCGGACGCTGCGGCTCTGGATGCGGCGGATAACACCGGCAAGGCTAAGCTGAAGGTGCAGATTCGCGGTAAGCTGCTGCGTTTCCGCCCGGTGATTGAGCGTGCCGGTGCCGTGTTTACGGATGTTGTGGATGAGGTTGCCGGCCAGCTAGGCGATCTGAACTTCTAATTAATCGCCGAGAAGCCACATGTGTTTCGAGAAGCCACCAAAGACGTGGCTTTTCGAAACACATGTGGCTTTTCGCGGTTAATGGGCGGTTAATGACGGCGGGCAGCACACGATTCGGAGCTCTGGGATATTCTGAAACTAGAAGATACGCCGCCCCCCCAAATGGCCCCGCGCATCGCACACCGTACAACCCAATTCACCCCGAACCTCAGCGAAGGAGCTACCATGGCAGCCCCCAACCTCCCCGGAACTCTTCCCACCCCCAACTACCGGCCCACCTACCGCTTCAACGGCGCGTGCGAGGACCTCGCCGGGCTCGTTGCACCGTACAGCCTGTCACGCGCCCAGCTCGCTGAGGCTACCGGCATCGCTGACGAGGCTACCGTGAACAGCTGGGTTGAGCAGTGTCTCCCCGACCTTGCGGCGGACGCGCCCGCGCCCCTCGAACCCGTGCTGCGGTACCTGGACGAAACCTACCTGCCCGACCCCGCTAACTGGCCCGGCGATAACGCCTACGATGAGTTCGTTCTCGAGAACATTGCCGCCCGCATGCTCGTCCGCGTTGTTGCTGAGTCCTTCGGCGCTGACCATTCGGGTAACTACCGTGAACTTCTCGCGCTCATTGCAACCCTCGTGCTGATTGCCCGCTACTGGGAAGGCACCGATGAGGCTTTCCTGACCCTGCTCAACGCCGAGCCCACCGCGGAGGCGGAAGAGTACCTGCAGGAGGCTATCGCGAACGCCCCCGAGTCCCTGCACCCCCTCCTGGCCGAGCTTCTGCTGCCCGCCCTGCGTGAGGCACGCGGCACCTTCACCGCCCCCAAGGCGCAGCTGCTGACCGGCTACGCTCTCGCCGCCGGACACTATGCGGGTGAACACCCCTACGAGACTCTGAACGGCATCCACGTTGCGTTTGCCGCAAATGACCGTACCCTGCCCGATGCTGAGCTGATGACCCGTGTTAAGGACGCCCTCAAGGCTAACTTTCACGCCGCTCGAGCGGCGGCCGGTACTGCTGACGAGAACTCTGAACCGCGCCACTTCATTCTGCCCGGCAACCAGGACGGCTACGAAACCGCCGCGCACCTGATTGCCGCCCTGCCGCAGGCACACAACATTATCGCCTTCAGCGCCCAGCCCGGCGAAGGAACTAATGCGCTCGCTGACGACCGCCGCGCCGCCTTCACCCTGTACCTGTGCTACCTGCTTCTGGGTGATGACGATTCCTTGGAGCAGCATGCCGCGGAGCTGTACCGCACCAACCGCGAAGGATAGACGTTGAAAAGCCACATGTGTTTCGAAAAGCCACGTTTTTGGTGGCTTCTCGAAACACATGTGGCTTCTCGCGGTTAATTGTGGTGAGTGTGGTGGGATTATTCTCGACGGTGACTTTACGTTGTGGCTTTACGCGGCGATTTTATACCGCGACTTTACACGGCTACGGGCTGTTCCGCGCGAATCGCATTGTAGGTGGCGTCGCTGACGGTCACGCCGTACTGATTGGAGGCGAGCCGCAGAATCTCCTCAACGGTGTAGATGCGGAATACGCCGCCTCCGGTTGCCTTAGTGTATTCACGAAGTAGCTGACGGTTCGCCAGCTGGCGTACGGGTTCGCCGCCAGAAGCGGCGCGTACCTGCTGACCGTTGCGCAGCCAGGTGTCGCGCACACCGCCGGTGACGAACACGCAGTCGGTGCCTTTCACGCGGGTGGTTGCTTCGGTAAGGCACTGGTTCCAGAGCGCGAAGTCGGCGTCGAAGCTGGCGTTAGCGAGCAGCGGGTGGCCCTGTTCGAGTGCTTCGCGGCACTGCTGTTCGTGGCGTTCGGGGCTGGGAGCCGCACCCACGTGTCCGGTGAAGATGCGGTTCAGTCGCGGCAGAATCGTGTCGTCTTCGCGGCGTGCCATGTTGATGGATCCGGTCTCGGTGGTGGGTTCGAGAATCCTCATGATCTGCGCGATGGAGTGGTCTAGCTGGTGCGTGACTGAACGCAGCGCGCTCCAGGGGGAGTTGCGTTCTTCGGGAAGGGTTTCTTTGAAGGATGCGAGCGCTGAGCGGACGCGGTCTGCGGCGGCGGGTACGGGGGAGGCGCCGTCGAGTGCTGCCCAGAATTCTTTGAGTGCCTGGTGGGGGAGGAAAGCGTGTCCGCGCAGCTGGGAGTAGACGCGGAGGATTTCGTCGCTGATGTGGGCTGGGTAGTTGTAGAGGCATGCAAGCGCGGTGGAGTCGAAGGCGACGAGAATTCCGGGGTGAATGGAAGTCAGC
>ERZ773050.1029-NODE-1029-length-15618-cov-11.379683_pt1 | contig 15618 bp, 27 predicted proteins | sample MGYA00580632_ERZ773050 | MGnify/ENA primary metagenome ERZ773050 (study PRJEB29015, sample SAMEA2738123) | human oral metagenome | biome: human oral; feature: human-associated habitat; material: saliva | place: China | collected 2166 ... | reverse complement strand
GACTTTTACACAAAACGGTCGAACATATGGTTATTCAGTTTCTCTATTCCAAGTAAGGATTTTACCTGGTCGAGAAGCTTGTGATTCGCACAATCCAGAAATAAACATTGACTGCGCTTATCGCGTGTGGAAATCCCAAGGTTATAAGGCTTGGTCAGTTTATACAAATGGAAGATATTTAAGATTTTTATAAGGAGGAACTATGAAGCAAGTGAAGACTTCAAAGGTTTCTGGTGGCGATTATGCGAAAGTCGCCGATCGATTAAAAGAGTTTAGACAAGACAATCCGCGGTCGTCAATTAAAACTACTTATGAGTTTACACCAAATGGCGGTGCAGTATTCACAACCTATATCTTAAAAGATAAGCGAGACGAATACTCTGCGGACGCTACTGGAACAGCGGCTTATTCAGTTAATCAGATGAAAAAAGACAAAGCATTCGAAAAACTAGAAACGATCTCAGTCGGTCGAGCATTGAGTTTGCTTGGTTATTTGAATAACGGAGAAATCGCAAGTACCGAAGAGATGGAGGAGTTTGAGACATTCCAAGACACTAAGAAAGCTGAAGAGGAATTACGAGCCTGTAAGACTTTAGACGAATTAAAAGAAAAGTATACAGAGATTGTCAAAACCAATCCAAAGCTATCACGTGAGCTTGTCGGCATTAAAGACGAAATGAAAGCGAAGTTAGAATAATGAAAATCCTAGACCTTGAACAACGAAGTCAAGAATGGTTGGATTTTCACGAAGGCAGGATTTCAGGCTCATCAGCAAAAGATTATTCATCAGTTCGGTATATACCAAAAGCTGAGCTAGTCGAGTACGCTGAAAGTAAAGGCTATGATTTCCCGAAAAATCTAACCATGGATAATATCCGAGCAATGCTTACTGAAGATGAATTGAATGAACTCTATGCGAATGTTCAAATAAACGATTCAATCTATAAGCTAATTGCTCAGCGAATAGCAAAGCCAATTAATCCGAATGACTATGCAGACAGAATACCAGAAGGTGTTACTTATTCGGCTATGATGAGAGGTCAAATCCTAGAAGAGGAAGCTAGAGAGCTGATTTCTGAAAAACTTGGCAAGAAAATTATCCCTGGTCGAGTTTGGCAATCTGAAGAAAACGAATATATGATTTGCTCACCAGACGGCGAAATTACAGAATCTATTGATGAATATACTGATGTCATAGAGGCTGTAGAAATCAAATGCTTGGATAGTTGGAAAGTAGTAAAAGCTTACTATGAAAAACATCCACCTTCTGAATATAAGCCTCAGATTCTTCAATACTTTGTAGTAAATGACAAATTGAAGAAGCTTTACTTCTGTATCTACTCAGACGTGTTCTCAAATCCAGAATTAGGATTACAGATTTTTGAATTAAATCGAGAAGACTATAAAGAAGAGATTGAAATAGTAAAGCGGGTAGAGAACGCTACTCTTGATCTAGTAGAAAAAGAAGTCCAAAAATTAATGTTCTAAGGAGGAATATGATAAATAGCGTAACTTTAATCGGTCGAGTAACTCAGGATATAGAAGTTAGAAAAACTAATACCAACAAGTCTGTAGCTTCATTTACTTTAGCGGTTGGTGATAAAAACTCTGAATCAAGTTTCATCAACATGACGGCTTGGAATAAAACAGCTGAGTTATTAGCCCAATACGCACCAAAAGGTAAACAAATTGGTGTAACTGGTCGACTACAAACTAGGATGTGGGAAAAAGACGGTGATAAACGTAAAGCGACCGAGGTGATTGTCGAGCAGGTTCAATTTTTGAGCGACGGCAAGGCTCAAGCAGCGAAACCAAGCGAAGACCTCGGCACGCCAGTAGATCTGAGCGAAATCTCTTTTTAGGAGGTCGAATGGCAAGACGAAAGCGAGTTTATCTGCTCGAAACTGACAATGGGTTTACGATTCGAATTGTAGACCCAGACCTCAGTTTTATGAGGAAGTATAAATGGTCATTTATCGATAATGACTTAGTAGTCTCACGCAGACTTGAAAAGGGGGAAGACGATGGGTTTACAGAAATTGTATCTAGTAAAAAGCGACGATTCAAATCGAAACTTTAGAAAGCGAAAAGACGCACGGCAATTTCAGAAAAAATACGGTGGAACGATTCACAAAATAACAATGATAGATAATTTCATTGTCGAGAGGGTAATGTGATGAAAGATTTATTCAAAAAAGAGCGTGAAGCCTGGATAGAAAATGCTCGTGTAACAGCGAGAAAACTATTAGATAATAAATCTCTGATCACAATTGAAGACGTACTCAAGGAATGTCCTAGACCACCTTATTTACACAGAAACACAACTGGTAGCATATTCAGATGTGATGATTTTGTACCTGTTGGTTGGAGAAAAAGTGAAAGACCATTGATGAACGGTAGATTTGTCAGAGTCTGGAGAATGCGAGGGTAAAATTGGCGAGTCGAAAACTAATTCAAAAAGCTGATAGGATTTTCTCAAAATATATACGAATGAGAGATTCTGAAGACGGATTCTTTACTTGTTGTTCGTGCGGTCAGAGAAAACCATTTGAACAGGCTGACGCTGGACACTTCATAAATAGAAGATGGATGGCTCTCAGATATGACGAGCGAAACGTACACGCACAATGTAGATCGTGTAATCGATTCGACGAAGGAAACATGATTGGCTACACAAGATTCATGCTTAAAACTTACGGCGAAGATATCGTTGACCTGTTAGAGAGTATGAAAAAGCCCTACAAATGGACAGACGGAGAGCTAGAGATCTTAATTAAAGATATAAAGGATAAAACATAATGTTCACGCTAATTTGGATAATATTTGTAATCTTCATTCTAATTCTTGTAGCTATCTCAGAATATGAAATAGCCAAGCAGGACGAAGAATGGATGAAAGAGGAGGAAAAGAAATGGAAAAAGAAGTAAAACCTTATTACGAGGACGATTATCAATCATTAGATGAGATGAGTACTATCGATCTTCTAGAGATGAAGGATGACGCTCTAGAAGAACTAAACGAAATGGAACGTCTAATCCATCGTATTAACCAAATATTAGACAGTCGTATCGAAGGCGAGCGACCTAAGTTATTTTAAGGTAACTCCACACACAATATGAAAACTATTGCATTAAGTGGGAAATTGGGAAAAGGAAAGTCGGCAAAGGTAGATGATGACGACTATGAAAAATACAATCATCTAGTATGGCATTTATCGGATACAGGCTATGCAGTCAGGAGAAGCGGCAAAACAGTCAGACTACATAGACTAATAATGGATTGTCCAGAGGGAATGGTGGTTGACCATCTCAACGGAGATACGTTAGATAATCGTAAATGTAATTTAAGAATATGTACGCAGGCAGAGAACATTAAAAATCACCATAACACAAAAGGTTATTGTTACGACAAGTCCAGGAAGAAATGGATAGTGCATTACCGCAAGAAGTTTTATGGTAGATACGAGACGAAAGAAGAAGCAAAACGTGCTTATATGTTAGCCTGTTCAGGCATAGAGTATAAAACAGCTCGTCGTAAATATTATATGTTGCCAAAGCATATATCTAGGCAATTCGGAAAGTATGTTGTTAGTATTCAGGTAAAAGGAAAAAGATACCGTAAAGCTTACATTAACACACTAAAAGAAGCACTTAGTTGGCGAGATAATATATATAAAACTTTGGAGAAAGAGGATTAAGAAAATTTCAGGCAATAGACTTGGTGGCTTAAAAGCCGCTCAGAAAAACCTAGCAAGCAACCCTAACTTTTATGCAGAAATCGGACGAAAGGGTGGCTCTGCTACATTTGCAAGTCACGGAACATGTAAGGGATTTGCACAAGATATTGAATGCGACTGCGATCTAATTGACGGTCCTCACTTTGTAAAGAAGTGCGCTGGGAAAAAGGGCGGTCGCATCAGTAAACGAAAGTAATCGGGTACAAATTGTACCCAGTAGAACATTAACAATTCAACCGTAGAACTGGACAGATGACCATTTTGCCCACCCGGGTCGTCTGTTCAACTGGTAGCACCAACGCACCTTTTACTTTCATCGTATTTTCATTAAGACTTAGATATCTACACAAAAATGGAAACAGCTATCATTTGGTGCTATCAACTGGCAATATCAGTGTCTAGGCTTTTCATTTGCCTATAGAATTGAGTGCAGTGGAAATCGGCTCAATCTGGTGTTGTCAACTGGCTATATAAGTGGCTCGAAAGCCTGAAACTGAGCCTTGCGTTGCAGCTCGCGAAGTTCCGCAATTAGAGCTAGAAAAGTAACTGCTGACATTGCAACTTGAGCAGTGAAGATGTGACTATACGATTCTAAACCTCTCGAATTCGACGGGTTTAGAAACTCGGCAAATCATCACCTTATATAGCCAACCAGTTCTGCGGTTGAGTGTAAATAAGGAGGAATAGTTATGAGTGAAACAGTAGGATATGTAGGAAAACTTAAACTTTGTAAAAAATATAAAGACGCTAATGAACTTCAAGCCAATCTACAGAAGTTCTGGCAAAGCATACCTAGAGAAAAACGTAATAAATTCTATCAAGACGTAGAAGAAATTGATGACTACGAACTAGAAGATAACGGCTATGTCATTATCGACGGGAATTGTATTTATAAGATTGAACTAGACAAAGAACTTGACGTGGAGAACAACTTCGTTGAAGTTGCTAAAACTCAAGATGATACTTATGAATTCATTACGTGGTTCTATAACGGCTCAACTGACCTTCAAGAAATGCTACAGAAGGGTATTGACCAAACAAGAAAGGAGGTTTTATGAAAGTAATCTTATCTGAAGAAGGGACATTAGAGTTTGACAACGGTCTTGTACTCGAGAGCCGCCACGAGCAGAATTGTTGCGAAATTAACTATCTTGACTTTGAACAGCTTCCTGTAGGAACTGAGTTACCAACAATGACCGCCAAAGAGTTTGCAAAAGCCATAAAAATTGGAGATGACGGATTTAGCATTAAAGATATAGACGGTATACCGAAATGGGTGCAGGCACGTAGCGAGCAGAACGGCTACTATTCATCTGGAGTGAATTTAATAATTATGGACGACGTTGATGAAATCATGCCAAAACGACCAAATCAAAGAAAAGAACAGGAGCTATTTTGTGATTGGTAATTAAATAACGAATGTCAACTAAATTACTAGAGAAAGGGAACAATAATGCGTATAGTTAAGTTTAGAGTTTATAACGACTTATTAAAGAATTATCTTCCAGATGACTCAGTTTGTATCTTGCCAAACGGAGATATTGTACTTTACAATATTGCAGCTATGATTGCTGCGTATAAGCGTCCTTCCGAAATGCTTGAAGGTGAAAATACCGTAGAACTATTCACAGGACTAGAAGACAAGAACGGTACAGAAATATACGAGGGAGATATTCTTATAGACGACACTGGCGAGCCTATTGAGTACTGGGTGGTTAAGTTTTCTGATGGTGGATTTGTAGGTGAGTGTGCAGGTGTGGCTGAGTCTCTCTTTGAATTAACAAACCTAGAGGTCGTTGGCAATATTCACGAAAACTCTGAATTAGTGGAGGAAAAATAATGACAGACGAAGATTTAATGACTCGCATCAAGATTGTTGTAGACAATCTATCTTATAAGATTGGTGATTTAACCCTGATGTACGAGCATAAACAAGTTGACCCAGACGATTTTTGCAAAGAAGTCAGTTGCATAAAGAGCGATTTTGTCGAAAGTATCATGGATTTGATTAGCGAGTATGAGGAGGAGCATAAGAAATGAAGTCTAAAATTGACTGGGAATTAGTAGGTATTCTCGTAGTGATAATTTTACCAATTGTCATTCTATTCCTGCTTGCTGCTTGGCAATTTCAAATGTCCGAGCAGGAGGCTCAAAACAAGAACACTGAAGCCCGTTGTAAAACAGTTGGCGGTCAAATGGGTTACTCGAAATGCTATAAGGGCGGAAAGGAAATCTAATGTATATTCCGATAGACGAAATCCCTCAATCAGTAACAAACTGCGTATTGAATCATTTCGTGGGGGACGTTATTGATTTTGACGAAAAGCCACGCTCTGATCGTGCCAAGATAGAGTATAGGGATTGGTGTTACGATCTACTGGATCTTTTAATCCAGAAGGAACAATCAGACGCTATCGTGGTAGAGTTATCAATTATTCTTGATACCACGGATAACAAGCACCTTCGTAAAGCGCTGGAAGATAGTGTAATACGTGCCACCGCTGCTCGTCAGGTTTTATATAAGAAGCAATGTGCGTTAAAGCGGAAAAATAGGGAGGAGAAAAATTAAATGGAAGATGATTTTACTAAATATAAAACCCTATATTATCTGATCGAGAAAGCCGTACGGGCTGCCAAAGATGGAGATGCGCTGCGGGCGCGTGATTATATGAGTTCAATTGTAAACTGGGCTGAAGAACGGTCTTTGATGGAAAGAAGTAGAACGTTACTAGAAGTGCTAAAAATTGTTAAGTCAGAGCCTAAAAACTTTGCCGATGAATTGCTATGTAATCGTATTAGCCTAAGAATAGAAAGCAAGGTTCGTGATAATGAATACACGCTTCGTCAGACTATGGTTAATAATAGTCTTTATGGTGGACCTATCAGAACTGTTTATAAAGAAACTGAAGAGTCAGAGAAAGGTAGTCAAAATGAAGGAAAACGTTGAAAGAGCGATAGACAGTCTTTTTGACGATTGTCTGGAGGAGTTCAGGGCAGAACACCCAATTGATGAGTCCTTTTTAACGATTTGTCTGTTTTTGTAAAAGAGGCTGCCGAGTCCGCCGATGAGAACATGAAGAATCTCCTGCAGTATATATACGAGAACCAGAACGGCATATTAGAATACAGAGAGCATGTGAGAAAGATTACACACAAAGTAAGGATTAAATAAGAAAGAGTTTGTTGAATAATCTGTTATAATTAAATTACGGGCTAAGCTGCTTGATTATCGGGTCGGGCAGCTTTTTTATTTGTAAAGATTTTTGATATTTTACTTGTCTACCTCTATTTATGTTATAATATAAGTACAGTATGTGAGTTGAAAGAACGCAACTCTGAAGTTAAACGTTCTTATGTATTTTTAAAATGAGGTGGATATGGATAAAAAGCTGAGAAGACTAAATCCAAGACAAGAAAAGTTCTGTCGACTATATGCTAGTGATAGAGAGTTTTTTGGTAATGGCGTTCAAAGTTATATAGAGGCTTATGAACCTGATCAGTCAAAACCTAATTGGTATAATGCCGCACGAACAAGAGCTTCTGAACTCTTGACAAAACGTAACATTCTGAAGAGGATAGACGAGCTATTTGAAGCTGGTGGATTGAATGACCAATTTGTTGACAAACAAATGGAGAAACTTATCACACAGGACGCCGACTTCAAAGCTAAGATGTCAGCAATTAAAGAATATAACAAGCTCAAACAGCGAATAACCGAAAAGAAGGAAGTGCACGTCAAACTTCCTAAGCCAATCCTTGGTGATTTGGTGGAGGGCGAACAGTAATGTTCGTCTTGACCAGTTCAACAAAAAAGCTTGCTAAAATGACAAAGCGTATCCGTGGCGTGTGTGGTGGAACATCAGCTGGTAAGACTATATCCATCCTTCAAATACTTATCAGCAAGGCTCAAAAAGACAAGCGACCGACTTTAACAAGTGTCGTATCCGAATCATTTCCTCACCTTAAAAGGGGTGCTATGCGTGATTTTAAGAATATTATGCAGGAACACGGCTATTGGAAAGAATCAGCGTGGAACGCTACAGACTCTATTTATACATTTGAAACAGGTTCAAAGATAGAATTTTTCAGCGCTGACCAACCTAGTAAGGTGCGTGGTCCACGCCGTGATAGATTATTTATAAACGAATGTAATAACGTAGCTTATGAATCATTTGACCAATTAGCAGTGCGTACTAGATTAGAGATTTGGTTAGATTGGAACCCTACAAATGAGTTCTGGTTCTATGACTTATTAAATACACGTGACGACGTAGAAATGATTACTGTCACTTATAAAGATAACGAAGGTCTGCCTGAAACAATCGTAAAAGACATTGAAGCACATAAATCAAACAAAAACTGGTGGACTGTTTACGGATTAGGTCAACTAGGAGAGGTCGAAGGCAGAATATACAAAGGCTGGAAAATCATTGACGAAATACCTCACGAAGCCCGCCTAGAAGGTTATGGGCTGGATTTTGGCTACTCAAACGACCCTACGGCAGTAGTTGCAGTTTACTATTACAACGGTGGGTATATCTTAGATGAAATACTTTACAGGAAAGGTATGAGCAATCAACAAATCGCCTCATTTATGAATAACTTAGATTTTGGTGTGATTGTAGCAGATTCAGCAGAGCCGAAGTCTATCGATGAACTACAGATGTACGGATTGTCTGTTGTTGCAGCGAAAAAAGGTAGTGGCTCTATTTTGCAGGGAATCGGTTACGTGCAAGAGCAGAGTATCTCAATGACCAAACGAAGTGTTAATTTGATTAAAGAATATAGAAATTATTTATGGCAGACTGATAAAGATGGCAAGACTATCAATATACCAGAGGGCGGATTCGACCACGCACTAGACGCTGTGAGGTATAAGCTATCAAGCATATTAAAGCCTAAGTATGAAATAAGACCAACCACTCAAACTTCAGGAGAGTTATCAGCATTATGGAGTTAAGATTCGGCGAGGTAAGAAATAAATACACTACGGAGGGGGTGGAAGTGGAAGAAGTCAGAAAAATAAGAGATTATATGACGGCTCAAAGTATCCGTTCGTTTACAATCTCATCGAAAGTATCGACCTTTACAGAAGTCAGGCAAGAGTTTGAGGATTTAATAAAACAGGCAGAAAATGGGGAATGTTTAGACATATCTTTAAGTGTGAGAATAGACAAAAAGACAGGTCTACCTCAGATGGTTAAAAAAACAATCCTTGATAAAAACTCACGGCTATAGACGTTTTTATTCAAATGTGATATTATAGACGAGTAACAAGCTACTGGGAAATGCCCAGCGTGATGATTACGTAACAGTAATTTTTACGTTGGGGGAAACCAGTGGCTTTTTCTTTTATAGATGAATCTAACATCGGCGACGCGTACGATGAAAGCTTGCAGAAGTACCAGGCAGTTTTATCTGGTATTGATGAGCTTGAGCGTATTGCTCTAAATAAACCTAAGCCAAATATCCCAGATGGCTTACCTAATGTTACAGACGGAACTACAGCTAGCTATGTTCAATCTCGACCTAAGAGCGTTATTCAGCAATTGCCAACTGGGCTAGTTACCAGTTTGGACAAAGATAAAGACTTAGCAGATGTCGCTAATTTGGTCTTAACTGAAGAAATCCTACCAAACGCAAACACTACAGGAAGTGTTATTCAAAAATCCTGGGGAGCTTTAAGTAAGGCTATGACATACGGCTCTCAGCCAGCTTACTGCTTCTACACACAACATGGAAATTATTTTGGGGCAGACTTCAAACTACCCTACATCAAAGACGTTATTTTGGAGGCTGGTAAAGTCTACGATAAAGACTGTAATGTTATCTTCTTACGAGCTTGGTACCAGCCAAGTGATATTAAGTACCTAATTTACCGCGAAAAACAATTAAACAAACAGGGAATAAAGAGCGGCTGGAGATTAGATAAGCTTACTCAACTAGAAGCAAAAGAGAAAACAGACGAAAGCAAATCACCAGCCGAGCGAGAGAAGAGCCTTGATACTGGTGGCATACAGATTATATTTGCATTCCAACAGGGAGTAGGAGCTACTTTTTACGGGTATAGTCCAGAGAATAACGAAGTGGTCTACTCAACTGTGAATCCAGACCCAAGAGGCATTATTCCAATCCACTTCATATATCACGATATGGATATGTCTAATCCAATCGGTCGTGGTGCAGTCGAACTAGTAGCAGGACTCCAAAACATGCTCGATTCAGAAATGCAGATGTACCAATATGCTCAAGCCTTGGGTCTCAACCCACCACTAATTAAACGAGGGTCATTTGATACTTCAACTATACGATTCAAAGTAAACGCTATCTGGGACTTAGGAGCAGACCAAAACGCGAGCATCTCGCCTGCGAATATCTCAACTAATGCAACAAACAACTTCTCAAACAACTACGGTTTAATTAAGAGCCAAATATTAAACTTGAACAACTCAAACGACACAAGTGTTTCTGCTGAGGTCGGAAATCCTGGGTTTTCAAAGACAGACAGCGGAGTAAAAGCACAGCAGGAGCGAACTGGTATAAGTGATAATCATCTTCGCAAGCAATTCGAGGGTTGGTTTGGTGATGTGTGCGAGACTATGCTCAATATTCATTTTGCTCTATCTGAGGGTGAAAAGGATATTGATCTCACTCAAGAATACATCAAACGCCGAAAACTTGAAGACTCTGAGTTTAACTCAAGTACAGCTGTTGTTGATTACAACAAGAAACTAAAAGGATTCAAATTCAAAGTCGACGCTTCTACCTCAAAACTTAAAGATGACGAGCAATCTATGGAGAATCTAAAGGGAATCTTAGAGTTGGCTCAGTCTGACCCTGAGTTAGGACAGATTATCCGCAAAGACCAATTATTGAAGCGAATGATTAACAAATCAGGTGTTGACGACCCTGAAGAGTTGATTATCGACACAGACCAAAACAATAACGGCGTAGCCGACAGTGAGGAGCAGTATGAATAACGATTTGATCCCAAACAGCGGGTTTTCTTTGGATATCCCAGAAGAACGGAAAACTAAAGAAAGTAAGGAGAGGATTGCAGCCAAAGAAGAGATTAACCTGCTAAAAACTTTGCTCAATGGAATTGATGAAAAAATCCAACTAGCCCAAAACATCAATCAATTAACAATGAATCCTGAAACTTCTGAGAAATCCCTAAAAGTGCAGATATTAGCTGCTAGGTGGCGCGTGAATGACCTTATAGAACTTAAGTCGTGGATAAAAGCCCAGACAGACAAGGTAAAAGAAAATGACTGAGGACGTCAGAGAAAAGCTAGAGCAGCCCTTAGATACCGAATCACTACTGGCTAGTCATGAATTCAGACAGGAGGGTAGAGTTTTAATTTGCGTGGATGATCCGAGTTTAACAGCAGTACTACCGCTAGGCGTTTATTTAGTTGGAGAGAAAGGAGCGTATCGACTAGAGAAGTTATTCTAGGCGGGTTGTTACCTGTAGAGGTGGGACCTCGGAAGTACCTCTACAGGTAAGAGTTCGCCTCCTGAGCTCTCATCTGCGCACCGATGTAAAAGGTCGTAAATAACTAAATAAAGGAGTAAAAAAACCGTGGACAATACCACTACAGACGTAAATACAAGCCAGAGTGCGGCAGATGTGTCGTCAACATCACAAAACTCAACCGACAATACTGATGAAAAATCACTGACAGACGGCTTCTGGGGTGATAAGGATTCAGGCGAACAGTCGGAGGGTGAGTCCAAAACAGACGAAACCCAAGAAAAACAGCCTGAAGAGGGCGAAGAAGAGCCGGAATATTCAAAAGCAGAGGAGCGTAAAGCTCAACTGAATGACGATATTCGAGGGTTGGTGTCCCGTCGGGAAGAACTAAAACGAGAAGTAGCTGAATACGAAGGTATCAAACAACTACAAAGCTCAATTAGTGAAAGCCGAATAACACCAGAACAATTAGAAGCTGCAGGGTTAGACCCACAAGACGCTGCAATCCAGGCTCTTCTATACAATCAGGAGCTTGACCAGCAGCAAGCACAAGTAAACGAAATATCGGCAAATATTGCTGACCTTCAGTACAATATGTCGCTCGATAGAGTAGAACTGCTTAAAGACTATCCTGTATTCGATGAAACTTCACCTGAATACAATGCAGACTTCACAAAAAAAGCAGCTGACATGTACGTAAGTGCGGCAAATCTGCAATTTAACGAAGAGGGCGCGCCAATCTCGGCAGACAAAAAGCTCTATGAGTTTATGACAGACTTGCACGGCATTTACGAAGAAGGTCTGAAAGCTGGCGGTAAGAAGATATCTAAAGCAAAGCAATCTGCGGCAGTAATGAATGCAGGTGGAGTATCTACATCAGAAGAAGTAGATGAAAAGCAATTTGTAAATGGATTCTTCAATTAAATCCTTCAATCTAAAAAATTAACTATAGGAGAAAAATAAAATGGCTATTAATTTGCCACAGGCATACTCAAAAATCCTTGACAAGGGATATACACTTAAATCATTAACAGCACCTGCCTTTAAGGGTAAATACGAGGTAGTTGGTGGTACTACTAAATCATTTAAGGTTTACAGTACAGACGCAGCTTCTCTGTACGATTACTCTGCAAGCAAGAACGCTAGCGGTCAGGGTGTTGGCTCATTCGGCTACAAGTACTCAGCAGCTGGTAATAAAGAGCAAGTTATTACGGCTTCTCAGGACAAAGCCTTCTCACAGCAAATCGATAAGGCTGACGCTAAGTTCTCACGCGATGGCTCACTCGATGCTAAAGAAGTTATGCGCGTAACTCTAGAAGAGTCTATTTACCCAACAATGGATAAATACAACATTGACGCATTAGCAAAAGCAGCTGAAACTACAGCAGTTAAGACTTTGACTATTACTAAGGCAAATGCTTATGAAACATTTATGGCTATGACTACTGCTCAAACAAACGCTAAAGTACCTCACAAGGGTCGTGTTGCGTTCGTAGCCGCAAGTGCATACTCATTACTGAAACAAGACGGTAGCTTCACACCGGCTAGCGAAATGACCGCTAAGAGCCGCCGTGATGGCAACTATGGTGAAATTGACGGCTGTATGATTATCGAAGTTCCAGATGACTACATGCCAACTAAAACGACTATCGTTTTGACTCACGAAGACGCAGCAGCAGCTCCAAAGTACTTGTCTGAGTACAAGCAGGGTGAATTTGGTCCAGAGGCTAGTGGTTACTATGTCGCTGGTCGTGTTGTATACGAAGCATTCGTATTCAACAAGAAAAAGGGTGCTATTCAAGTTCTGAAGAATGCCTAGCAACTTGGGGCGGGGAAACTCGCCCCTTCTCCGCGTTTTGCCTCTCCGCGATAAATGAGAGGTCGAAGATTAACAATTTGGAGAGAGACTTAGTAGAGTGTGTTATGAACCACTCTATGGTGCTATAATGATGGCAAATCATTTAATCTTGTGGGAGAAGATAGATGAAACAGTGGATCAAAAACATAGATTGGGTAGAAATTGGCGGATACCTAGTCTTAATGGTATTTTGGCTAGGCGTGTTTGGATTCTTATTTAGACAACAGATATACGACTACTTCGCACCAGTTTACTACAAGCCTTGCACAGTGGAAGCTATAAATTACGACACTGTCAATATAGATAAGGGTAAATCTCGGTACGAAACAAGTCGCATAGAAACTGTCGGTCAGAATGGTTCAAAACAAGTCTGTAAAGCCTCAAAATCTGGATATCCTAACAAAGAGACTGTTGTAAAACAGCCAGTCAATCAGGTTGTCAGATATACGCCGACTTCTAAAGCTGCATATGATTGTATGTACAATGATGACTGCAGAGAAGCTATGAGCGAGGGAGAACCAGACTATAACGACGAATACATGGAGTATATGGAATCTCAGCAAGAAAGAGGTGGAGCTATCTGTCGAGACGGCACAAGGTCGTATTCAACTGGAAGAGGAACTTGCTCGCATCACGGTGGCGTGAGTCAGTGGTTGTATTAAACTACATCTTGACAAATTACCTCTGTTGTGCTAGTGTGAGGGTATGAAAAAGGTTATAGTCATTGCCGTCATTTTAACGCTTGTATCAGGCGTTGGCGGTGGTGTATGGCTAAAGACCCGTCTGGATGCTCAAGCAGCTGCTGGAGTGGCTCAGGAGCAAAAACAGGAGCAACCAAAGAGCAAGTATGATGTTGGCCCAGCAGATCCTACTGAGTTATTAGAGCTAGTTAACGCTGAACGCCAGCGTGTAGGCGTGGCGCCGTTGGTGATGGATGAAAGGCTAAACGCCAGCGCGCAAGAAAAAGCAGATGACATGGTGAACCGTAATTATCGAGATCATGTATCACCCGAGGGGGTGCATGGGTATGAGTTGGTATTTAAACATACAGGCGGGGAGTGCAGACATGCTGGTGAAAACCTCGCCTGGCGAACCGACAACACTGTAGGCACGACACGAAGCGCCTTTAACTGGTGGATGAGCTCAAAACCACACAGGAAAGCTATACAAGATTCTAAATACACGAAAACGGGCATAGGAATAAACAAAGATATCGTCGTTCAACACTTCTGCGAACTCAAATAAATAACATCTTCTACTGAGTCTCTCTCCTTATAACAAAATAAGGAGATTTTTTATGGGCTATAGAAGTTGGCTACAAAATTATGTAAACAACCACCCAGATCAAAACACAAGGTCTCAAGGACAAGCGTTACTAAATACCGTTGGCGATGACATGGGTATCGACCGTAACTTTCTATCCGGCAATGTAGGTAACGGGGGTAATTTTCGTAAGACAGGATGGTTTGGACGCAATACTTGGGTAAAAGGCGGCGACGGAAAGCTATACAAAAACGATGAGATTAGCGGTATTAATGACCGCTTTAAGCAGCTGTATTATGCTGATAGGGAAAGGGCTGGTCAAACAGGTAATCACGACCAAGGAGACGCTTCTGGTGGCGGTGGAGGTGGCTACTACGGCGGCGGTGGTTTCAACCCATTCGCTGCTCAGGAAGCTAGAAACAAAGCAGACGCTATCGCTAAATACGACGATGAGATTAACCAAGCCAATTCAGCTATTAATCGTCTAGGCGGTCAGGAAGCCGTCGGTATTGCCAACGCTGGAAAAGCTAAAGACCGCGCATGGCAAGAAAACGAAAACAGCTTTAATGAGTCAACTGGTCGTTACAACATGAACACCAAAGACGCTATCGACAACATCAAAAAGACACGCGACCAAATCGAAAGCGACACAGCAACTAAGGTTCGCTCAGCTAAGGGCATTCTAGCGGCTGGTGGAGCAGGAGATAGCTCATTCGCTAAGACTGTAGCACCTTACGAGATTGCTAAAGCCGCTTCAAAACAGCAAGGCGAGGCTCAGGACGCATACGCTAAGAACCGCCGAGATATGGATGTCAATTATTTCGCAGTGAAGAACGCTTACAACAAAAACAAAGACGACATTCAGAGCGAATATGACAACCGCGTAAACAGCGTAAAGCAAAAGATAGCACAATCTCGTGCTGAACTGTTAGATCGTGTCAGAAGCGCTAACGTGGGCAAACAGACGGCAAATGGTTCAAGTATGGCAGCTGCTATTGCAAGTCAGCAAGGCACACGCGACCAAATTAACCGATTAGGTACAGAGATTGACGAATTAGGACGTGATCGTAGCATTCCTATACAGAAAGTGGACTGGAAGGCTCCAGACCTTGCTACATACGATCCTAAGGACGTTACTGTCAAGGATAACTCAGAGATTGGCGGTGTAAATGATGAGATTTCACCAAACTTGCGACCAATCTTAAGCGACGAAGAGAAAAAGAAAAAGCAAGAGTTAATGTAGGGAGTATTAGGAGATGGATTTTTTTCAAAGAATAGGTAACTTTT
>ERZ773050.1026-NODE-1026-length-15632-cov-6.943185_pt1 | contig 15632 bp, 9 predicted proteins | sample MGYA00580632_ERZ773050 | MGnify/ENA primary metagenome ERZ773050 (study PRJEB29015, sample SAMEA2738123) | human oral metagenome | biome: human oral; feature: human-associated habitat; material: saliva | place: China | collected 2166 ... | reverse complement strand
CCGTCGCGCGACGGACGGGCCGGGTCCGCCCCCGTGTCGGCGGTCCGTGGCAGGCTGGACCCGATGAGCCAGACAGACCCGAGCCCCGCGCCCGGCCCCGCCGCGCCGCGCCCGCGCAGTCCGCAGGAGCTCCTCGACGCCCTCGACCCCGACCAGCGGGCGGTGGCCGAGCACCTCGAGGGGCCCATGTGCGTGCTCGCGGGCGCCGGCACCGGCAAGACCCGGGCCATCACCTACCGGATCGCCTACGGCGTCGCCGTGGGCGCCTACGACCCCACCCAGGTCCTCGCCGTCACCTTCACCGCCCGGGCCGCCGGCGAGATGCGCTCGCGCCTGCGCGACCTGGGCGTGGGCGGAGTGCAGGCGCGCACCTTCCACTCCGCCGCCCTGCGCCAGCTCGACTACTTCTACCCCAGCGCCGTCGGCGGGCGCCGCCCGCCCCTGGAGGAGCACAAGGCGGGGCTGGTCGCCGTGGCGGCGCGGCGCCTGGGCCTGCCCTCCGACCGCGCCCTCGTGCGCGACCTGGCCGCCGAGATCGAATGGGCCAAGGTCACCATGGTCCGCCCCGCCGTCTACGCCGAGCGGGCCCGCTCGGCGCGGCGCGACGAGATCGGCGGCCTCGACGCGGACGCCGTGGCGCGCGTCTACGCCGGCTACGAGGCCGCCAAGGACGAGCGCGGCGTCATCGACTTCGAGGACGTCCTGCTGTCCATGGTCGGCATGCTGCGCAGCCGCGAGGACATCGCGGCCCGGATCCGCGGGCAGTACAAGCACTTCGTCGTCGACGAGTACCAGGACGTCTCCCCGCTTCAGCACCGCCTCCTGCGGCTGTGGCTGGGGCCGCGCCGCTCCCAGCTGTGCGTCGTCGGCGACGTCTCCCAGACCATCTACTCCTTCACCGGCGCCACCCCCGACTACCTCACGGGCTTCACCGGGGAGTTCGACGGCGCCCGCACCCTGCGCCTGACCCGCGACTACCGCTCCACCCCGCAGGTGGTGTCCCTGGCCAACCGGGTGCTCTCGCGCTCGCGGCGCGCCGGTCGGCTGGTGCTGCCGGCCGGCGCCGTCGAGCTCGTCGCCCAGCGCCCCTCCGGCCCGGCCGTCCGCTTCGAGGCCTTCGACGACGACGAGGCCGAGGCCGCCGGGGTCGTCGCCCAGGTCCGCCGGCTGCGGGCCGCGGGGGTGGCGCTGAGCGAGATCGCCGTCCTCTACCGCACGGGCGCCCAGTCCGAGCCCATCGAGCAGGCCCTGTCCGAGGCCGGCATCGGCCTGCTCGTGCGCGGGGGCGCCCGCTTCTTCCAGCGCGCCGAGGTGCGCCGCGCCATGGTCGCCCTGCGCGGCGCCATGCGCACGGAGCGGGCCGAGCTGACCGGCGACCTCGGGCGGGACGTGCGCTACGTGCTCGGCCGGGAGGGCTGGACCGAGCAGGCGCCCGCCCAGCGCGGCGCCGTGCGCGAGCGCTGGGACTCCCTCAACGCCATCGTCGACCTGGCCGACGAGCTCGCCCGGGTGCGCGGGACGGACCTGGACGGCCTGGTGCGCGAGCTCGGGGACCGGGCGGAGGCCCAGAACGCCCCCACGGTCGACGGCGTCACCCTGTCCACCATCCACGCCGCCAAGGGCCTGGAGTGGGACGCGGTCATCATCGTCGGCGCCTCGGACGGCCTGCTGCCGATCAACCTGGCGGAGGGGCCCGAGGCCGTCGAGGAGGAGCGCCGCCTCCTGTACGTCGCGGTCACCCGGGCCCGCGAGCACCTGGTCATCACCTACGCGCGCGCCCGGCACGCCGGCGGGCGCGCCTCGCGCAAGCCCTCCCGTTTCCTGGCCGGGATCTGGCCCGTCGACGAGGAGGCCGGGGCGCGCCGTCGGGCGGGCGGGGCGGGGGCGAGGACGACGCGCAAGCAGGCCGCCCTGGAGTTCGAGCAGGACAACGACCCGGCCACGGTCGCCCTGTTCGAGGAGCTGCGCGCCTGGCGCCAGGCGGTGGCCAGGGAGAGGTCGCGCCCGCCCTACACGGTCTTCGCCGACGTGTCCCTGCGCTCGATCGCCATTATCAAGCCGACGACGCTCCCCCAGCTGTCCGCCATCCACGGCGTCGGGCCGGTCAAGCTCCAGGAGTACGGGGACCAGCTGCTGCGGATCGTGCGGGAGCACGGGGCGTAGCGGGAGCGGCATCGGCGACGGCGATGTCGATGCCGGCGGCGGCCGCGGCCGGGCGCTCGGCGGCCCGGGGGTCCGTCCGAGAGGCCCCGGCGCTCCGGGAGGCCCGGGGAGCCCCGGCGGCCCGGGGAGCCCCGGCGGTCCCGGCGGCCCGGGAGGTCTGGGAGCACAGGCACCGGGGGTGGGGGCTCCAGCGGCGCTCGACGCCGAGGGGCTCGTCGGCGCTCAGCTCCGTGCTGACGGCCCGCCACCGGTCCGGGGCGTCGCCCAGGCAGTCGAGGGCGGCGCGCACGGCGAGCGCCGCGCACTGGTGGAGCAGGAGGCGCTCGAGCACGGGCTCGGGCAGGAGCCGCGCCTGGGTGGCGATGGCGGGCCAGCAGGCGTCGGCGTCGGCCTCCCACAGGTCCAGGCAGTCGTGGCACACGGGCCGGTCGGGCTCGAACAGGGGGCCGACGCGCACGGACACCTCCCGCAGCGTGACGGGAAGGTGGCGCGCGCCCGCCTGGGCCAGGGCCCGGGCGCGCACGGGGTCGATGACGTGCGGGTCCAGCGTGAGGGTGAGGTCGGGGATGGTGTCGAGCGGAGCGCCGGTGTCGGTGCCCGGGAAGCGCGCCACGATCTGCGCCCCGACGGCCTCGTCCTCGGGCAGGACCGCGCCCAGGCCGGCCTCGGCGAGCAGGGCGGCGAGCTCGTGGGCCAGGGGGCCCGAGCCGAAGAGCGCGACCCTCTTGGCGCGCAGGCGGACCGCGCGGGAGCGGGGCGAGTGGACGAGCCGCTCCCAGTACTGCTCCTCGGGCGTCGTCGGCCTGGAGCCGGCTCCGCGCAGGACGCCCTCCGCGCGCAGGCGCTCCAGGAGGTCCTGGGCGCGCGGCAGGGGGACGCGGCAGCGGCGGGAGGCCCGGTAGACGTCGTCGGGGGACATCCTGCGGGGCAGGTGGTCGAGGAGCTGCTGCTCCGCGGTGGTCAGCCCGGTCAGGACGAGGGAGCGTCCCGGTTCGACGCCGATCTGGGTCTGCCCGGTGGTCCGCCACAGGACGGGGGCGTCTCCGCGCACGCGCATGGTCCCTCCTTGGTGCCCGGCCCGGCCCGGCGGGGCGGTTACGAGCGTGGCACGAGAGCGCCGCCGGCGCCAGAGGCCGCCCGCAACCTGTGGATAACTCGGGCTCCGAGTGCGTTTTCCGCCGGTTTCGCGTGTCGTTTCCGCCGGTTTCGCGAAAGGGGGTGGGGGTCAGGAGGAGGGGGCGGTGACGGCCTCGCAGGTGGTCAGGTCGGAGGTGTCGCCGGCGGCGATCGCCTCGACGGCCCCGACCGCCTCGTGCAGCGTGGACACGGCGAAGACCTCCAGGCCCCGGGGCTCGTGGCCGATCACCTCCGAGCAGTTGGCCGCCGGGGCGAGGAAGTAGTCGGAGCCCGCGTCCCGGGCCCCCGCCATCTTCTGACGGATCCCGCCGATCGCCCCGACCTGGCCGTCGATCGCAATGGTGCCGGTGCCGGCGATGTCCTTGCCCCCGGTCATGTCCCCCGGGGTCAGGGAGTCGACGATCCCCAGGGCGAACATGCTGCCGGCGCTCGGCCCGCCCACGTCCTGGAGCCCGAAGGTCGCGTCGATGTCGGAGTCGGCCCGGGCGCTGAGGGACAGTCCGAGCAGGGAGCCCTCTGAGTCGGGCGCGCCGTCGCCGTCGGCGTCCTTGGGGTCGATGGTGGTCAGGTGGGCCTCAACGGCGGCGCCGTCCCGCTCGACCCCGAGCGTGACCCGCGTGCCCGGGGGGATCGTGGTCAGCAGGGCGCGCAGCTGGCCGAAATCGGTCACCTGCGTGGTGGGTCCGCCCTCCGGGGCGATCGAGGTCAGGACGTCGCCGACCTGGATCTCGGTGGAGGTCTGCTCCTCGGCGAGGCCCTCGACCCGGAGCACCATGCGGGTGGCCAGGCCGGTCTCCATGAGGGCGGCCACCACCGCGGCGTCCTGGGAGCTGGTCATCTGGGCCTGGTTGACCTGCTCGACCTCCTGGGCGCTCATCGACTCCGGGCACACCGTATTGCGGTCCACGACCGTCTTGTCGTCGTCGAACCAGGCCAGGATGACGTCCAGGGTCGTCACCGGGAAGCCGGGGCAGCCGCGCACGGAGACCGTCGTCATCCGCAGGGCGCCGTCGGCCGGGTAGGTCCGGGCGCCGGTGACGTTGATGACGGAGCTCTGGCCGTCCGAGCCCTGCGAGCCGTCGGCGTCGGCGCTGCCCAGCACGTTCCACGTGGGGCCGGGCGCCTCGATGACCATATTGATGGGGACGGTGGCCGCCGCCACGATGACCGCCACCACGACGGCCAGGATCGTGAGCAGCACGATGAGGCGGCGGCTCGGGCGCCACGGCTGGGGCGTCGCGTCGTCGGCCCCGGCCGGGGGGAGGGGCTCGGCCGAGGGGAGGGAGGGGGCGGCGTCGGGCTCGGGCCGGTCGAGGGCGCCGTCTTCCCGGACGGAGTCGGGCTCGGGGGTGGCGTGGGTGGTCACGGCGCCCATCATGGCGCACGGAACTGAGAATGCGCAGGTTCATGGTCGATGCTCAGGAATGCATGGCACGATCGGAGCGTTCCGGTAGCCCGGACACGCGAGCGCGAGAGGAAGCCCATGAGTGAGGACCCCTACGACGAGATCGAGCGCATGCTCGCCTCCCTGTTCGGTCAGCAGGTGGCGGCGGACGCCGTGGGCGCGCTGCGCGCCTCGGGGATCGACCCCGGCGAGCTGGCCCGCATGGGCGCCATGCCCGACCTGTCCTCGATGAGTCCCGGGCAGATGATGGCGCTGCGCGCCCAGATGCAGCAGATGCTCGACTCGGCCTCCGACGAGCCCGTCAACTGGGACATGGGCAAGGACCTGGCCCTGCAGACCGTCCGCGCTCAGGGCGACCCCGAGGTCACCGCGGCGCTGGCCGACGGGACCCGCCAGGCCCTGCGGGTGGCCGACCTGTGGCTCGACACCGCCACCGATTTCATGCCCGCCCCCGGTGCGCGGGAGGCCTGGAGCCGGTCGGACTGGGTGGAGCGGACCCTGCCGACCTGGCAGGAGCTGTGCGCGCCCGTGGCCGCCGCGGCGACGCAGGCCCTCGCCGGCGCGCTGGAGAGCCAGATGAGCCGGCTGGCCCCCGAGGAGGACGACGTCGTCCGCCAGGTGGGCGCCCTGGGCGGCATTATGCGGTCCATGGCCGGGGCGGCCTTCGGGCTCCAGCTGGGCCGGGCCATCGGCGAGCTCGCCGCCGAGGCCGTCTCCGCCACCGACGTCGGGCTGCCGCTGACCCGCGAGCCGGGCACCGCCCTCGTGACGGCGGGTGTGACGGACTTCGCCGAGGGCCTGGTGTCCGAGGAGGACGAGGTGCGCATGTTCCTGGCCGTCCGGGAGGCGGCCACCGCGCGCCTGTACGCCCACGTGCCCTGGCTGCGCGGCCAGGTCCTGGGCGCCGTCGAGGCCTACGCCCGGGAGATCGCCATCGACACCGACGCCCTGGAGGCCGCCGTCTCCCAGATCGACCCGAACGACCCCGAGGCGATCCGCCGGGCCCTGGAGTCCGGCATGTTCGCCCCCCGGGAGACCGCCGCCCAGAAGGACGCCCTCGAGCGCGTCGAGACCCTCCTGGCGCTGGTCGAGGGCTGGGTCGAGGTCGTCACCGCCCGCGCCACCGCGCCCCACCTGCCGCACGCCGTGCCGCTGCAGGAGATGATCCGGCGTCGTCGCATCCAGGGCGGGGCCGCCGAGAAGGTCTTCTCCCGGCTCATCGGCCTGGAGTTCCGCCCCCGCCGCGTGCGCGAGGCCGCCGCCCTGTGGACCCGCCTGGGAAAGGAGGTGGGCGACGCCGAGCGCGACGCCTTCTGGCTCCACCCCGATGTCATGCCCACCGCCGCCGAGCTGGCCAGTCCCGAGGACTTCCTGACCATGCGGCGGGCGGCGGCGGATATGGACACCCAGATCGACGCGGACCTGGCCTCGCTGCTGGACGGGACGCTCGGCTGGGCCGACGGCGCCCGGGAGGCCGATGAGAACGATCCGCAGGGCCTGGGGGACCAGGCGCAGGACTGACAGGCCGACGGCGACGGCCGTCTGGTCGGCCCGGGCCTCAGCCGTGGCCGGGACTTCCCGACGGGCGCCGGCCGGAACTTCCGGCTGGCCGACGGCCGCGCCTCCGCCGGTGGTTCCGCGCCGCCCGGATCCTCACGCGAAGGTGGCCGCCAGGGCCTCGACGAGGCCGGGCACGACGGCCTCGCCCTGGACGACGGCCCCGTCGCTGTCCCGGCTGCGGGCGCGCACCGCGCACCAGGACTCGCCCGAGCGCAGCACGCCCGCCACCAGGCGCACGTCCTGCCGGTCGGGGCGGGCCTGGATGAAGGCGATGCGCTCGCCGGGGTCCTCGATCGCCGCGGCTCCGGCCTCGGAGGCCGGGCCGACCATGATCCGCTCCACGCTCACCGCCGCGCCGTCGACGGCAGGCGGCCAGGTCAGTCGGCCCAGCAGGTCCCCCAGGTCGGCGGCCGGGGGCAGCCCCTCCTGCTCGATGACCGTCAGGGCGCAGGGGTCGGCGCGGGCCTCCTCGATGGCGGCGGCGTCCAGGAGCCGGGCCAGATCCGGGTCCTGGGCCAGGGCCGCCGCCGTGCGCACGAGGGCGAAGACGCCGACGGGCGCGTCCCAGCCGCGCGCCGCGGCGCGCCGCTCGATCCCGACGACGGCGCGGGCGAGGGCGCGGCCGGCCGGGGTCGGGTCGCGGGGGCGCTGGGCGTTCACGAGTCGAGCCTAGGTCTTGTTGCGAGTCCGGAGGATCCTGCCCCGTCCCCGGGGGCGGGACGCGCAGAGACGGCACGGGTTTTGTGGGCCCGGCGCGACTTGTGGGACGATGGACCCGCGGCGCCTCCGCGCGCCGCAGGTTCCGCGCGCTGCGCGCGCCTCCCCAGACACGGAGTGATCGTGAGCACCAGGCCCGACGACGAATCCAACGACAAGCCCGACGGCGACGACGCCCCCGGCGCCTCGAACGACGACGCCAGCCGCGAGGAACGCGTGCGAGGCGGGTTCCACCAGGCCGACTCCTCGCGCCCGGGCGGCCCGGCGCGCTCGCGCAAGGACGCCGGCGCGTCCGACGGGCCCCGGCGCTCCGGTGGCCGTCGGGCCGACGACGAGGACGAGTCCCTCCTCGGCAGCCCCTTCGGCTTCGACCCCGCCGTGCTCTTCGGCCGGGGCGGCCGCATCCGCTCGCCCCGCTCCCCGCGCGGCTCCGGGTCGGGGGGCTCCTCCCGCCCCACCCGCCCGGATCGCCGCGAGCGCGATCCCAGGCGCCGCCCCGGCCCCCTGGTGTGGACCCTGGTGATCCTCTTCGCCCTGGGCGCCGTCGTCGTGTTCCTGTCGCAGACCTGGACCGAGGTGCTGTGGTTCAACCAGTTGGGCTTCTCCCGGGTCATCTGGACCCAGTGGATCGCCTCCGGCGTTCTGCTCGTGGTCGGTTTCCTGGTGATGTTCGGCGCCGTCTTCGCCGCCATGACCACCGCCTACCGGTCCCGTGAGATCGGCCTGCCGCACGACGAGGCCACCCGCAACCTGGAGGCCTACCGCACGGCCGTCGAGCCGCTGCGCCGCCCCCTGGTGTGGGGCGTGCCCGCGGTGCTGGGGCTGCTGGCCTCGCTGTGGGAGCTGGCCCCGCACTGGCGCGAGATCCTCCTGGCCCTGCACTCCCGGCCCTTCGGCGTGAGCGACCCCCAGTTCGGCCTCGACGTGTCCTTCTACGTCTTCATCCTGCCGGTCCTGAGCGTGATCGTGTCCTACCTGGGCCGCGTCGTCATCTTCGCCGGCGTGGCCAGCGTCATCGTCCACTACCTCTACGGGGGCATCTCCGTGGCGCGCTCGCCCCACTTCACCAGGGCCGCGCGCGTGCACCTGGCGGTGTTCCTCGCCCTGTTCTGCCTGCTGCGGGGCGCCGGCTACTGGTTGAGCCGCTACTCGGCCCTGTACTCCTCGAACTCCAAGTTCGACGGCGCCGGCTACACCGACGTCAACGCCGTCATCCCGGCCAATGCGATCCTGGCCGCCATCGCCGTGGCCATCGCCGTGCTCTTCCTCGCCTCGGTGCGCGCCAGGTCGTGGAAGCTGCCCGTGACGGGCGTGGTGGTCATGGTGGTCTCGGCGCTGCTCATCGGCCTGGTCTACCCGGCGGTCATTCAGAAGTTCGTCGTCGACCCCAACGCCCAGCGGGAGGAGTCGCAGTACATCGACCGCAATATCAAGGCGACCCTGGCGGCCTACGGCCTGGACGGGGTCGAGACCTCCAACTACGCGGCCGTGACGGAGGCGACGGCGGGCCAGCTCAAGGAGGACGCCGAGTCGACCACTTCGATCCGCCTGCTGGACCCCAACCAGGTCTCGCCGAGCTTCACCCAGTTCCAGCAGAACAAGCAGTACTACGGCTTCGCCAACCTGCTCAACGTCGACCGCTACCGGGTCGACGGGGTCAGCCGGGACACGGTCATCGCCGTGCGCGAGCTCAACCTCAACGGCCTGGGGCAGGGGCAGAGCACGTGGATCAACGAGCACACGGTCTACACCCACGGCTACGGCGTCGTCACCGCCTACGGCAACACGGCCCGCACCGACGGCTCGCCCGCGTTCTGGGAGGGCGGGATCCCCTCCAGCGGCGACCTGGGCGAGTACGAGCCGCGCATCTACTTCGGCCAGTCCTCGCCGTCGTACTCCATTGTGGGCGGCGACGACGGCGGCAGCCCGCACGAGCTGGACTACCCCGACGACGCCGCGCCTTCCGGGCAGGTCAACACCACCTTCGCCGGCAACGGGGGCCCGGACGTGTCCAACCCCCTCAACCGGCTGCTGTACGCCGTGCGCTTCCAGGAGATGAACATCCTCTTCTCCCAGGAGGTGCGCGCCGGCTCCCAGATCCTCTACGACCGCAACCCCGCCGAGCGGGTCTCGAAGGTCGCCCCCTGGCTGACCCTGGACGGCAGCCCCTACCCGGCGGTCGTCGACCACGACGGCGACCCCTCCACGCCCAAGCGGGTCGTGTGGATCCTCGACGGCTACACCACGACCAACAACTACCCCTACTCCCAGCACGAGTCGCTGGAGGAGACGATGTCGGAGGCGACCGGACAGGCGAACCTGCTCGGGGCGCCGGAGGAGTCCAACTACGTGCGCAACTCCGTCAAGGCCGTCGTCGACGCCTACGACGGCTCGGTGACGCTGTACGAGTGGGATGAGAACGACCCGATCCTGGCCGCCTGGAAGGCCGTCTTCCCCGGTTCGGTGACGCCGATGAGCCAGATGAGCGCCGACCTCATGGCGCACATGCGCTACCCGGAGGACCTGTTCAAGGTCCAGCGCACCATCCTGGCCAGCTACCACGTGACCTCGGCCGCCGACTTCTACTCCGGCGGCGACTTCTGGAAGGTCCCCGACGACCCGACCCGCGACTCCGACCCCTCGCAGGTGGGGGAGTCGCCGCAGGCGCCCTACTACCTCACGCTGCAGATGCCGGGCCAGGAGTCGGCGAGCTTCTCCCTGTCCAGCGTCTACATCCCCGGCGGCAGCACCGGGCGCAACGTGCTCACCGGATTCCTCGCCGTCGACTCCGAGACGAACTCGGGCCAGGCGGGGGTGCGCAATCCCGGCTACGGCCGGATCAGGCTCCTGGAGCTGCCGCGCTCGTCCAATGTGCCGGGGCCGGGGCAGGTGCAGAACTACTTCAACTCCAGCACCGAAGTCTCGCAGGTCCTCAACGTGCTGGGGGGCCTGCAGGGCTCGCAGGTGATCAAGGGGAACCTGCTGACGCTGCCGGTGGGCGGCGGGCTGCTCTACGTCCAGCCGGTCTACGTCCAGTCCTCCTCGGGGACCCAGTACCCGCTGCTGCGCAAGGTCCTGGTCGCCTTCGGCGACAAGGTGGGCTTCGCCGACACCCTCTCCGAGGCCCTCAACCAGGTCTTCGGCGGGGACTCGGGCGCGACCACGGGGGAGGAGACGGTCGACGGCGACGCCGCGGCGGCCAATGACACCTCGACCACGACCGCTCCGTCCGGCGAGGAGGGGGGCGGCGCCTCGGCGGCGCCCACTCAGGCGCCGACGGCGCAGGCCACCACCGCCCCGCCGACGGCGGCCCGGACTCCGACGGCCGCCGCCTCTCCGACGGCGGGGACCTCGACCGGCGACCCCCAGGCGGATCTGGATGCGGCCCTGTCCGACGCCCAGACCGCCAAGACGGACGCCGACCAGGCCATGAGGGACGGCGACCTGGCGAAGCTCGGCGAGGCGCAGAGCCGGCTCTCCGACGCGGTCGACCGCGCCATCGACGCCCAGAGGCGACTCAAGGGCTGACCCCGGCGCGACCGCGCCCGCGCCGGGGGCCGGTGCCGGACGGGACCGGTGCCGGGTGGGGGCCGACGGCGGAGCGCGTCGTCGGCCCCCACCCGGCCGCCTTGGTGAGCAAGGGCACGGCTCAGCGGCTTGGAGTTCGCGGGCGGTCGGGGCTATCGTTGGTGGCACCGCCGCGGGGTGGAGCAGTTCGGTAGCTCGCCGGGCTCATAACCCGGAGGTCGAGGGTTCGAATCCCTCCCCCGCCACCATCGCCGCACCGGCGGCAAGTCCCCCGGCACCATCAGGTGCCGGGGGACTTTGCGCTATGCACGTGCGGGCATGTCTTCGGCGGGTTATCGGCGCGAACCTGAGCTCAGCGGTCGATCGGCGGGGAGTAGGGGCCGTGCGCGGCGATTTCGGCCCACCGCTGCTTGCTGATGCGGGAGGCGATCACCAGGCCGACGCCGCTGAAGACAACCCCGGTGACGATCCACACGATCGGCCCCGAGGCTTCCAGACCCACCATCTGAACGATGGCGTTGCCGAGGTGGAGGCCCCCGTGGATGCCGACCCCGGCCCACACGCTGCGCATGACCAGTGAGAGGTAGGCCGCGGCCAGGGCGAAGCCGAAGGGAGTGGCGAGGTAGAACACGTGGTCCGCGACGTTCTGCTGCCCGCCCTGGGAGATCAGGTGCAGGGAGGTGAAGGCCAGCGTCGAGATCCACACGGCGCGCCCGGGCCGATCGGACAGGCTCTGAAGAAGGTATCCGCGCATGAGGGCCTCCTCCCCGGTGCCCTGGAGCACGTAGCACCTCGAGAGGATGAAGACGAGCACGAGCCACACGGGGGCGCCGCCGGCAGTCAGATCCGGGCGCCTCGGGCCGGGGGCCCCTCCGATCCCCAGGGCGTAGAAGACGACGGCGAGGCAGACGGTGATGAGCACCGCGAGTCCGGTCCCCGCCAGGAAGGCGCTCGCCGCCCGGCGGTTGAGCGTCAGGCCCGCGGCGCGCAGCGGCCGGTGGTCCGCGCAGCGGGTGAGCACGGCGGTGAACAGGAGGTAGAAGACCAGTGGGATCAGCGACAGGACCGTCCGGGCACTGAGGACGGGGACCAGGTCGTCCGAGGCCAGCGCGTCGCGCAGCGGGGGGATGATGTCGGCCAGGAGCGGGGAGGATCCGGCGGCTGCGAAGGCGACGAGGGCCAGCACCACGCGCGCCCACCCGGGCGGGCGGCGGCGGGGCTGCGGGGGCTGGGACTGCGAGGACGCTGCGGTGCGCGGTTGAGTTGCCATGCCCCGACGCTACGAGCGCACCCGCGGCGCCCGCGCGTGACCGGGGGCCGGATTCCCGGTGCGGATTCATGACCGCGGTCATGGGACATCGCGCGGTGCGCCGGGCTACGGTGACCGGGTGAGCACCCAGCAGCGGAGCACCGGCGGGCGGACGGAGGACGACCCGCCCACGGGCGCCGCGCTCCTGCCCGTCCTGCAGGTCCTCTCACTCGTGTGCCTGGCGTTCGTCGGGCTGCAGTTCCTGTTCAGAGAACCGCGCGGGGGAGCGTGGGCGTGCTACGTCCTGACGACGGTGGGAGTCGTGGGGGTCATGTGGATGGCGCGGCGCAGAGCGGCGGCCGGGCGCGCCCGCGCCGCCTGCTCGGTGGCCGTGCTCGTGCTCCTGACCGGTCCTGCGCTGCTGGGGACTCTCGGCTTCATCGTGCCGGCCCTCATCATGGCGGCCGCGCTGCTCGTCATCGACGTCGGGGTGCGGGCGAGTCTGGTCGGCGATGCGGTGATGCCCGCCGCGTCAGCCGCCCTGCTCCTGGTCTTGGGACGAGGACCGGCGGAGATCCTGCTCTTCGACATCCCCGCGACGGTTCTCATGACGCTGGGAACCGCCCTCGGCCTGGCACTGTCCAGGTACGACGCCGCCCTGGCCGCCCAGCGCCGCGCGATCGCCGAGCGCGACGCGGCCCTGGAGGAGGTCCGGCGCAGGGCGGTGCTGGAGAAGGAGCTCATGCTCGCCCGGGAGCGCGCGCGGGCCGCGCACGAGCTGCACGACGGGCTCGGGCACCGGCTGACCCGGATCGGGATGAGCCTGGAGTTCGCGGGCCGCGTGCGCGATTCGGATCCCGCCGCCGCCTGGGAGGAGGTGGCGGTGGCCGAGCGCACGAGCCGGGAGGCGGTGCGCGAGATGCGCACGTGGGTGCGGGCCCTGAGCCCCGTGCGCGCCGAGGACGACCGCGGCGTCGCGGGCCTGGAGGACGTGGCGGCGTCGTTCCGGGGAACGGGGGTGAGGGTGCGCGTGATCGACGAGCTGAGCCCGCGATCGCTCACCGAGGCGGCCGAGCTTCTCATGTACCGCACGGTCCAGGAGGGCCTGACCAACGCCCTCAGGCACTGCCGGGCGCGCTCGGTGGACATCCGCGTGAGCGCCGTCGACCGGGGCGCCCTCGTCACGGTGACCAATGACATTCCCGTCGAGCTGCGCCCGCGGGTGCCGCGGGCGCCGGTGGGCGGTGAGGGCGGCGCCTCCGCCGGCTTCGGGCTGGGCGGGTTGTCCGAGCGCGCCGCCGAGCTGGGCGGCTCGGTCACGGCGGGCCGGGACGACGACTCCTTCCGGCTGGCGCTGACGCTCCCGCCGCAGGAGGTCGTCGCCGCCTCCGGTCGGGGGGCGTCGTGAGCGGCGCGCTCCGGGTCCTCGTGGTCGACGACCAGCAGCTCCTGCGCCGGGGCCTGGTCATGCTCTTCGGCACCGTCGAGGGCGTCGACGTGGTGGCCCAGGCCGCCCACGGCGCCGAGGCCCTGGCGGTGCTGCGCGCCGAGGATGTCGACGTCGTCCTGGCGGACGCGAAGATGCCGGTCATGGACGGGATCGAGCTCGTGCGCCGGTGCGTCCGGGAGCACCCGGGCCTGCCGGTCCTGGTGCTGACCACCTTCGACGAGCCCGACGTCGTCCGGGGGGCGGTGGCCGCCGGGGCGGCCGGGTTCCTGCTCAAGGACACCTCCATCGAGGCCCTGGCCGAGGCGGTGCGCGCCGTGGCGGCGGGCGGCCTGGTCATCGACCCGCGCGTGGCCCGCCTCGCCCTGGCCCCCTCGCGGGACGAGGGGGACGGCCCGCCCGCGCTGGCGCTGCTCACCCCCACCGAGCGCGAGGTGGCCGCCCTGGTGGCCGAGGGCCTGAGCAACCAGGCGATCGCCGCGCGCATGGTGCTGGCCGAGGGGACGGTCAAGAACCACGTCTCCGCCCTGCTGCGCAAGCTCCGGGCCGCCGACCGCACGGTGCTCGCACTGACCCTGTACAAGGCCCTCCACTCCGGGCGCGACGGGACCGGCCACTGAGGCGCTGTCGCCGGCCCGGTTCGGGGCCGGGGCGGCCGGCGCGGGGCCCGGCGAGCACTGCTGAGCGGGCCCGGCGAGCGCCGCTGGACAGGACCGGCCCGTGCGGTGCTACAGTGCCGACGCAGCGTCATGTGTCATGACACCTGACGGACGCGCCGCGCACCGGCCGCCGCCTCACCCGAGAAAGGAGGGGACTCCCGTGTCCCCCGACCCCGCCGCTCCCGATCCCCGTCCGGCCCCCGCGCCTGGATCCATCCCGGCCCCCGACCCCGCCCCCCGCATCGAGAATGCGGGCTTGGACGTCATCGCCGAGTCCGAGCGCAAGGGCCGGCCCCGCGACCTGTTCATGCCCTGGTTCGCCGCCAACATCTCCGTCCTCGGCCTGTCCTGGGGCGCGTGGGTGCTCGGATTCGGCCTGTCCTTCGCCCAAGCGGTGATCGCCGGCGCCATCGGCGTCGTCGTCTCCTTCCTGGCGTGCGGCGTGGTCGCCGTCCTGGGCAAGCGCGGCAGCGCCCCCACCCTGGCCCTGTCGCGCGCCGCCTTCGGCTACAACGGCAACCGCCTGTCCGCGGCCATCTCCTGGATGCTCACCGTCGGCTGGGAGACCGTCCTGTGCGTGACCGCCACCCTCGCCTCGGCCACCGTCCTGCAGACCCTGGGATGGCACAACCGGGCGGGCGCCCAGATCGTCGGCTTCCTGCTCACCGTGGGCCTGGCCGCCTTCGCCGGCATCCTCGGCTTCGACACCATTATGAGGGTCCAGACCTGGATCACCCTGGCCACCGGCGTCCTCACCGTCGTCTACCTGCTGCTCGTCGCCCCCAGGATCGACCTCCGGGCGCTGGCCGCCCTCCCCGCCGGGGGCGCGGCCGCCTTCATCGGCGCCCTCGTCATGGTCGCCACCGGCTTCGGCCTGGGCTGGGTCAACGCCGCCGCCGACTACTCCCGCTACCTGCCGCGCACCGCCTCGACCCCCGGCGTCATCGGCTGGACGGCCTTCGGCTCTTCCCTGCCCTGCGTCGTCCTCGTCATCGCCGGCACCATGCTCGTGGGGTCCGACGCCGCTCTCGGCACCGCCATCGACTCCGACCCCATCGGCGCGCTCGCCGCCATCCTGCCCACCTGGTTCCTCATCCCCTTCGCGCTCGTGGCGATCCTGGGGCTCGCGGGCGGCATCATTCTGGACCTGTACTCCTCGGGCCTGTCCCTGCTGGCCGCGGGCCTGCCCGTCAGGCGGTACGTCGCCACCGCCGTCGACGCCACGATCATGACGGTCGGCACCATCGCCGTCGTCCTGGGCGCCAAGGACTTCCTCGGCCCCTTCCAGGGGTTCCTGACCACCCTCGGCGTGGTCATCGCCGCCTGGGCGGGCGTCATGATCGCCGAGGTCCTCCTGCGCCGCCGCGACTACGACGAGGCCGCCCTGTTCACCCCCGACGGCGTCTACGGCTCGGTCAACTGGGAGGCGATCGCCCTCGTGGCGGCCGGCACGGCGGTCGGCTGGGGGCTCGTGGTCAACACCGCCGCCTCCTGGCTGGGCTGGCAGGGCTACCTGCTCGGTCCCCTGGGCGGGCGCGACGGCGCCTGGGCGGGCGCGAACCTGGGCGTTCTCGCCGCTCTGCTCATCGGCCTGGTCGGACACCTGACGCTCGGGCGCGGCCGCGTGCGGGCCCAGGAGGCAGGCGGTGCGGTCGACGGTGACGGGGCGCGCGCATGAGCGCCGTCGAAACGCCCGGCGCGGACCGGCCCGCGACCCCGCCCGCCGCCCCCGCGCGGCCCGGCGCGGTCGGCCCCGCCCTGCTGGAG
>ERZ773050.1012-NODE-1012-length-15737-cov-15.354483_pt1 | contig 15737 bp, 13 predicted proteins | sample MGYA00580632_ERZ773050 | MGnify/ENA primary metagenome ERZ773050 (study PRJEB29015, sample SAMEA2738123) | human oral metagenome | biome: human oral; feature: human-associated habitat; material: saliva | place: China | collected 2166 ... | reverse complement strand
GGTGAGTGAATCGAGTGAATACGGCTGTATGCGGTGAATACGGTGTTGAGTGAGTACAGCGCAGAAGTTGAGTGTGTCTTCGCAGGTGCGTTGGTGTGTTTGGGTCTGTGCACCGGTAGACCTGTTCCTGCTCAAGGGTACCGCATCGGGCGTGTGGAGGCGACGACTGGGCACTGTGATGCCCGCTCCCCTGCCCTGTTTTTCTAAGGTTTTTCGGCCGTTTTATGGGCGGGTTAAACGCCGAGGGGCGGGGATTACTCCCCGCCCCTCAAGCGTATGCGTCATATTTTATTTGTGGGTTCCGACAACCTGGTACCCGGAAGTATAAAAATCTCGAATCATTGAATATACCGTCCTCCTGTCAAGGATGGTGGTGGGTTTAGCGGTCTTAAGATTATCCGGTTCGTTTTCGTTAACGGGTACCTTGGGGTACGGAGCGATAGCTACGGTGTACCAGGAAGTTTCTTTCCAGAAAGGTTTTCCGATGGGGGTAATATCTTTAGCTGCGTAGTTGTAATGTTCCCATGTGCGGTACCACAGCTTTTGTGGGCTACCGGCAGCACGGTAGAGGAAAGCGATGACGGTGCTGGTAGTTGCATAATCATTGGGATGGAACTTGCCATCAGACCAGCCACTTGTAATTCCCTCACGTGATGCCCAGATAGCAAGAGGGTAGGTTGGGTCATAGGTCTCCACGTCTGCGTATGGGGATACTTCAGGTAGGTTTTTGACTTCAGGGTATCCTGCTAGACGGTATAAAGCAGCGATAACGTCCATTCTGCTGGCAGAACTATTGGGAATTTCGTAAACGCTTGTAGAAATCAAGCCATTACAATATGCCCAGATATCTGCTTCCTGGCCGCGTCCGTATTGCTTATCCAGGAGACAGTCACTAACTGCGCCAGTATAAAATTTACTGGGGTTGCGGTAGAGGTTGTCCCCTTCCGCGTGTGCGGGGAGGGGTGCCAGCATCAAGGATGCGGCAATACCTGCTACCCCCAATGCTTTGAGGGGGCGAGGGAGGGGGGTCATGTTACTCTCCAGAAATCGGTGATGTGAGAACGACATGTTGAGTGAATCAGCTAAATACTAGCACCACATCAAGGAATCTGAACCCCGTTGCATGTAGGCAATGTGTCACTTGTATCTTTGCTTGTTAAAACAGCTGTCCGTCCCAGAAAATCTGCATTCGGTAGCGGAAATAGCTAAAGAAGTTACCCAGCAGTCTTTGGAACTAAAAACTTAAACGCTTGAGGGGCGGGGATTACTCCCCACCCCTCAGACGCTTAACACCTCATGAGAAAATTTTTTAGTTAGATAGTGTCGCGATGCACACCGCGTATATTACACTTAAGTGCATGAGCCCAGCCTGGCGTATCACCAGACTGGACTTATCTGTATTTGGGCCGGTCGCAGCAGACAACACAGTCTGAAGCAGTAAAAATGTCGACAGTATCCACTGTGTAGGTTCCGTGCGAGCATCGTTGATTGCACGATTGCAGGCGCATTGAACACCCCGGCATAACTTGGCAATCACCGAATAATTTCTGGTCAACACACAACGAAGGGCGTGGCATAAATGCTTCTCAACGCGCACGATATTACCTACGCGTACGGGGCTGGGAAACCCGCCCTCACCGACGTTCAGCTCCAAGTCTCTTCCGGAGAGATTCATGGATTGATTGGACCTAACGGCTCTGGAAAATCCACGCTCATGAAACTGATAAGTAACCTTCTACACTCCAAGAAGGGCAATATTCAGATTAGCGGTCATGAACACCAGAGCCTTGCCGCTCGCACCTCCTTGATGTACCTGGCAAGCAACGACTACCTGCCGGAATTTCTGACCGGTCTGGAATACCTGCGTTTTATCCACTCTCTGTACAAGGAGAAAGTGGATGAGAATGCTGTAGCGGAGTACTTTAAGCGTTACCAGATGACAGGTCGACAGCACGACCTGATGGAAGACTACTCCCACGGCATGCGCAAGAAAACTCAGCTCATTGCAGCGTTGCTATTGCGTCGACCGCTCACTCTCATTGATGAGACGCTTAACGGAATCGACATCGACGCAATTTACACCTTTGAACGCGATATGCGTACATTACGCAATGAAGGATGCGGAATCCTGCTGTGCAGCCACGACTTCACGCTTCTAGAAAGGTGCGCAGACCGTGTTACCTTCCTCCACCGCGGCGTAGTGCTCGAGGACGACGCTACCGATGCTCTGCTAGAACGCTTTGGCACTCTCGACGCAATGGTCCGAAAAACTGTGGATGAAATCGAGGGGGACCTATGAGGTTCAGTGCGGTTAATCAGCTCGTTCACTTCTATTTCCTTTTCCTGCGCCGCCGCGTTTTAGGAAGGGGAGTTCTGGCAAATCGACCAATTCGTTACGCCGTATTTTTTGGTGTCTTAGCGCTATACGCAGGATATGTTCTACTGAGCATCAGTGTTGTTAAGCAAACATTTAATAACCCAGAAATAGTAGCGCCGTTGCTAGAAGGAATGGGTATTTCATCTATTTTCTGGGTTGCTGCGTTTTACACAATTGTGCGAATTCTATTCCTGAAAGCAGATGAGCTAACAGAACTTACGTACACTCTTCCTGCGACCAATAAGGAACGCCTGATTGCGAGTGTTGTATTCGAGATGCTTCTTGTCGGAACAGCTACTATTGCTCTTTCAAGTGCGCTGGCTATTGCTTGTAGCATTGTCGTGGGGTGGAAAGCTGCGGAGCTCTTCCTGTTGGGTGTTGTGTCACCAGCTCTTGTTACTTACCTGATCCTGCTAGTAATCCACCTGGGAGTAGAGCGACTCCTTGCCCTCATGGGAATGGCACGTTTGCGCGGTCTTGTGATTCCTGCTCTTCTTGCAGGTCTTATGGCTATTGCATTTAGCCTGATGCGTGACCAAAGTGTGGAGTACATGCGGATTCGTTTGCTTGAAGATACGGCCCCATGGATGCCCCAGCTGGCGTTTCTCCGTATTGAGGAAGCTATCGGAGGGGTACTAGGAGCAGCGGGTGCTGTACTCGCCTTGCTAGGAGTATGTGGACTGCTACTAGCTCTAGCTATAGCAATTGCGCCGAAGGACTACACCCCGCTCAGGAGCTATTTCCTCGCGCTACCTGGAAGTCTTGCTAACACGCGATTTGGCACTTTGGTGCTGATGCAGTTCCGTAGCTTCGAGAACCAGTTTGTGCTGGTATCTGCTGTGGTGGCAGCTTTCGCAATTCCTTGGAAGAGTTGGAATGCGCCTCCGGCGTACATTATGCTCCCGGCTTTCTTGGGAATCTACGCGTACGCATCTTCTGAACCCCTGCGTCGCCTTACTCCGTTCCGCCAGTCGGCAGGTGTGTTTTACCTTCAGCTGATCGGTTCGCAAGCAACGATTATGCTTGCGCTAGGTGCAGTTCTTGGAACGGTTTATCTAGCGCAAGGGGGTCAGCTATCAGATATCCTGACCGTTTTTGGGTTTGGGCTGGTATCTATCGTCATGACTAATCTCGTGGGTATTATCTTCCCACCAGAAAAGGGAAACCCATTCTCTGTGGTTATTGGTGTGATTCTTCTGCTATCGGTCGTTGCAACTTTTGCTGTGGGTCTGAATATGTTTGGGCTCCCGACGGAGGTTAACGTGACCATTATTGCGGTGCTTCTTGGATTCGCCGTATTCTTTAGTGTCTTGGGAATTTCCCGCAATGAAAAAGGAGTGCGCCATGAAATGGTTCACCTATAGTATTTCTTCGCTTGCTACTGCTGCAGTAGCCACTGTAGCGGTAGTCATCGGAAGCACCATCTATACGCTCTTTAGCCTAGGCGAGAATAGCTCTATGGGAGAGGCGTTCTTTGGCACGATACGCTTGCAATCAGAGGCGGTCCCGGACGGAGGAGTTCGCATGCAAATGAGCATGGTAAATCCTGCACCCGTGGTGGTGACGCTTATTCTCTTGACGCTCTTTATCTTCGCCGTGGTTGTGGCGTATAACCGACCGTCGGCACGCCGCGCTCAGTCTGAAAAATAACCTATTACAGGACCAGCAATAACGCTTGAGGGGCGGGGATTACTCCCCGCCCCTCGGGCGTATGCGTTTTAAGATTTTGTGATCACGAGCCTCAGCTCGCAGAGCCTAACCCATGAGGGTTAGCCCATGAACACGCCGTTGCCGCGCTTCTCCAGCTGCTTCGGCGCGAAAGTCGCGTGGCGAATATGATCGACCTCAATGAGCACGTTATCGCCCATAGCGCCGGTCACGTGAACGCGGCGGCCGACCATGTTGTTCTCACCAATACGGTCATCCTTCGCGGACGCAGTCGTAATGTGCATATCGCGAATGTTGTTCTCAATGTAGAAACCGTACAGGGAAGCCTTCGCCCAGCTGTAAGGGTTGTGCGAACGAGGAGCCACAAAACGGCTACCGCGTGCATTACGGCCAATGTACCAGTTCGCCGCCTCGTCGCCCTTAGCGGCGCCGGTAACAGCATCCTGGAAGCTGGAAGACTCACCCAGGCAGCCAATGAACTGGTTATTACCCCACTCCACGAGCCAGCCGTGACCGGCGTTCTCCTGGGCGGTGCAGCCAATGAACATGTTGCGGGTGCCCTGAATGAACCAGCCTGCACCTACGTGGCGGGTCTTCACCTCGTACAGGGCGTTCTTACCCATGTTGCGCTTGTTGAACCAGCTGGTGGACGCCTCGAACTTGGACTGAGAAGTGTAAATCTCGATGCCAGCGAAGGTACCGTAGCTCATGTTTGCGTCAGAAACGTCAATCATGGAGAACTTGTTATCTGCCGCGCCGGGGGTGTCACCCTCACGGCGGCGCAGCGGGTGGCCGACAGGCTTACCGACCAGCAGGCCCTGGCGCAGGGTCTGGCGGATGCGGATCTTGTCAATCTTCATGCCCTGGTCGTCCAGGCCCAGGATCGCAACGCCGATAGCGGTGTCCCAGATTTCGATGTTGGACAGGGTGGGAACTGCGTCCGGCTCACCGGGGTTAGCGTCCGCAATGCGGGTGTGGAAGATGACGCCTGCAACGTTGTCGACGGGCTGGGTGTGCTTCTCCAGGAAAATCTGGTTGCTCTTAGAATCCAGCGGCAGGTTGTACTTGTTGGTGCGGATGAACAGGTCACGCACGCCCATACGCATGGGCTTGTTCTGGTTGGTGCCACCGCTCATGGGGGTGGTGTAGCTACCGGTGTGGAAAACGCCGGTGCATTCGTAGCTACCGTTCTTGGACGACGGGATGCCCTTGTCGGTGAAAGCGACGATTCGGGTTGCCTGACCGTGGCCGAAGATCTCGACGCGGTGCTTCATTTCGATGAAGGGGTAGGAGACGCGGTACATGCCGCCGGGAATCTCCACAGAGCCGCCGCCCTGCGCAGCAACATCATCGATAGCCTTCTGGATAGCGCTAGTAGAGTCTCGTACGCCGGTGGGGTCAGCGTTGTACTTGGAATCGCATACGTTCACGCTCATGATGGTAGCCATGGTGTGTCCTCTTTCTTGGCGGATACAGAACAGCGATTAGCGCATAGATGAAATCTAAGCGCGTCATTAAGCTGAGTGTATCCAGTTGTGTTTGAGTGAATAAGTGGTTTGAGCTTCCTGCCGGTTGAGTGAGTGAGTCTCTTCCGGTGTGGGATGCGGGCAGGGAGTGAATCCGCCGCATCAGCGCTCGTGGGCGGTATGAGGGAGTGAATCTCAACCGTTCCCATGTGAGTCATAAATTCTTGCATGCAAGATGCGAATCTGTCTAACCCACGACAAAATATTCTAGGGCAAAAATGGGGCTTTTTCGCCGTTTAACACCCAATAGTGTTGATTGTCTCGCTGGTCACTTTGGTGCAATAGAGTGCATATAACCCACAGAAAACCAACTGACCAGTACAAATACCACATTTTGCACGCATATGCACTAGTCAGGGGAATTTTTGCTAAAGCGCGCAACATCACTTTGCAGACGGGCCAACCAGGCCCAAAGAACCCATTAAAACCCCTCATCAGAGGCTTATCTCACAGGTTCAGAGCCCCAGCATGCACCCCTAACAGGCACCCTGGCGAGCGCCCCAGCAGACAGGGTGCAAGCCCCTACTGAACTTCCTTCGCGGAGGCGGCACCCACCACATCCAGGCGCGCATAGCGGCCCGCAAGCCAGGTGCAAATCATCAGCTGAACCTGATGGAAAATCATGATCGGCAGCATCATCAGGCCCAGCGAGCCCGCACCAAAAATAATGATCGCCATCGGCAGGCCAGCCGCCAGCGACTTCTTCGAACCGCAGAACTGAATCGTAATGCGGTCGGCACGGTTGAAGCCCAGGCGCTTAGCCAGCTGGTCGGTCAGCCACAGCATGAACACCACAATAATCGCCATGAGCACGACCAGCAGCACGATCTGCCACCACGCCACGCGCGTCCACACGCCCTGCACCACCGAGGCAGAGAACGCCGAATACACAATCATCATGACCGAGAACTTATCCAACCACTTGGTGGTCGGCTTCTTGGCGAACTCCCCCACCCAGCGGCGCGTCAGCTGACCGAGCACAAACGGCAGGAACAGCTGAATGGCGATGTCCAGGAAGACCGTTCCGGAGAACTCAATATGCCCCGTGTTCATCAGCAGCATGGCGAGCAGCGGGGTCGCCACCACACCCACAATCGAAGAGAGCGAGGCGCTCACAATCGCCGCCGCCACGTTACCGCCCGCAATCGAGGTGAAAGCAATCGACGCCTGCACGGTCGAGGGCACAAAGGTCAAGAACAGAATGCCCATGTACAGCCCATCACCGAGCACAAAACGCAGCGGGGAGAGCGCCAAACCGACCAGGGGGAACAGCACGAACGTGCAGCTCAGAATCATCAGGTGCAGACGCCAGTGGGTCAGGCCGCGAATAGCCTCCGTGGTGGAGAGGCGAGCGCCGTACAGGTAGAACAGCAGGGCAACCGCGAACTTGGTTCCGGTGCTGAACCATTCGGCGAAGTCGCCACGCGCCGGCACGATAATGGCGAGGATGACCGCGCTAATAAGCATGGTCAGCAGCGGGTCGAGCTTGATGGAGCGAAGTGATGAAAGCATGGTTTCCATTCTATGACCGCGGCACACGGCGGATGCAGTGACGGGCGCGCCTTCTCACCTGAGGGTCGCGCACGAGAGGGTCACACACGAGGCAGTTAACGGATGAACCCGCCGGGATGCATCGTGCATCCCGGCGGGTTCATCAAGGTTCTTGGGCCTAGGTTCTTGGGCCTACAGCTCAGAAACTACTTCTTATCATTATCGAAGCCGTAACCCTGACCGTACGAGCCGCCCTCAGAGGAGCTACCGTACTGGCCGTAACCGTACTGCTCGGGAGCAGACTGGCCATTAGAAGACTGACCGTTAGAGGGCTGCTCAGGTGCGGGCTGGCCTGCACCGTTCTGACCTGCGGCGGGCTGACCGAAGCCGGGCTGCTGACCGTAGGCAGGCTGACCCGGTGCGGGCATCTGCGGGCCACCGGGAGCACCCGGTGCCGGCGCGCCACCGGCGGCAGCGTACGCATCCCAACGCTGGCCGTGGAAAGCACGAGCCTGCTCGGTGAGCCAGCCAGCGAACAGCGTAGAGTTCGCATCGAATGCGGGGGCGTTCTCAGGCTTGGGGTACACTTCCACGGTTTCCAGGGTGTGGTCAGCCCACGCGTCCTGGTGTTCACGCATGAACTCGGTGGACTGAATCGGGTCGGGCCACATGTGCACCGGCTCCGCCGCCGGAATCAGGACAGGAACACGCGGTGCGGCGTCCTTGACCGGGTTCTCCGTCGGGCGCCAGAACAGGCGGCCGGGCTGGGTGCGGTCACGCAGCGCGTGCGCACGCCAGGTGAGAACGGGGTGGCTTGCCAGCAGGTTCACGTACCAGACGGCAAGGCCGCGATCGGTGACGGCACGGTCGGCAAGCTCATCGAAGTTGACCTGCTTGTTCAGGTACTTACCTGCCGCAAGCACCTTGACAGCGCCCTCGGCACCCTCGGGGCAGAAGCGGTAGCCGAAGTTGTCGGCGGTGTACTCCTGCGAGCGGGACAGCGCACTCGACAGCACCGGAATCTGGTTGAACAGCATGGTGAAAATCAGACGGAAATAACCGACGTGACCTGCGGCGATGTGACCAACCTCGTGGCCAATAATGAAGCGCAGCGCCTCCGGGTCACGGGACTTACCACCGATCTCGAACAGGTCAGAGTACAGGCAGATGTAACGGCGGAAGCCGTGACCTGCCGCGAAAGCGTTCATGGTGCCGTTACCGAGAACAACGTACGCATCCGGCACTCGGCGCAGACCTGCCGCCTCAGCTGCTTCGGCGAGCATCTGGTACGCCTCAGGGAACTGGGTGGGGGTGATGCGCACACCGCGCACACGCTGCTGTGCGTAGTAGATCGCACGAACAATGAACACAGCAATCGGGCCGAGGAGGAGCAGGCCAACCGTCTGGAAAATCAGGTCTTCCATGCTTGCCGTGGTGCTACCGGAAGAAGGTACACGAACCGAACCTTCACCGGTTGAGCTGAAGACGTAACGCATCATCGAGCTGAACAGGTCAGCCAGCGCCATGAACAGCACAATGTAGCCGACCGCGGTAACCGCGTAGGCGGCGACCAGCCACGGAATTTCGGAGGGGTGACGCAGCGCGTGCAGCACCTTCGGCGGCAGCATCGACTGGTAGGCAAAGAGCCTCGGCTGGGGCAGGGGGCTGACCGGCTTCTGGCGCTGATCTTCGGGGAGCCAGCCGGCGGAGAGGTCCTGCGGGAGGGGCTCACCGGGGGCACGGAATGCCTGCTGGCCGGGCTGGGCGTTGAACTGCCCGCCGGGCTGCTGGTGGTTTTCAGGGGGTTGAGTCATGTCTCGTCCGCTTCGTATCGAGTGTTATCTGATTCCACTCTATCGTTTTTGGGCACGTACTAGTGAATGTGAATGCGCTTTTTCTCACGGAACGCTCACCACTTCTCATCTTCCCTGCAATAGCCCACCAAGAGATACAATGCTTAGCTTTTCTCCCTATTGATGCATGCAGAGGGGCCGGTTCCGCACACGTGGTGCGGAACCGGCCCCTCCAAAAGCTGACAGAAGAACAGCGTCTACTTATTAGGGACACCACTCCCTAATACACTAAAAATCCATCAACTTTATACTCAAAATAAACATCACATATATATAAATCTCAATCCAAGATTGAAGTAGGTCGAATGGGTCACTACTCCATTCAGACCTAATGGAAGCTGATATTAAACAGCTGCCGAAAGATAAGTGACAGTACCCCAGGGGGAAGTCACAATAACGCGGTACTGCACCGGAATGACCTTTGCCGACTGATGCGCGGGGTCACCGTAGGTGTGCTTACGCAGGTAGGTCATGTACGACACAACGTCTTGACCAGCATTGGGGTGGGTAATGTTAGCCATCACCTGAATGTCCCAGGACCAGCCGTCGCGGCCTTCAGCAGTCGTGTAGTGCTTACCGTATGCGTAAGTCCACAGGGGGCTATTTTCCTTGGGAGGACGGGGACCATCCGGGAAGTGCAGGTAGTTGTACTTACCGTGAGCGATGTAGGTAGAGCGGCTGCCCTTGTAGTTGTCGTTGAGGCGAACAACCGGGGGGTTTGCGCCCTTGCCCTTGTAGCCTTCAGCGTAGTACATGTTGTTCTTACGGTTGGCTTCAGCCTCACCGAATGCGAAACGATCCGCACCGGTGGGGGTCGGTGCGTAGGAGACGTCACCTGCAACGTTCTCAACACGAACGTTGATGATAACGCCGCCACCAACGCCACCAACGCCGTCCTTGGAGCTGTAGTCAGGGGTGTCCTTGCCGTTCGGGGGATAAATCGGCGGGAAGTCGCTCACGCCCTCGTAACGACCCCAGGGGTAAGCAAGCTTACGTTCGGGGGTGGTGTTGTCGATGAAGTAGGTCTGCGGATGGGGGCTGCAGTTGGAGGTGGGCATTACTGCCCATTCGTATTCTTCATTCACGGTACCCTTGTAGCGGCGACGGTTGGCACGTTCACCCCAGGGCACGGATACGATGGTGCCGTATTCGCAAGGGTTCTTGGATGCGGCGTAGGCGGGCACTACGGCGGTTGCTGCCACAACAGGAGCTGCCCACGCTACACCCTTAACCAGGGAACGACGACCCATCAGCTTTCCACTTTGTTCGGAGTGGCTCTTAGTCGAGTGAATATCCATTACCAAATCTCTCTCAATTGGAATGAGTTTTGTACATTGATTCACTTCATTTCTGCATAAAATATACAGATATAAAGGTTATCGCAGTATGTGTTTAACGTACAGTTCAGAGTGTGCTCTCAGAATTCTTTTGCGGCTATAAGTCCGCTTCAGTTCTTTTCGATGAACACTCGTTATATGAACACGCTTTATATGGAAGCACAAAAATTTGCATTTATTGTTTCATATTGTGCAACAACTTGGGTCGATAAAAAATTCCTAACAGAATTAATCTAGGATTATCAATCTTTTTTCACCCTCAACCTTAACTGCCATCAATGTTGGAATGTTGCGAATCAATGCACTCAACCCCCCCCTGCACAACTTTCCCAAGCAAGCAATAAGTTTACACTTTATGCAGCATCTAAACCCACACTTTTAACTAACTTTCATTCTTGTTCCCAATGTGATGAATGATACATATGTAATACATGCTATATTGGCGTAATGTTGTACCGTAAAGTGAGTTAAATCACATGCATTTACTCTAATGGATGTTCAAAAACAAGTCCGCTGCAGCACCCGTACGGAACGGGAACTGCAGCGGACTGCCTATATTCAACCGCCTATACGGCGGGGTGCGTGGGGCTTAGAGGCTCTTGACGAGTTCCTCGGTAGCCTCAGCGATAGCCTTCTCCTCGTTGGTGGGGATGACCAGCACCTTGATAGCGGAATCCTCGGTGGAAATCACGCGCGGCTCGGGGGAACGCTTAGCGTTCTCTTCCTCGTTGTACTTAATGCCGAGAGCGCCGAGGCGGTCCAGGACCAGCTTGCGGAAGTCGCCGGAGTTCTCACCGATACCTGCGGTGAAGATCAGTGCCTGCGCGCCGCCAACAACCAGGTTGTAGCCGCCAATGTACTTCATCAGGCGGTAGGAGGTCATGTCCAGTGCGAGCTGTGCACGCTCGTCGCCGGACTGTGCAGCCTCAACGACCTTACGCATGTCGTTGGAACCAGCCAGTGCGAGCAGACCGGACTCCTTGTTCAGGATGGTGTCCAGGCGTGCACCGTCAATGCCTTCACGAGACAGGATAGTGGTCAGTGCCGAGGGGTCAATGTCGCCGGAGCGGGTACCCATGATCAGGCCAGCCAGCGGGGTGTAGCCCATGGAGGTGTCCACGGACTTGCCGCCCTTCACAGCGGTCACGGACGCGCCGTTACCGAGGTGAGCAACGATGCCGTTGAACTCGTCGCGTGCAATGCCGAGCATGTCAGCTGCAACGTGGGAGACGTACTCGTGGCTGGTGCCGTGGAAGCCGTAGCGGCGGATGCTGTACTTGTCAGCCAGGTCGTAGGGGATTGCGTAGCGCCATGCTTCTTCGGGCATGGTGGAGTGGAACGCGGTGTCGAAGATTGCGACCTGCGGCAGGGAGGGCCACTTGTGCATTGCTGCGCGCATGCCCTGAACGTGTGCGGGGTTGTGCAACGGTGCCAGCGGGGAGAGGTCGTCGATCTGCTGGACAACTTCCTCGGTCAGCAGGGTGGGGTGGGTGAACTTCTCTGCACCCTGCACCACGCGGTGGCCGACTGCCTGCAGCTCGCGGCCGTGCAGGACGGGCTCAAGCTTCTCGGACATGATGTCGAATGCGACCTCGTGGTTGGGCACGTCGGTGCCGATGTTTTCGACGAGGCCGGAGGTCAGCATCTGCTCTGCCTCGGGCAGGGAGGTGTCACGCACCTGGTACTTCAGGGAGGAAGAACCGGCGTTCACAACGAGAATAAGCATGAAAGTATCTCTTTCGTAGTTTTCTTTTCTGCTCCATTCTCGCACTTTTCGAGCCTGCGTGCGAGACGGCCCCGACCGTGTTTTTAACGGGGGTTCTTAGCGGAGGTTTTACTGGGGGGCAGGAGGGGCGGGGGCTCATCCCCGCGCATACGGGGAATACACTCAGCCACAAGTCGCAATACCCGAGAAAAGCCTATAAATATTCAGTTTCCACACGTATACATATATAAAAGGGATGAGTAGACGATTACTCGTCTACGGTGACCCGCCGAGAAGCGGCGGGCCTTGACGCATCCAACGCCACATCCCCCAACACCACCGAACCGGCAGCATCAGAGCCTGCGACTCCGCGTCCGTTTAGACTCTCCCCCGTGCCGGGGGCGAGTTGCGCCTCATACATCCGCACAGCCTCCGCACGGATATTACGTGCCGCATTCACGTCACGATCAATCCGCACGCCACAGGCCGCGCACTCAAAGACACGCACGCGAAGGTCGAGCTTGGTTTTCGCTCGTGCTCCGCAGGCGCTACACGTCTGAGAGGACGCAAAGAAGCGGTCAATAATCTGTACCTGCGAGCCGTACCAGCTGGCCTTGTATTCCAGCTGACGGCGCAACGTACTAAAAGCGGCATCCAGAATGGACCGGTTGAGCCCGGCTTTCTGGCGCACATTCTTGCCCGGTGCCTCGACGGTGCCGGCAGCTGAGGCGGTCATACCCGCCACAGCCAAGTCTTCAAGCCCAATGAGGGTGTACCCGGTGGTCAGGCGCTTAGAAACCTGATGCAAACCAGACTCACGGCGCAAGGCTACCAGGTGGTGGTGCCGTGCAATCTGCTGCACGAGGCGGGCACGACGTTTAGACCCCGTCTGGGCTCGCGCGAGGGCACGCTGCAGACGCACTAGGCGCTTCTCAGCGGCACGTGCCCAGCGGGGGTTAGCCAGTGTAGGCGCACCATCACCGGTGAACTCCAAGGAGGGGTACCGTGCGAAACGCTGCGGTGCCTGTTCGTCAGAGAGCACGGCGAGATAGCGCACGCCCAGGTCTACACCGACAGCACCAGCAGAACGCTGAGCATGGGTAGGGGTCGCCGAGGTTCGGGACAGCTTAACGAGGATGGAGACGTACCATCGGTCAGCAGCACGGGAGACAGTGTAGGATTTGACATCAGCGCCAGCACGCACGGCCTTCACCAGAGGCTTCGTAGTGTTATGAGTACGAATAACGCCCAGGTGCGAGAGGCGTACATGGCGGTAGTCTTCAATGGTCGGAGTAGCCTTAACCCCGCGACGCTTCATCAGCGCCGCACGACGCGCAAATTCAGGTGTGCCCTTCTTGTAGGGGGTGCCGTAAGCTCCGACCTCGTTCTTACGCGGGTCGCGGTCGACGGTAAAAGAGTCGTGGCTGATGCCCTTACGTTTGAAACGTGGGACACCCATTCGGGGGCCAGCACGCAGGCCTTTGAGGGATTCAAAATAGTTGCCCCACGCTACATGGGCATTCTTTATCCCGGAGACTAGAACACGTCGGTCGATGGTGTGCATCCAGGGCTCAGAAGACCGTTCAGTTTCGGGCCAGACAACGGCTGGGTCAGCGCCGTCAGCAATAGCCTGAGCAGCAGCCTTATGACGCTGTTTCTCAGGGGTTAGGTATCGCTTTCCGTATTCATAATGACCAATGTACTTATAAGCAGGGTTCTCTTCTTTTAAGTCCTCAAGCTCAGCATTGACCGTAGTCTCGTCGGCACCTGAGTCAATACGGGTGTGCCAATAGTCTGCTCGGGTGCGAAAAACCTTACGGTTATGGTCAGTGAAGAGGTTGTACGTATAGCGTGCTGCGCCTACACACTGCATCAGCTTAGCTTTTTGTGCCTGATTGGGGTCGAGGCGGAATTTATAGGCACGGTACAGGACACCATCGTCGGTGCTGGTTTTCTCAGCCATTGCCTTTCCTCCTCTTCTACGAGCTATAGAGATAACCTGTTTGGAAGTCTCTTATAACGACCATAGGGGATGCCCCTGACAAGATAAGGGGGTATTTTGGGGTACCCAAGAATATTTTGAAAATAAATTTTGCCCACAGCCACAGAACCGATACGTGGGATTTTTGCCGAGTCACGGCATCTAGAGGCGAGGACTACACCTAGGTGAGCAGCAAGAAAAATAGTGTAAAAAATCGCCGATTTTTTCACTATCCCCCTGATTTTTAGGAAATAGTGAAAAAACCGCGATTTTTTTCATAATCCAGGTCACAAATAGACAGTTAGGGTGCTGGGCCACCTGTCCCTCAGCACCTTCACTACAGCCCACTAGAGCACCTCGGGGTGGACCGCCACCTCGCTGGGTGGCGGACATCCACGCGTTAATGCCCTCATCAGGCATCTGCCCAGTTATTTATCTTCCGTATTCTCAGATTCGATATCGGCTTCCAGGGCTTCCACAAATTCTGCGAACGGCATGGTTGTTTTAGTCCTTGCCAGCAGTTCCACGGCCTCGTGAGCATCGCATTGGTCTTCGAGGCGTTCTAGAAGAGATAAATCGTCGATGGAGATAAGAGCACCAACAGGTTTGCCATTTTTAGTTATGACAACTCGTTCGTGGGTGTGGGATACACGAGTAACCGTGTCTGCTAGGCTATTGCCCAATTCAAGAAGTGATATTTGATTCACTGTTACCTCACTTAGCTGAATATATAACTATGTTCTTCTACCCAATATGTATTAGTCGCGTGACTAGGCGTCACGCGGCACAGTAATAATGCTGAACAGCTGATGTAGCTCCTCCGGATGCACCTCAAAATACCCGCGATCCGGGCCGCTAAACATGGAACTCTGGGTCCAGCCGCGGCGGTCAGCACGCGCATAATCAAACCGAAAATTACTACGCGCCGCCACATGATCCATGAAAATGCGGGTCGCACGACCATTACCCTCACGGAAGGGGTGCGCCTGATTCAGGTGCGCAAAAATCGCGGCGGCAACCTCCACAAATTCCTGCTGATTCAGGCTCGCCCAGTCAGTCGCGCGGCTAGTAGCGAAAACGTAGTCGAGGTACCGGTCAATGCTCAGCGGCCCATCCTGAACGCTCGCGAAAGCACTCACGCCCTTAGACATGTCCACGGTGCGGTACTCCCCCGCCCAGTCGTACACGTCCTGGAAGAGGTAGCGGTGAATAGCCTTGAGGTGCTCCGCGTCGAAGGTGCGGGCGATAAGCTCGGGGTGCTTGGTGAGCTCGTAGCCTCGTCGGGTGATAATGCGGTGCTCGTAGAGCGAAAGCGCCGCGGGGTCCTTGATGCCCGGCTTGTTCCGCATGACGTGCTGGTAGGGGTCGGGGTAGAAGTAGGCTTCCCAGTTCTTCTGCTGACTCACGGTTTATTCACCCTCCGCTACGCTCTGCTGGTCGACGTTTTGGCTTGTCAGCACCTGGTGGGCGAGCGCCTTCGCTAGTGCCTGCCGGTCGTATTCTTCTGCCGTGATTCGCCCGAGCTCGTAGTCAATAAGTAGCGCAACGTCTTCGCGGGTGGGGTTGTCGCCCTCAAGCCAGGATGAGGCGAGGGGCTGCATGACGTTGCGGCGCTGCTCTTCGGTGAGCGGCTCGAATAGTTCGGGGTAGCGCAGGTGCAAGTCAAAACGATCTGACACTGTATGTTCCTTTCTTGACCTTCACAGGTCGACCTCACGGCTGGGTCGTGAGGGTGGGAGGTGACGGTTAGCTGAGGTGCAGACCGTATCTCGGCTCGTCGAGCAACACCTTTGAACCGG
>ERZ773050.1010-NODE-1010-length-15751-cov-14.483499_pt1 | contig 15751 bp, 11 predicted proteins | sample MGYA00580632_ERZ773050 | MGnify/ENA primary metagenome ERZ773050 (study PRJEB29015, sample SAMEA2738123) | human oral metagenome | biome: human oral; feature: human-associated habitat; material: saliva | place: China | collected 2166 ... | reverse complement strand
CCAACACACTGGACGATCTTGGCAAACCAGCACAGGCCGAACCCTACTACCGCCAAGCACTCACCCTCTACCAAGACATCCCCAACACCGAGGAACAGCAGGCCAACTGCCTGTTCAACCTCGCCTACACACTACGTGAGCTGGGCAAACCAGCCGACGCCGAACCCTACTACCGCCAAGCACTCACCCTCTACCAAGACATACCCAACACACAACGCGACCAGGCCAACTGCCTGTTCAACCTCGCCAACACACTGGACGATCTTGGCAAACCAGCACAGGCCGAACCCTACTACCGCCAGGCACTCACCCTCTACCAAACACTCCCCGGAACAGAACACAACCAGGCCGCCTGCCTGCACAACCTCGCCAACACACTTCGCGATCTCAACAAACTAGTCGAAGCCAAAACCTGCTACCACCAAGCACTCACCCTCTACCAAGACATCCCCAACACACAACGCGACCAGGCCAACTGCCTGCATCTCCTCGCCAACACACTGGCTGATCTGGGTAAACCAGCCGACGCCGAACCCTACTACCGCCAAGCACTCACCCTCTATCAAGACATCCCCAACACCGAGAGGCAGCAGGCCAACTGCCTACACAACCTCGCCTCCAGCCTGGCCACGCGGGGCAAACTAGCCCAGGCCGAACCCTACTATCGCCAGGCACTCACCCTCTACCAAGACATCCCCAACACCGAGGAGAACCAGGCCAACTGCCTGCATTTCCTCGCCAACACACTGTACGAACTCGGCAAGCCAGCCCAGGCCGAACCCTACTACCGCCAAGCACTCACCCTCTACCAGACGATCCCTGGTACCGAGCATGAACAGGCCACCTGCCTGTTCAACCTCGCCAATGCCCTACACAATCTGGGAAGGGGTGTTGAGACTGAGCCGTTATACCGTCAAGCAATCCACCTCTGCGAGGGCATCGACGGGACGGAACAGGTACACGCTTCTTGCCTGCGCAACCTAGCTTCCATCCTCACCACAAAAGGCGACGGACACCTACGCGAAGCACTCACCCTCTACCACCAAGCCCTCACCCTGTACAAAACCCTCACCGACAGCGACATCGACCAAGCCCACTGCCTGACCCAACAAGCCGACATCACCACATATCTGGGGCACCTAGCCGACGCCGAAACCTACTACTACCAAGCCCTCGCCCTGTACGAACACACCAACACACCCATCGAACACGCCACCTGCCTCCAACACCTAGCCACCTGCCTAGCCCACATGCCCAACCGCACCACCGACACCCTCAAAACCCTAGACAACGCACTCGACATCCTCACCCACACCAACACATCCGAAACAGCACCCCAACGCCTCACCATCCTCCTCTCCCTCACCCACACCCACCTAATCAATGGTGACCACTTCCTCGCACATATTCACGCCAACGCAGCACTCGACCTCTCCCACCACCCCACCATCAGCCACGCCGACGCACACCACGCCCACTTCGCCTACGCCGCCGCCCTCCACGCCCAAGCCGATACAACCACCAGTACCAAGCACAAGAAAGACCTCCTCACCCAAGCACTCAACCACGCCCTCCCCACAGCCCTATTCAACGACGAATACCGCTACCAACTCACCTCCCCCACCAAACGACGCGCCTGGATCACCAACCGCGCCCAACCCTCCATGAACCAAGCCCTCACCATCGCCGCGCGGCTGGGCGAGGCTGCCCTCGTGGCCGAACTGGTTGCCAAATGGCGCATGGTCGGCTCCCTCGCCACCACGCCCGCAGCGCGCAACAGCGATGATCCCCTACTCACATTGGTGCCCAACTCCACCCCTGAACCAGACGAATCCCTCACCCGCACCCCCGGCCCCAACCTCGTCCTGCCCCACCCACGCACCACACCCCTACACCAACACCCCACAATCACAAACCGCCCCCGCGCCCACTACCGGTAGGAATCACCAGGCACCACATCAGGACCGATCGGATACAGCCACATCTGAGTTCTGTGCGCGCTTCTCGAGCCACTCCTCCAAATAGGAGCGGGTACCCCGATCAGGGCCATACCCGCTATCGGAAACCGGCGCACCCCCCGCGCTCCTCTGATGCTCACGGGCATGACGTACCACGTCCTCGGCCCGTTTGGGCTGTATCCCTGCAAACGGATCCATCAGGCGGGCGCGCGACTGGGCACACACACGCTCCAAGCCGTGAACGACCGGAGCACCATTGATGGACCCGCGCTGCACCTGCTCATTGTGATCCACCAGCAGCGTGAACGCCTGTGTCTGACCGTGCCGCGTCGCCAGCGTCGCCGCCGCGCTCAGGTTCGGAAGCCTGCTCAACGACCCGCCCGACCAGGTCCCCAAACGCTCCGCGACCTCGATCGCGTCACGAATCGACGTCCTGAACGCGATCACCGAAGAGGCATTGCCATCCAACGCGTCACGCAAGCTCGGGGTGAGCTGCCCCATGTGCTGGTGTGCCAGCGCCAATGCCAGTCCAAACTTGCGTCCCTCCGCCAGCATCTCGCTCAACAGCGACTCCTGGAACAGGTGAGCCTCGTCAACCACGACGTGGAACGGCTTATCGCCCGGGCAACGCTCCGGCATAGCCAGCGCAATTTTGCTCAGCCACATCATTCCCAGCATCTGCGCCTGATCTCGACCAATCCGAGGCGCCGATAAGTCCACGAGCACGATCCCGTTAGATGCCATGACCTCGCGAATATCCAGGGCATCAGCCCCCGTCCCCAGCACACCTCGCATCACGGGATGACGCACGAGCCTTTCAAACTTCGAAGCCGACCAGGCAATCACCTCAGCAAAGTCACTGGATTTATTTCCGAGCAGCTCCTTCCGGATGCTTTTTGCCAGAACCGGATCGACCTCCCAGACAGACTCCATGACAAGCTTCAGCAGCCCCTCGTCGGTGAGCAGCAGCGGAATCAGCGTGATCGGAAGATCCGCACCAAACAGATAGTGCAACGCCGAGGCGAGCTGGCGGAAAATACGCTCGAAACGCGGCCCAACAATGCCGGTTCGCTTCGGATCCAGGATCAGGTAGAGCATCTCGAGAAACTCCGAACACACCGTGTCAAAGTCCCCGCAATGAAACAAGTTCACGGGCACAGGATGCGCCGCATCCGCGCAGTCGATAAACAGGCAACGATCCAGCGCCTCCTCGGGCAGCTCGTCCGCGATGCGACGCACCAATTGCCCGTGGGGGTCCAAGACAATACCTCCTCTACCCGACATCGCGAACGAATGGACTAGGGACGCCGCGAGCGTCGACTTCCCGGTCCCCGAACCCCCGACAATCTGAAGGTGCTGCAAGGACCCTTCAACACTCAACTGGACATCGCTCATCGCACCCGTCGCAGTGATCGCGGCCCCCACGCGCATTCCCCCGACCTCGCACACCATCGCCTGGTCAGACAAAGGAACACTGTCGATCACGGCTTCCGCGACGGGGACACCGATAACCCGCGCGCTCGTGCCTGCCAGAGGAAGTCGCGCGAACGCCCGCACCAGTCCCTCGGGCTGAGCCGCACCGACCAGAGCATCCAGCCCACTCCACACACTCTGCGCGACGCACTCGTCCACGTCCCGACGCCGCGCGCCATTCACCCAGTCGCGCATCGCGATCCACAGGCGAGCGGGAATGCCCTGAAGATCGTCCGACCCGAGAAAGACACGCAGCCGCATAGGCCTACCCAGGTACGAGCCAACCTCGCCGCCGGCACGAAGACGCTCAGTAGAGGTAAAGATCTCCTCCACCATCGCAGCCTCCAAAGGACTGGCATTAGCAAGACGCACTTTCACGTATCCACCGACTTCGTTGAGAATCCCCAGGAGAAGCTGCGAATCTGATGGCTTCGGGAAGGGCCACGTTGGCATCAGCTCACCCACAGGTAGACGCTCGGCTATGCGAGACGACCAGAGCGAAGATCCTCCTCTGGCGCAGTCCTCCTGGGCCGGGAGGGCCGCGAGAACCTCACACACGTGCGCGGGGCACGAGGCCTGGGATACCTCGGCCGACTCCCATTCGTGTACGTTACGGCCAACCCAGGCCAGGTCTGACCCGAAGGATGCTCCCACGCCCGTCGCCTCCAGCTCAATAGAAACCAGGCCATCGGCGTCCCCCCGCCAGGTAATCGACACGCTGGCGTCCTCAGGCTGTGCCTGGATAAGGGCCAGCAGCCGATTCGTGACAACCTGCGCGACGCCTTCAGAGTCCTCGGTTCGCCGCAGCTGACGAAGCCGCCAAACTGTCGTTTCCCGCTGGGAGATCTTCTCGGGCTCAGATTCCTTTCCTTTGTACATCCACTCCGATTCAGCGTTCACGACGGCTCCTTTCACTCATTGTTCGGCGACGACAGTCGTGAGACCGCCCGCCGATTTATAGAGACGGAACAAGCCGCCTCGATTTGAGCGCCGATGCGACCCTCTATGCGTTTTACTGTCTTCCCTTCCGTCTATTCATGATGCGAACAGAAAGGAGGTTCATCATGGCTAAGGAGAAGACGTGCAAGTGGTGCCTTGGCACCGGACATGCGTGGTCCACCTACATCAAGGCCTACGTCGTCTGCGACGCCTGCAAGGGCAGCGGCAAGGCGTGAGGCACCGGTGGTGGGGGCAACGCCCCCACCACCGACTCACAGATGGGGCGGAAGGCCTGCTATCATTCGCGTAGTCCCATCCGCCGGAGGTCACCGATGATCGAACGCCATCCTCACGTCGAGGCGTACCCGACGATATACGACCCCTGGCCAGCGAGAGACGTACGCCTGGATAACCTTGTCACTCGTGTCTTCAAGGAACGTATCCTCCCGCAATACCGAACACAGTGCTTCATACTAGGATTCGACTATCACGCTTCGATAAACACCTGGCTTGATGCAAAGAACGATACACTCAGGACTAGTTTTCGTCGCTCTGTCCTGCCCCCCGCGCTGGGTAAGCTTCCTGAGGGGCTGACACAAAAAATGCTCGTCAGGGCAGACACACGTCTGAATCGGGATTATGGCCAGTACATCATCCGCAAGGTTTGTGACGAGCAAGAGCTGATCGTCCGTGTCATGATCTGGTCAGATTGCCTTCACTCCTACTGGCTGACTGAAGAACTTCACGACAAGAGCGTAAGAAAAGACGATCAGAAACGGCGGATCATCACCAACGTGTTCCATGCGCTTAAGGAGCCGCGAGAAGGTGTTGAGTTCGACACATGGCCCGTCGGCATCGAGGAGTTCTCTCACGTGTACCACGAAGTCATGCGCGATGCTCCCGCCTTCTCGAAAGCAGACGTCGACAAGCGTATTGACGAACGAGAGGAGGAGTTAAACTTGCGCATACAGCGCCAATGGCGGCCTCTGCCGGATCATCCCCTCGCAGGCGACCAGCAAATCCATCATTTCGTCACGCACTTCACCTATACATCTGACTGTCAATTTACGATGGTCAACGATGCTCAGTGGGAGAGCCAGTGGGTCACACTCCAGTCAGATCCCACTCCTCTTCAGGTCTACTTGGCCACCCTCGCAGGGATTGAAGGAAACGGTCTGACTGACGATACCAGTACCAGTTCACTCGCCTGTCCTCCAAAGGTGAAACACGCATGGGAAGCACCAACGGATGTTCGTTCCGCTGTGTTCCTGCGTGCCCCGCTCAACGAATCCCTGCAGGAGCGGATCGGTCACGCGCTTCAAAACAAGACTCTTCCCACATACTGGGAGAAGGCGGACGATCTGCTGGACGCTAGCACCGACATTGCCTCCACCTGGTGTGGGCTGGCCAACGTTAAGTCACTGCTGTGCCTGGCTGCAGCATGCAGTTTCGCCCCTATTATCGCCACGTACGTTGAGGCAGAACTTCAAGGCACTAAGCTCTTTTTGACCGAAGAAGACAAAGAACAATACCCTAAGTCAGCTTTATCAATCGCCAACAAGTTCCTCAAGCAATGGAGATTACGGATGAATACCATCCGAGAGGTCAAGGATGGAGAAATGGATCCCGAGACACAGAAGGAGCTACGTGTTACAACTTTCCCGATCATACATAATATGGAATCCGGATTTGTTAAACACGTGTGGAGACGTCTGCATTTCAACGAACTCAAAGGAAGAGAAGCTCATCATCTGGAGAATTGCGGCGCATTCATGTCGATCACAGCGAAACAATTTGCCGATCTGATCATACGTCATAAGTTCAAATTGGACAGAGTCACATCGACACCCACTCGCAACGCCAAGAGGACCAGTACACTTACCGTCAATCAGAGCCTTGAAATACTCAAGCATTTGTCACAGAACAAAGATCCAGAAGGAGTCGGCCCACAACTGAAGCACCTTCTCCTGTCAGCTGCCGCATGCGGTACGTGTCCTTTGCAGGAACACCCCGAAGCCCACGAGCGGCTCGTCGCAGCGTGGGACGACACTATCGCACTAGCAGAAAACAACGATTCCCGTGCCCACGAAGCACTATCGTCGCTGGGGATGGACGGACTTGTGACCACCCTTCAACAGGCTCTAGAGGAACGTCATGACTAACTCATGCACCCTACATACCGGCCAATCGATAGACGGTCGCCTGACCATCGGCACAACACAACCACCCCTCACAGAGTCGTTGTATACCGTTCCCATCGAACTCGATGGCGGCACCATGTTGATTACGACCACCATCAACGTTCCACGACAAACCAGGGAACTTCCGGTGCCCGACTTCACCGTAGTCTTCGAAGAAGCTGAGCTACCCACCTGGGTGGATGTCCTGTTTGGCGAAGACATGGCTGACATTTTCTTCGAGGCGCTCACAGACCCTTCTGCACAGATGAAACACATACCCTTGACCCTGTCTGATTTCGCCAGGGATCACTTGCGGGCGATGGCCCGTTTCGCAGAAGGACTGTGGATCCGGCGCTACTGGCCTGCCACCAGAAGCATCTCCATGGAGGACGAGGACGCCCCCCAGACCCATGCAGACGTCGGATACGAGGCTATCCCGGCAACCAGTACCTTCCTCACTGATCTCGAACTGGTTGCCCTCGCCGCAGACTCGCTCCTGAGCCCGATACTCGGCGATTCTCAGCTCATCGCCACCCTCATCAGTCTCCGGTTCGACGACGCAGCGTTTATCTTTGACAAACGCGACCGCATCGCCCCGCGATACCGCCCCCTTGCCCTGGAGATACTCCGCCGATTCTTCGACCTCGCCTCCGACGAGGAGTACGATGCTTGCCTCGAAGATCCCACCGCACTGGCAATCGCTACTGAAGCACTCAACACTCTTGATGAGGAATTGGAGGCTCACCAACTCGTCGAGAGCACACCCGCAAACGTCTTCTACATCGTTCCCTTCGAGCTCGGCTGTCCCCCCGACATCGCTGAGGATGATTTGGCGTTAGCCGCAGGCTCCAGCGACCAGCAACAAGGCCGTTTCGACACCCAGGGTGCCTCATGGGAAACCGTCATCGATTGGATGAAGAACACTCATTGCCTGTTCGATCCCGCGCAACGCGCGCAATGCGTTTCAAGGTATACGCAGGGTAAGGGATTTGTGGTGACAGTTAGCGCGCCCCTCGTTGAGGCATTTCCTGAAGGGGTGGAACCCGAGCTCGCATATGCGCGCATCACATGGGAGGGCACCGCTGAACCCATAGTCTTCCCTCTCCATCTCAACGCTGAAAGAACAAAGATGGAAGGTTCTGGACGGGTACCCGGACGCCCCACCTCGATCGACGTGGTTTCTGTGGATGACCCCGGCCCCGTAGCACACCCCAGCGAATGCTACGCCATCGAGGAAGACCAAGAGCATGCCCTTGATGGAACCTCGGCACGCATTCGCGAATCCCGCCTCAGCGAGAACGCCGTCGACGAGTACTCATGGACACCGCCAGAGACTCCCCATAGCTTCCCGTGGCTATGCGAGCTGGTCGCAGCCTTCCAAAAGCCTTCAATTATGAGACCAACCAAACCAGAGGAGGGTGCTGGCCTCTGGGAGTAAGTGGTGATTCGGGAGGTATCGCTTCCGTCTACTCATAGTATGGACAGACACAAAGATTCCTCCAACTCCATCATCCTTATTCCCGGTGAATCATCCGCCACCGATTCCCCTTCCTGGTTGACAGCGACGACGGAACACGTCCTCACACGCTCACCCTCAAGCCTCGCACTTATCATCCCCGACGAGGCCTCGGTGCTCGACATTGCGCGAAGAATCGCCGACACTGCACAAACCCTCACCCAGGAGCGTCATGTTCGAACCGCTGCGGCGCTGCTGATCCGAAAAAACGCGAAGCGCGCCGACGCAATCCAAGCGATCCACGCCATTCCGGGACGCATTGCGCTGATCTTCGAACCCCATGACGTCTACCTGCAATCGGACAGCATGACGAAGCCTCTGTGGCATGTTGCCACAGAAGAGGGCCTTCCCCTGATCATCGTGATTCCTCACAGCGAGTGGGAGGAACTGTGCAGCGAAGAGCGTAATGAGAGCCTACCCGCCGGGACGACCGTCATCCACATGGCCCATTCGGTGTGCCACCACGAGATCCGCACCCACCTGCTTCGTGAAGCAAAGGAGCTCGAAACCTTCCATGGGGTGACAATCCCCTCCGAGACGATCGACGCGGCGGCCGACGCCGTCCCACACGGACGAGACCAGGCCCAGCCTCTCCTCGGCACACACCTGCTCGATCTATGGTCAGCTAGGGCCTCCATGCACGGCCAGGACCTCGTCAAATCGCCCGAATCCTCCCGATCAGGCAGCCCCCACCTCAGCAGCCTCGTCGAACACCTGCGCAAAACGGTCAGGGGACAGGACGAGGCCATCCACACGCTCGCTCAACAGGTGTGCCTGGGGCGCAACGGCCTTCGCATGCGAGCAGACAGGGTATCGAGCGCGGTCTTGCTGACGGGAACCACAGGCACAGGGAAGACTCTCCTGGCACAGCAGCTAGCCTCGTTCCTGGGAACCGATCAACTGATTCGCGTCGACATGGCGGCACTCAACTCCGATCATCTCAGCGCGACGCTCCTGGGAGCACCTCCGGGATACGTCGGCAGTCAGGAGAGGAACGGATGGCTTACGACGAGGATTCAGGAGACGCCCAGAGGAGTTCTCCTCTTTGACGAGGTAGAGAAGGCAAGCCCCGCCGTATGGATACCCCTCTTACTGGAGCTTCTCGGCAGTGGGACACTCACCGATTTTTCTGGGCGAACAGTCAATTGTCGGAGCTTAGACGTCATTCTCACGGCGAACATAGGCGCGGATGAGATGACGAAGAATCCTACCGGATTCGGAGAACGCGTGGATCCCCTTCACGCGACACACAAGTCAGTCAGGGACTCAATGCCTCCCGAGATCTACAACCGCCTCGATGCCGTCGTCGTCATGAATACACTTGACGACCTCAGACTCGGAGCGATTCTCGATGACTGTCTCGCCCACGCGATCGAGACATCGGCACAGATCGGCTATCAGCTACGTATCAGCGATGGGGCGCGCGAGCACATGCTGCGGCAGGCAGCCACATGGCCAGACGGAGCCCGACGCCTTCACCGAGAAATAGAAACGTCGATCTTTACACAGCTGCTCACCCTGACACCGGGCGCATACCAGCTAGATAGTGGAGAGAAGGGAGGATTCCACATGAATCTAGATCAATGAAAACATTTCCCTGACGCAATGACAACAAGGCTCGGGACTCGCCTGTTGGCGAGTCCCGAGCAACCTATGTGTCAGGCGCGTGCCGCGCGCTTTGCGCGGCTACCGCGCCGAGCACGCTTAGCCTTGCGCAACTCCTTCTCCTTCTTCACTTCTTGCTCCCACTTTTCCCAGTACGCTTCAAGCTCCTTCGTGCGCTCCTCATCAGCCTTTGCTTGATCCCACAGGAGGAGAGCTTCCTGGCGTGATTCCTCACCTGCTCCCATCACTGCCTCAACGGCAGTAACGAAGGCCCGCTTGCGCGACTCCTTCTTTCCGGCCCGCTTTAGCAAGGCACCCACGTACGTCGCCCTCATCAGTTCCATGATCAACGTGCCGAGTTCCTGCTCATCACTAGCGTCACCCTCAAAGAAATCAGATTGTCCGAGACCCTCGTCGCATTCATCCCCGCTGTCGTCATCGTTTCCCTGTTCAACGGGTAACTGCCACTCACTATTCAAATCGCTACTCTCGTCATATTTCCGGGAAACATTCTCCTCCTTCATCCCATAAATGAAGAGGTCGCTCCAGATGAGCTCAGTGAACTTCGGACTGGTACCTCGCAGCTCACTGATACCGTTACGCACAGCAGCACGAATCGCCGGAACATCACCGTTCGACACACCTACTGCCTCGAGCCACTTATCATCCTCAGACAGGCGATTGCACACCTTGTCGAACTCAATATCCCAACGTCCGGGCTTAATGCCACCAAGCTTGTATTCCAGCTCACGGACAATCGGCGCCAGGCGAGGATCATCAACTTCCACCTCTTCTGCCAGATCCTCCGGCCTAGAAGGAAGCTCCTGGGACTTGCGAACAGCGCGACCCCAATCAGAGATCATCGATGACTTGGAAGAATTGAAGAATTTTGTAGTAGCATCTTCAGACGCCGCATATTCGCGATTGAGCTTACACACCCATTTTACCCACTCAGTGTAAAAGGGACCCTCGCAATCATTCCGAGACTCTTGGACCTTCTCAAACCCCTTCCACGACTCATCGTTCATCAACTCCCAGAAAATGCTGGGATCCTGACACCCGCAGATACCACCATTGTGGGCCATCCTACGAGGATGAAATCCCCTCTTCCACATCGCTGCCATCATCTCCGCGTAAAATTCGTAGCAACGCACCGGAATCATGGATCCATTCATAGTGAAACCCAATCGGCGCATCTGATCGACCTGCTCCTGCCTGACAACGAGCACCATCTGCACCGACTTCCTTTCGTCATCGACCGACGGACACAGCCACAAGGTTGCAGCGTGTTCTTGAGGCGAATAGTTAACGCGAGGAACAGGGACCTGTTTTTCGCCTTTATTCTTCGCCTCAGCATTCTTCGCCTTAATTTCCTCCTTGTTGCGCTTGATTTCCTTCCACCATGCAGCGAGCTCGTCGATCACTTCCTGAACGCGCGCAACCAGCTCGTTCAGCTCTTCCTTGCCTGCCCGAGAGAGACATCCCGCCTCCTCCATCGCGGCCAGGTTCAGCATCCGCTCAATCTCCCGCGCGGTAATGATGTACTTGTCCATGATCGTCCTTCCAGTCGGGAGGGGAAGTTCCCTCATCTCTCCTGGGCGCTCCGCACAGGGATTGGAAGGGTGGCGATCAACAGGAAGCACGCGCGTGCCCCCGGGGATAGAACCCGGGGGCACGCATCTGATTACGCGTATTTTCCGCAGAAAATCAAGGCGCTTGGATGATGACGCGCCTGTTGACAGCCATCAGTTCTTCGATGGGAGTTCCATCTGCATTGGTGTCGACGACCTGATGCGGGCACTCATAACCACGACCAGTGATAGATGTCACTTTTACTCCGTTGTTCTCGAGGAGACCTGCAACGACCTCCGCTCGCCGTTCGGACAAGTCCTGCCGATGCTCCGCGGTTCCCCATGAACTCGTACAGCCAGTGACTCGTACCTCGCTCACGCCACTGCTTCGAATCTGTGCAGCAGCCTCCTGAATACGAGACTTCGCAACCTCCTCATTGCGCAGCACGTCGACGTCTGCCTCGAAACCAACCTCGGTATCCGGCAATGACATCTCAAGGGACGGTGCCGCGCCCAATTCGAAAGCGCCTACCGGAACGGGAGTCACCTCAGGAACAGCCGGCAGATCGTCGCCGATAACCTTCATCATTGGCGCGTCATCGAAGACCACTTCTCCGTTGGCCGCTGTAATCAGCTTCGTCCACAGGTTCTTGAGACGGCTCTTCGCCGCCGTGTCGAGAAGGGGCTGAGGTTCCTCGACGCTACCAAGACCGAACCAACGGACCGTCACACCCGTCAAGTCGGGCAGTGCGCCAGCACTGCGCATGCGCTCGACCATCGCGTCGACATCGGCATGCGGCTCAAGCAGACCCGTATTCTGGAAGGCCATTGCACCAGCCGTAGACATGCCGGAGTCCACAACCAAGATCGTACGATCACCAGACGCATGAGCCAACGAATTCGCCGCCAGGGACAGCGCGGACAGCATATCCGACTCAGGCGTTTCTGCGGGGATCAGCATGGCTGCCAGAACAGAAACCTCGTAGTCTTCCTTCTCCGTATCATCTTGCCTTGTACTCGTGGAGTCAATGCTGGCAACCAGGCGCGGGACTCCGTCAGCACTAATGACGTAGAAAGTGCCGCCCATGTGGTCGTCGATTGCGGAGATGATGTGCTCGGACGAGAGGAGGTTAAAGCGCTGCTGGTTGGAACGATTCGATGCGATGATCGCAATGGCACCGCTATTCGTACCGGAACTGGCGCTGTCGTCGCAGGCCGACAAGGTCAGCCCAACGACAGAGCAGACGACGATAGACAGGACAGTGATGATGTATTGGCGCATGCGCCGCATGTGTGAGTTTCTCATACTGATAAGAGACGGAAGACGCTTCGCTGAATAATCACTCCCACATCCACCATGTGAGATCGCAGCGAGGTGGCCGAGCACCCCAACAAGGGATGCCCGGCCACGATCACTCACGGACTAGTTCTGCGCCTTGCAGTGCGGGCAGACAACGGTCACGTAGTTCCAGCTACTGTCGGCCCAGAAGGCACGGCCGCAGCTCCGGCAGCGGTGAGCCTCAGTGTACGTACTCGTCCTACGCACGGACCCAATCTTGGTCGCCATGGTATTCACCTCCTTTCGATTCGTAAGTCTCGGAATGCCTCTACGGAAGCCAGTGATTCTCGTGGATCGGACACAGCCACCCCAGGAGACAGACGCCACATCCAGTTGCTCTCCAGTTACCCTTGCAGGAAGGACACAGGGTCATGGGAACGTCGTCACACACCAGACACGAGGGACCAGGAGGATCCGGGTGCCTACGCTTCCACACCCACTCCCACAGGCGAATCATGGTCTTACACCACCCTCAGGGGACTAGGAGTGATGACCTCGTGATCCTGATCGCGATACGTATCCGCGACCGCCGACGTCGCATCGGGTGCCCCCATATCCTCCATGAGGACAATGTCGTATCGGCGGCTCCGTTCTTCCGCACAGGGCTGAACCGCATCGATGTCTGCCGCCGTCTCCAGCTCGTACAGATCCTCCTTGGCGAGCAGCGACTCGCACCGACGACGAATAGAAGCCTCCTTCTCGCGTGCTGCCTCAAGGCTCTTGTGAAGCTTCTTGAGCTGACCACGATACTTCAACAGCTCGTCATACAGAGGTTCGTACCTCGCCGCTACCACTCTGGCGGCGATGATCGGCAACAGGAACGATACTGAAAAAAACGCCCACTCAGCTACCGTCGAAAGCGTCTCATTATGCGAGCCCAGCTGCCCCAGCATTCCCACCTGTTGAACCTTCTGTTTCAAGGACTGTGCATTCTGCAGAGCTTGAACGCGCACGTAAGCCAACAGAACCGAAATGACACCTGCGAAAACAACCGTGAGAACTTCTAGCCACACAGCATCGCGCGTACGGTGCAGAGCACGCATCTTCCCACCCTCATGTGCGGCCACGACAGGACCAAACGTAAGCATGAACGCAATCAACAGGACGAAGGCTTTGGGCACCTTCAAAACTCTCAGCGCACTGTAATCGAATGCAATCTCAGCGACCAGGAACACCAGAAGCGCGACATAGACCCCCCACTGCTGCCATCGCGACATGGTACGTGCTTCAGCAAGGCCCTCGCGTCCATTCTTCTCGATCACACGCGCTTCGGTCTCGCCGATATTGGCGATGATCCGCTTTTCTTTGGCCTCCAGGTCAGCTACCTTCGCCTGCGCCTTGTCCTCCTCAGCCAACGAGTTGGCGCGCAGATCCGAGTCAATGGACAGCGCTTTGATCAGGCGCTTCGGGAGCAGAGCATAGTGCAGTTTGACCCAACTGTCCTGAGCCCTGTCGGGCAGACCAGGGTCATTGACCGTGTCAACGTCATGGCACCCTGCCCGCACCTGCCTAGCCGCAGCTTGCTCGCTCTCTTTGATATCCAACTCGGGAATACAACACCTCCGGCACCAGCGACATGGCGCTCTGGTGTACGATGTCCTGACTGGATTCAAGAACGTCGGTCTTCTTCGAGGAATTCGGTCCCCGTGCCTTCCACTTGTTGCTCATGTCCTAGATAGACGGAAGGAATCTCCAAAAAAGACACAGCTCTTGCCTACCTCGCTCATACACACGCACTTTTCATTGTGCTGGCGCAGAAAAATGGCTCTTCCGGGTTGGTGTGGGTGGAGGCGTCTAGGCTTCCTGCGATGAGGAGTATTCGGAGTTGGTAGTTGGTGGGGTTGCGGTAGCCTCTGGCGGTGCGTCTGCCTAGTTCGATAATGTCCGTTGATGGCTTCTGTTGGGTGCGTTGCTTGCTCCGTCGGTGTCGGAGTAGGCGTCGAGTGCGTCCTTCCATTTGCGTAGGGTCCGCCCCTAGGCGAGCGATTTCGGGGATGGGACAGGTTGGTAGGCGCTGGATGAGGTGTGCGGCCAGGCGTCGGCCGTGGGTGGGTGTGTCTTGGTGGAAGACGTCTCGCACGTGCTGGGCGCAGTGGTAGGCGACTTCGACACTGATATGCGCCTCATGTGCCGTGAGGGCTGCGCGGAGTCGTTCTTGTTGACGCGGGGTGAGCTTGTGGCGCGAGGCGCGCAAAAGATTGCGGACCTGGGTAGAGGGGTCGCCTGTGCGTCCGCGGTGTCCGGTCGTGTCTTGCTGGACGCGGCGACGCACCTCATCGAGAGCGTCGCCGGCGAGCTTGACAATATGGAAGGCATCCAGGACGCTGGTTGCGTCTTGGAGTTGATCGTCGATGGCGTTCTTGCTGTCCCTTGGAAGGGATCCAGCGTCCGATTCGCACTCCCGCGCGGAAGTCTTTTCCGCGCTCGGCCAGCCAGTTCTCATGCACGGTGCCAGACCTTCCCGGCACCAGGTCCAACAATCTTGCCGTGGGGTGGTCCTTCCCGCGTGTCAGGTCCACGATGCCAGTGAGCTCGCGGGCCCCGGCGGCGGCGGTCCTGGTGATGCCACACATGCTCATCAACCCCCAATACCTGCACGCCTGCGAAGCGGGCGGGGTCATCAGATGCGGCTTGCAGGCACGGCTTGATATGGGACCACACGGTATTCCACGTGGTTCCTAACTGGCGAGCCAATCCTGCAATGGTGGCTCCCTCGAAGCGCAACTGTCGGATCGCCCAGCGGATCGCCCGCACACCCAGACGCGCCCGGGGAGCACACACCGAGTGGTTCTGCTCAATGAAAGTCACGATCCGGCAGGCGTGTTCGCGGCATATCCAGCGTCGCTTGAACCACCGGAACCTTGCCGGGCCCCCGGCCCAGTGCGCGTCGATCACCTCCACGACCACGCGACCGTGGCCTTGTCCGATCACCCCACAACCCGGGCAGCCAGCACAGCGATCACAGGACTCTATGTCGAGCATCAGAGCATCTGGGGTGCGAGCCACGCTCATCAGATGGAAGCCCTCCAAACCGACGAGCAGATCACACCGATCACAACGATCAAGCGACACAGAGCAGCAGCAGGTAGGGTGAGACATTGTCGAGGTCCTTGACGACAGCGGGGGTAGAAGTCCGCTCATCATCAAGGACCTCGACCTCTACCCGCAAC
>ERZ773050.1009-NODE-1009-length-15775-cov-5.915204_pt1 | contig 15775 bp, 16 predicted proteins | sample MGYA00580632_ERZ773050 | MGnify/ENA primary metagenome ERZ773050 (study PRJEB29015, sample SAMEA2738123) | human oral metagenome | biome: human oral; feature: human-associated habitat; material: saliva | place: China | collected 2166 ... | reverse complement strand
GCGCAGCGCGTAGCACTTCTTGCCCAGCAGGGCGTTGCCGCCGTAGCCGGAGCCGTAGGACCAGATCTCGTTGGTCTCCGGGAACTGGGTGATGTACTTCTCGTCGTTGCAGGGCCAGGCGGTGTCCTTCTCGCCGGGCTGGAGGGGCGCGCCCACGGAGTGCACACAGGGCACCCACGTGCGGCCCTCGGCGATGAGGTCCATGGCGGCCGAGCCCATGCGCGTCATAATGCGCATGTTGCACACGACGTAGGGCGAGTCGGTGATCTCGACGCCCAGCTGGGAGATCGGACCGCCCAGCGGGCCCATGGAGAAGGGGATGACGTACATCGTGCGGCCCACGTAGGTGCCGTCGAACTTCTCGTGGAGGATCTTCTTCATCTCCGCCGGGTCGTACCAGTTGTTGGTCGGGCCGGCGTCCTCCTCCTTCTCGGAGCAGATGAAGGTGCGGGACTCGACGCGGGCGACGTCGCTGGGCAGTGAGCGCGCCAGGAAGGAGTTCGGGCGCTTGTCGGGGTTGAGGCGGGTGAACATGCCCGACTCGACCATCTCGGTCGTCAGGCGGTCCCACTCCTCCTGGGAGCCGTCGCAGAAGTAGACCTTCTCCGGCTTGCCGAGCTCGGCGAGACGGATGGCGAAGTCGATGACGTCCTCGGGCGCGTTGGCGGGAGCAGCGGCGCGGACATCCTGCGCAGTGGCAGTCATATGAGTCCCTTCCTTGGGTTGGTTGACTCTCGATCGGTCGGGGCCAATCCTCCCCCACAACGCGCCGGGAGTCACGCGCACCTTGGTCCTATCGGGACTCTTTCACCAGAAGCGCAGAGGTAGGGCGGAATCATGGCCTGTGCCACACTCCCATGGCGTCCGCCGAGGAGCAGCGCCCCTTGCCAGCCGGGGTACCGTCGAGCAGTGATGAGCACCGCTTCTCACCGAAACGCCAGACTCGCCCAGGCCCGCCGCTGCCATCGGCGGAGCCGGTCAGCCCGCCTCGTCGCACTCGCCGTGCCCCTGGCGGTGGCGCTCAGTGCCTGCACGGCCAATCTCGAAATGGAGATCGGCGCCGATGGCCGCTACAGCGCCGTCATCGAGATGCGGGACTCCACGGGCGAGGTCCTCAAGTCCAAGGACGACTGCCAGGGACTGGCCGACAAGGCCGTGGCGGAGACATCCGCGACCTCGCAGGCCGAGGTCCTCGAGGCCGATGACAACGAGATCGCTTGCAAGATCACCCTCAGCGGGGTGGAGGTCCCCACCTCGGACCAGGCCGCTGCGGGCGCGCTCGTCGTGCGCAAGGACGACCTGTACGTCGTCGATCTGACGTCGCTCACCGACGGGCTCACTGCCCCGACGGGCGCGCAGGAATCCGGGGCCCCGCAGGGATTCCAGGATCCGGTCGGCCCCACGGCGACAAGTGGGGCGACTGCCCCGCCGCTCGACTCAACCATCTCGGTGACCTTCCCCGGCGCCGTCGTCGACGATGGGCACGGGAAGGCGGACGGCCGCACCGTCACCTGGAAGGACACAGACACGATCCTCGCGGGGATCCATGCCACCGGCTACGCGGAGGCGAACAAGGGCCTGGGCTTCTGGGACCGCTACTCCTGGTGGATCACCGGCGGCACGGCCGCGCTGGCGGTGGCCGTCGCGGCGGCGGCGATCAGACGCCGCCGCTCCCGGGCACAGGCCTGACACCGGCGGGCCAGCGACCTCACCCGACCGCGACATCGCAGGCAGGGAGGCGTTCGACGCCTGACCATGCGCATGGGGCGGACTCCCCTGTGCGAGACGGCGGCGGGTTCCCTATGCTGGCGCCATGGCTATCTCCTCACTGCGCCGCAAACTCGCAGCGGCTCTCCTCCTCCCCACCGCCGCCCTCACTCTCGCCGCCTGTGGCGGCGACACCGACTTCGTCATTCACGATAACGACACCTTCGATATGAAGATCGTCGCCTGGGACGACAGCGGCCTCGATCTCCTGGACAAGGACACCTGCTCCGAGGACGGGATGAAGAGCAGGGGCATGGGCACCAGCTCGCTCCCCAGCGGCGTCACGCCGACCTACACCTTCGGGGACAAGGACGGCCACCCCTCCTGCACCGTCGAGATGAACGGCGTCAAGCTGAGCGACATGGAGTCGAGCAAGGGCGAGGGCATCAAGCACGAGGGCGACACGTTCACCTTCGACATGGACATCTCCGGCTTCCAGGACAGCCAGTACAAGAGCTCTGGCATCACCTCCTCCCTGAGCGTCACCTTCCCCGGTGAGGTGACCGAGCACAACGGCAGCTCCACCGTCGACGGGACGAAGGTGACCTGGAAGGACATCATCACCGAGTCCGAGACCAACCTCCACGCCGCCGGCAAGGACAAGGGCAACGGGGACTCCGGCTCGTCCTCCAGCTCCTCTAACATGCCCTTGATCCTGGGCATCGGCGGAGGCGTCCTCGCCCTCATCATTGCGGGCGTCGTCATCGCGATCATCGCCTCCAAGAAGAAGAAGGCCGCCGCCTCAGCGCTGCCCTACGGCGCGCCGGCAGCCCCGGGCCAGCCGATGCAGCCCGGCTACGACCCCACCGCCGGCTACGGCGCCGCGCCCCAGGCCGGCTACCCCCAGCAGGGCTACGGCCCGGCGGTGCCGCCGCAGGATGGCCAGCAGGGCTACCAGCAGCCCTACAACAACCAGGGCGGCCAGTACTGAGCAGCGGGCAGGCCCCACAGCGGCCCTCGCACAGAGCCCCCGGCACCCATGCGGTGCCGGGGGCTCCCCCTATGCCATGAGCGCGCCGGATCGCGGAGGCGCGGTGATGCCTCAGCCGAGGAGCTGGTGGCGGACGATCGTCGCCTCACGGCCGGCGCCCACGCCGATCGCCGAGACGCGGCAGCGCGCCAGCTCCTCGATGCGCTCCACGTAGTCCTGCGCGGCCCGGGGCAGGTCGGAGAACTCCCGGGCTCCCGTGATGTCCTCGCGCCATCCGGGCATGACCTCGTAGATGGGCGCAGCGTGGTGGAAGCCGGTCTGGGTCAGCGGCATCTCATCGGTGCGCTCGCCGTCGACGTCGTAGGCCACGCAGATGGGGATCTCCTCGTGCCCGGTGAGGACGTCGAGCTTGGTGAGGACCAGGTCTGTCAGGCCATTGACGCGCGCGGCGTACCGGGTGACGACGGCGTCGTGCCACCCGCAGCGGCGCGGGCGGCCCGTGGTCACGCCGAACTCGCCGCCCTCGGTCCGCAGGCGCTCGCCCATGGCGTCGGTGAGCTCGGTGGGGAAGGGCCCCTCCCCCACGCGCGTCGTGTAGGCCTTGGCCACGCCGATGACGGAGTCGATGCGGGTGGGACCGACGCCCGTGCCCGTGCAGGCGCCGCCAGCGGTGGGGTTGGAGGAGGTGACGAAGGGGTAGGTGCCGTGGTCGATGTCGAGCATCGTGGCCTGGCCCGCCTCGAAGAGGACGGTCTTGCCGGCGTCGAGGGCGTTGTTGAGCTCCAGGCCGCAGTCGATGACCATCGGCCGCACGCGGTCGGCGTAGGACAGCAGCTCGTCGGCGACGGCGTCGGGGTCGATGGCGGGCCGGTTGAAGAGCTTGGTGAGCAGGCCGTTCTTCTGCTCCAGGGCGGAGGAGACCTTCTGGCGCAGGATCGAGGGATCGAAGAGGTCCTGGATGCGGATGCCGATGCGGTTCATCTTGTCCGCGTAGGTGGGGCCGATCCCCCGCCCGGTGGTGCCCAGCTGGCGGGCGCCCAGGAAGCGCTCGGTGGTGCGGTCCATGACCCGGTTGTAGGAGGGGATGATGTGGGCGTCCGCGGAGATGCGCAGGGAGGAGGCGTCCTTGCCGCGCGCCTCGATCTCCGCGATCTCTGAGAAGAGGACCTCCAGGTCCACGACGACGCCGTTGCCGATGATCGGGGTGACGCCCGGGGTGAGGACGCCGGCGGGCAGGAGGTGGAAGGCGAACTTCTCGCCGTCGATGACGACGGTGTGGCCGGCGTTGTTGCCGCCGTTGAACTTCACGACGTAGTCGACGTCCTGGCCGAACTGGTCAGTCGCCTTGCCCTTCCCCTCGTCCCCCCATTGGGCTCCGACAACGACAATGCCTGGCATGGGACTCTCCTGTTGATCGTGGGGGCGCGCCGGTGCGCGCGCCGCCCTCCAGGCTACCCGAGGCCCGACGGCGGACGCGCCCGGAGTCCACTCCCCGCCGGGGCCAGTGCGGGGCCGCGGGACCCACCGCCCTCGGAGCGCTACGGGCGCCGCAGCCCGGCAAGGCTCTCGAAGACCTCGCGCTCGTGCTGCTCCGACTCATCTCGCGCGGGCGTGTAGACGCCCGACTCGTGGGTGGAGCCGTGGGCGAGGCCCCACTGCCATATCTCCTCGCACTGGGCCGCCGCCACAGCGCGCCTGCGCGAGAACCCTCCCCAGGCCCCACCGGTGCCGGGGAGACGCACCACCCGCCCAGTGGAGCGCATCATCATGACTTTGTCCCCCGCGACATACAGGCCGGAACGAGACCTCGGCCATGGGTATCCGCGCCCACGCGCGCGGATACCCTTGGCGTCGATCACGGTGCGCCCCACGCACGGCCAGAGGCGGTACGCGCAATAGCCCCAAGAGATGAGGCCGAGGACCAGGGCGAGCAGCGCCCACAGCGCGTCCGAGGAAAGGCCGTCAGCGTCGAGCAGCATCCCGATGCCCCCAGCGATGAAGGCCGCGCCCAGAAGGACGAGGAAGAGGCCGACATCGCACAGGGTCTCCCAGATCCGCGGCCACGGGGGCGTGCGGTAGACCAGCGAATGGGTGGAGGAACGGTGGGCCCGGAATCGTCCCTCCCCTCGGGTGGCCTGGGCGAGCACCGGATCCGCGGGCAGGAGCCGTGGATCGTGGCCCGCCCAGCCGGATTGGACGGCGAAGGCCCAGATGGCGTCCCGGACCCGGTGCGCCTCCTTCTTGGACTTCTCAGCCGAATATCGGAAACTCCCATCGAACACCGCCCCGGGCAGGCGGACGAGGTCATCGTGACCGCTGCCGACCAGGGCGATCCGGTACCTCTCGATGTCCTTGCCGACATGGTTCCAGTTGTCGACGCTGCGTTCCGAGATCGTCAGCCCGGCGCTCGTCGCTGGCCACGGACGGCGCTCGGTCAGGAGCAGGCGGCGCATCTCGATCCCCTGGGAGCTCAGCACTGTGCGGCGCCGCCACATATTCACCGCCCAGAGGGCGACGGGGAGCCCCGGGCACACGGAGAAGAGGAACAGGCTGACCTCCGCGTCTGTGTCGTCAGGGTTGACGAGGTACCTCCCCCAGGACCACGCGAGCAGCGCGATGGGGAGAAGAGCGGTGATGCCGACGGCCGCCCATGACACGGGCCCGCGGCGGATGATGAGCATGGGGCCGCGCTTCCCGTCGCGTTTGACGGATACCCTCCCCCGGAACTCCGGGAACTTCTCCACTGTGCTCTGTGGCATGATCCGCTCCTCGTCGACGTTCAAGAAACGCTGGGCGCAGGGGAGGCCGCTCGCCGGAGGCCGTCGATGACGCCGCGTTGCACGAGGGCGATGAGGTAGGCCTGGAAGCCGACGCCGATGATGACCATGAACCAGGACACCGGGCCCACCGTACCCGGCAGGAGGAGGACGAGCACCACTGGGGCGACGACGATGGCGAGGCAGAGCGCGGTGCGCCCGAGGGCGCCGACGGCCAGACGCAGCGCGTTGCCCATGTGCCGGGCGGCGGTGTTGTCGAAGAAGGCGACCAGGGGCAGCAGCCAGCATCCGACGCCGACCAGAATGAGGGCGCCCGCCAGCACGATTCCCGACGCCCCCGAGCTCAGGCGGACGCTGGCCCCGCCGTCGGCGGCAGAGAGCGTGCGGAGCTCGGCGCCCATGAGCGCGATGAGCACGAGCGCGGGCAGCCACCACACCAGTGAGCCGCGCAGGTTGGCCTTGAAGGAGCGGCACCAGGAGCGCACCGTGTAGACATCCTCATCGCGGGCCATCTCCATGGCCACGCGGTGGCAGGCAACGAGGGCGGACCCCGCCGTCACCACGGGCAGGCACCCGATGAGGGTGAGCCCATTGATGACGACGAGGTCCGCAGCTGCTGACCACGCCCTGTGGAAGGGCGAGTCGAGCCGGAGGAGTCCGGCCACGTCAGCCCTTGACGGCGCCGGCGGCGACGCCCTCGATGATGTGCTTCTGGCTGACGAGGTAGAAGCCGACGATCGGGATGATCGCCAGGACCAGCATGGCCATCTGAGCGCCCAGGTCCTTGTTGCCGTTGGAGCCGGTGAGCGCCTGGATGACGATCGGGATGGTCTTGTAGTTCTCGTCGTGGCCGATGACCAGGTAGGGCAGGAGGTAGTCGTTCCACACCCACATGGTGTTGAGGATGGCGACCGTGACCGCCGTCGGCTTGAGCAGCGGCATGACCACCCGGAAGTAGGTCTGCAGCGGCGAGCAGCCGTCCATGTAGGCGGCCTCCTCGATCTCCATGGGGATCGACTTGATGAAGCCGGCGAAGAGGAACACCGACAGTGCCCCGCCGAAGCCGAGGTAGAGGACGATCATTCCCCAGGGGCTGGCCAGTCCGAGCATGTCGGCCACCTTGGAGGTGGGGAACATGACGAGTTGGAAGGGGGCGATCATCGAGAAGGCGAAGATGTAGTAAATGACCGAGGTCCACCAGGTCTTCACCCGGGTGATGTAGTAGGCGGTCATGGCGGTCAGCAGGAGGATGACCGCGACGGAGCCCACCGTGATGAACAGGGACCAGCCGATCGCCTGGGCGAAGCCGTTGAGCTGCAGCCCGTGGACGTAGTTGGTGAACCCTGAGAAGCGCTCCCCCGCGGGCAGCGAGAAGGGGCTCTCCGAGATGTAGAAGCGGCCCTTGAACGAGTTGAGCAGGATGAAGGCCAGGGGGATGATCCACACGAGGGACAGGACCGCGAGGATCCCGGTGACGATCATCTTCCCGGCGCGCCTCTCGCGCGGAGCGGCGGTGCTGATGGTGCTGGTAGTGCTGGCGGCGCTCATGCGTCGACCTCCTTGGCGCGGGTGACGCGCAGCTGGACGAGCGCGATCGCGGCGACGATGAGGAAGAAGATCACCGCGGCGGCCTGCGCCTGCCCCATCTGGTTACGGGCGTGGTACATGGTGTTGTAGATGCTCAGAGCAGCCATCTCGGTCTGCTTGAGCGGGGCGCCGTTGGTCAGCGCGAGGTTCTGGTCGAACATCTTGAAGGTGTTGGCCAGGGTGAGGAACAGGCAGATGGTGATCGAGGGCATGACCATCGGGATGGTCACGTTGCGCAGTGTCAGCCAGCCGCTCGCGCCGTCGATCTGCGCGGCCTCGATGAGCTCGGGCGGCACGTTCTGCAGACCGGCGATGTAGATGATCATCATGTAGCCCATGAGCTGCCAGTTGACCAGCAGGATGAGGCCCAGGAGGCCGAGGTGCCAGTCGTTGACGATCGTCTGGCCCCAGTGCTTGAGGATCGCGTTGAGCATGACCTGCCAGGTGAAGCCCAGGACGATGCCGCCGATGAGGTTGGGCATGAAGAACACCGAGCGGAAGAAGTTGGTGCCCTTGAGCTTGCGGGTGAGCAGGTAGGCCAGGGTGAAGGCCCCGAGGTTGACCGTGATGATGGAGATCACCGAGACGATGACGGTGAACCACAGCGCTGAGCCGAAGTCCGAGTCGAGGACCTTGGAGTAGTTCTCCAGGCCCACCCACTTTGCGTTCGTCAGGGTCTTGAACTTGGTGAAGGACAGGTAGAGCCCCATGAAGAACGGGACGAGGAAGGCGATGAGGAAGGCCAGGAGCGTGGGCCCGGCGAATATCGGGAAGTACTTCTTGAGTGCGCTGTTCATGATTCCTCTTGCGGCGCCCGGCGGCTCTGCCGGGCCTGATGAAAGGGGGAAGTGGGTGGCTCAGCCGACGGCGTCCGGCCGGGAGACCGGGCGCCGTCGGCCACGTGGTGCCGCGAGAGCGGGGATCAGGCCTTGGACTTGCCCTCGGCCCAGCCGGAGACGAAGTAGTCCTTCACCGCGGTCCAGTCCTCCTTGCCGGAGGCGTACTGGGACAGGTGCTGGCCCAGCTGGTCCTTGAAGTCCTGGCTCGGGAAGGTCTGGAACACCCAGTTGACCGGGTAGAGCGCGTCGTTGTTGAGGTAGGAGACGATCTCCTTGCCCAGCGGGTCGGCCGGGGTGAGGCTGGAGAAGGCCGAGTAGGGGGAGACGGAGACGACGGACTTGTCGACGAGCATCTTGGCGGCCTCGGCGTCGGTGAGGAGCCAGTTGAGGAAGGCCTGCGTGGCCTCCTTGGCGGAGTCGGAGGCCTCGGCGTTGATCGTCAGGTAGTTCTCCGTGCCCAGGGCGATGCCGGACTTCTCCTCGCCCTCGACGCCCACGTAGATGGGCATGAAGTGGATGTCCTCCTCCTTGACCGTGTTGCCCTCGACCTCGGAGATCTGGGACCAGGCCCAGTTGCCGTTCTGCACGAAGACGCACTTGCCGAGCGCGAACTCGGACATGGAGTCGGTGACGGCCTTGGCGGAGGCCTCCGTGGGGGCGATGGTGGAGTTGTTGAGGTAGAGGTCGAAGATCTGCTTGTAGTTGTCCGAGTAGGTGAGCTTGAGGTCCTTGGAGTCGGTGGCACCGAGGTCGCGCAGCTCGTAGAACACGGGGTAGTTCGCCAGGTGGGTCTGGAAGCGCCAGTCCTCGCCCGGGGACAGCGAGGTCGCGGCGAAGGCGCCATTGATGCCGAGGTCGGCCTTCTTGGCCTGGATGTCCTCGACGACCTCCTTGAGCTTGGCGAAGCCCTTGATCTCGTCGACCTTCGTGGCCTTGGCGCCCTCCATCGCGAAGTACTTGTCGAGGATGGCCTTGTTGTAGATGATGCCGTAGCCCTCGGTGGCCAGCGGGACACCGTAGATCTTGCCGTCATCGCCCTTGAGAGCCAGGGAGTCGTCCGTGATGGCCTTCGCGGCGTCGGTGTCGGTGAGGTCGGTGGCGTAGTCCTTCCAGTTGGCCAGGCCGACCGGGCCGTTGATGTTGAACAGGGTCGGCGGGGCGGACTTGGCCACCTCAGAGGTCAGCGTCTCCTCGTACTTGCCGGCGGCGGCGGTGACGACCTTGACCTCAACACCGGTCTTCGTCTTGTAGGCCTCGGCGATGGCCTTGAAGGCCTCCTCGGCCTCGGGCTTGAAGTTGAGGAAGTAGACGCCCCCCTCGTCAGAGGACGACGAGCCTCCCGAGCATGCTGCCAGGGTTGCAGCAACGGCGAGTGCGGCGGAGCCACCGAGCATCGAGCGGCGGGAAACGAGTCGCATGAGGTCCTCCTTTGGACAAGACAACCGCGAGGGCGAGGAAAGCCCCGCGTGAGCGACTGCCCGCTCGACGAGCCCGGGGTAGGTCCGATGTCGCGGGCGACGCCCCATCATTGCACACCTCGCCCCCGTTGCAGCAAATCTTGCAGGCACAGAATCTCCCTTCTCCGCCTCCCCTGCCGCCCCATGCCCCCGGACCTGCGCCAAGACGTTGAGCACGACCACGAGCGGTATCGGTAGTTGAGACGGCGGCAGAGACGACGCGCCGTTCGCGCTCCTCGCCGGGGCCACGCGCGGTGGCCCCGGCACCACGAGGGTGCCGGGGCCACCGGAGGTCCGGATGACGGACGTTGGACGGGGCGAGCGGCCTCGCCGCCCGACCGCCCGGGGATCAGCGCTTGGCGGAGCCGACGGAGCCGAGGCGCTCGCAGGCCTCGACGACGCGGGCGGCCATGCCGTTCTCAGCGGCCTTGCCCCAGGCGCGCGGGTCGTAGGTCTTCTTGTTGCCGACCTCGCCGTCGATCTTGAGGACGCCGTCGTAGTTCTTGAGCATCCAGTCGGCCACGGGGCGGGTGAAGGCGTACTGGGTGTCGGTGTCGACGTTCATCTTGATGACGCCGTTGCGCACCGCGGTGGCGATCTCCTCGTCGGTGGAGCCGGAGCCGCCGTGCATGACGAGGTCGAACGGCGAGTCCTTGGTGCCGACCTTGGAGGAGAGGCGGTCGCCGAGGCGGGCCGCGACGTCGTCCTGGATCTCGCCGAGGATCTCGGGGCGGAGCTTGACGTGGCCGGGCTTGTAGGCGCCGTGGACGTTGCCGAAGGTGAGGGCCGTGATGTAGCGGCCGTTCTCGCCCAGGCCCAGGGCCTCGATGGCGCGCCAGGCGTCGTCCGCCGTGGTGTAGAGGTTGGCGTTCTCCTCGCCCTTGATGCCATCCTCCTCGCCGCCGACGGCGCCGATCTCGATCTCGAGGATGACGTTGGCGGCCTTCGCGCGGGCGAGCATGTCGACGGCGATGTCGATGTTGTCGTCGAGCGACTCGGCGGAGCCGTCCCACATGTGGGAGTTGAACATCGGGAGCTCACCGCGCTTGACCTGCTCGGCCTCGATCTCGAGGAGCGGGAGGACCCAGGGCTCGAGCATCGGCTTGGGGCAGTGGTCGGTGTGCAGGCCGATCTGGACCGGGTAGAGGTCGCCGACGGCGCGGGCGTAGGCGGCGAAGGCGATCGAGCCCTTGACCCTGTCAGCGCGAGAGGAGCCGGACCAGTAGGCGGCGCCGCCGTTGGAGATCTGAACGATGCCGTCCGACTCGGCGTCGGCGAAACCCTTGAGGGCGGCGGAGAGAGTCTGGGAGGAGGTGACGTTGATGGCGGGGATGGCGTACTTGCCAGCCTTCGCGCGATCAAGCATGTCAGCGTATGACTCCGGGGTTGCGATGGCCACTGGGTGCCTCCTGGGTGAGATGTGGCAATGGTGCGTGGCCGATTCTTCCACGGATCGGACCGATCGGATACCGGGCGATGGTCCCGAGATCCCGACCGGGGAACGCGCGGGTGTGTCCAGGCGGGAGGGCTCAGGCCCGGCCCGGCGGGCCGCGCGGGCCAGTCCGGCGGCACAGCGGGAGGGCGGGCGGGTCAGTCGGGCGCGGGACCGCCGTGCTGGCAGATCCAGGCGTGCATGGCCACTGCCGCCGCGGCGGCCACATTGATGGAGCGGGTGGAGCCGTACTGGCCGATCCGGTGGAGCCGGGCGCAGCCGGCGAGGAGCTCGGGGCTGATGCCCTCGCCCTCGGAGCCGAAGACCATGAGGCAGCGCTCAGGGAGGCGCGCCTCCTCCAGGGGCGTGGAGCCAGGGCCGTTGTCGATGGCGATCGGCTCGTAGCCCTCGGCGCCGGCCCAGGAGAGGAGGGAGTCAGGGCCGGGGTGGTGGCGCACGGTGAGGTAGCGGTCGGTGACCATCGCGCCGCGCTTGTTCCAGCGGCGCCGGCCCACGATGTGCACGCCTGAGACATTGAAGGCGTTGGCGCTGCGCACGATGGAGCCGATATTGAGGTCCTGGCTGACATTCTCGATGGCCACCCGGAGCGGATGGGTGCGGGAGGCGAGGTCGGCGCGGATGGCCTCCACTCTCCAGTAGCGGTAGCGGTCGACGACGTTGCGCCGATCCCCCTTGGCGAGCAGATCGGGGTCGTAGTGGGGATCATCGGGCCAGGCATCGGGCCCGCCCGGCCATGGCCCCACGCCGACCTCGCGACGATCGGCGGGGGAGTCCGCGTCGGGCGGCAGCGCCGCCCAGTAGTCCTCAGGCGCCACGCTGGACTCCTCGCGATCGGAGGAGGACGTCGCGCAACCTTGCCACCTTGATGTCGTAGCCCGCGGCATCCGCTGGTCGCACGTACCGTTCTTCCTGCCGCAGGCGGCGGAGGTCGTCATGCGCTTCGTCGTTGGTGATGCGCCCCGCGACCTCCGCTCGGACCAGGATGTCGACAGTCGTGTAGCACCTGGAGCCGTGCAGTTCGTGTTCCGCCAGGCGCAGAGCGCCCGCATCGTCAGAGATGAAGACCGACCCGTTCAGGTCGGCACGATCGCGGATCAGCACAACGGTCTCCGCCTCGCCTCGGTGCTGGCTGAGCGGATCACCCGGGGCTCTGAGCGAGTTGACGAGGGAATCGATATTGATCTGCTCTCGCCTGTCAGGAAAGAGCGCCACACCACAAGCTTCTCGAATCCCCTGATCGGCACGCTGAAGGCTCAGCGCTCTCATGCTCCTACGCCACTCCCATTCGACCGATGCGCACCATCGCCCCCTGCCTCGCAGAAACCATGAGAGCAGGTCAACGCGCCGCAAGATGGCGAAGTTGATGAGAACCGTGTTGTCGGGGAAGAAGAAGGGGGAATCCGGCACGGTTCACCCCAGGTCGCCAAGTAGTTCGAGGTCCAGTTCATCCAGGACGTCCGGGGTAGGCACTGCCTCGTCGTCCTCCTCGGCACCAGCGTCTTCCTCGGGGGTGATGCCGAGAGCCCAATCCAAGGAGGCTTGAGGAGCTTTGCCCTGCTCCACCGCGAGCCGGAGCGAGGTCAGCAGGTGCGCCGGGAAACGACGAGTCGCCCAAGCCACTCCCCTGAGCGTGACCTCATCGGGTGTGGCCACACTCTCCGGCAGATAGGCCGAGAGAAGAGTCGGCGTCGCCATGTTCAAGGCGCCCTTCGCCTCCGACGGCACCTCTAACCGCAAGTAGCTCAGACGGGTTCTCAGGGCATGCGTGGACACCCCGAGCCCCCACACCGCAGTCGCGACATCAGCAGCGCTGGACCAGGGCTGACGCCGCATCAGTTCACACGGCATGAGGAGTTCGGCCGCATAGGAGTTCGCGGCGTTCTCCGCGGGACGGGGATCGGCGCCATCGCCTGGGTCGGCACGGGGATCGAAGAGGTGACCCAGCTCGTGCGCGAGAGTGAAGGTACTCCGGAACCAGTTCCTGCTGGCCGGGAGCACAATGACGGGCTTTCCGCCCAGTGTGAGCGAGTAGCCGGAGCCCTCGAGCGGAACGATGATGACATCAATGCCGAGCCCGCCCTCTACTCGCGCGATGAAGTCGAGGGGGAAGCCCTTGCCAAGGGTCCGTCTCAGTTCGCCGGGACTCCGGCTGTCAGATGCCCCCATCATGCCAGTGCGGCCTGGCGGTAGAGCAGGGCGATCCCCTCAAGAACCTCGCGATCGGGCTCGGCATGCGCCGCATACCTGCGCGATGCGCGGTCATAGGCATGTCTCGCGGCGGCGCGCGCCTCGAAGGGGTCCGGTTCACCAGTGATGAGGTAGTGCAGCGAAGCGTCAAGAGCGGAGGCGATCTCGGCGAGTTCGACCGCCGCGAAGGACCGTGTCCCCCCGAGGGCCTTGGACAAGGCGGACTCGCTCATCGCCACCTGACGCGCGAGCTCGGCCTGCGTCAGTCCAGAAGCGCCAAGGGCTTCCTTCACCCGCTCCGCGATCCTCTCCATGCCACCAGGATAGTCGGAGTTTTCGATTTTCGAAAGAGTCGAGGTGGGGGCTCCGTTGAACCGTGACGATCCAGCGATGCGGGATCGCGGGCCCTCAGTCGAGGCCGAGGTCGGCCAGGCCGAGGGCGGCGTGGTAGGGCAGGCCCGCCTCCTCGATGCGCTCGCGCGCCCCGGTGGAGCGGTCCACGATGACGGCGACGGCCAGCACCTCGGCGCCGGCCTCGCGCAGGGCCTCGACCGCCTCCAGCGGGGAGCCGCCCGTCGTGGAGGTGTCCTCCAGGACGATGACGCGCTTGCCAGCCACGTCCGGGCCCTCGACGCGCCGCTTCATGCCGTGGTCCTTGGCGGCCTTGCGCACGACGAAGGCGTCCAGGTCGAGGCCCCGGGCGGCCGCCGCGTGCAGCATGGCGGTGGCCACGGGATCCGCGCCCATGGTGAGCCCGCCGACGGCGTCGTAGTCCTCCGTGGTCAGGCCAGCCTCCTCGAGCATGTCGAGCATGACGTGGCCGATGAGGGGCGCGGCCTCGTGGTGGAGGGTGGCGCGGCGCATGTCCACGTAGAAATCGGAGGTCAGGCCGGAGGCGAGGGTGACGGTGCCGCGCACGACGGCGAGCTCGCCGACGAGCTCGGCCAGGCGGGCGCGCTGGGAATCATTGGTGCTCACGCCCTTAAGGCTAGACGATCCGGGCCCCGGCCTCCCGTTCGGGGAGCCCGGGGCCCGGATGAGCCGCTGGCGCTCAGGCGAGCGCGGCGATGGCGGCGTCGTAGTCGGGCTCCTGGCCGATCTCGGGGACCTGCTCGGTGTAGAGGACCGCGCCCTGGGCGTCGAGGACGACGACGGCGCGGGAGAGCAGGCCGGCCAGCGGGCCGTCGGCGATCGTCACGCCGTAGTCGGCCCCGAAGGTGGAGCGGAAGGTCGAGGCGGTGACGGCGCCGTCGATCCCCTCGGCGCCGCAGAAGCGGCCGAGCGCGAAGGGCAGGTCGGCGGAGACGCACAGGACGGTCGTGTTCTCCAGGGAGGCGGCGCGCTTGTTGAACTCGCGCACGCTCGTGGCGCACACGCCGGTGTCGATGGACGGGAAGATGTTGAGCACGACGCGCTGGCCGCGCAGGGACCCGCTGGTCACGGGCGCGAGGTCGGCTCCGGCGAGCTCGAAGTCGGGGGCGGCGCTTCCCACTGCGGGCAGGGCGCCGACGGTCGTGATGGTGTCTCCGTGGAGGGTGATCTCAGCCATGGCGCCATCATGGCAGGACCATCGTCCTGCGTCTCTCCCTCTCTGCCTGCCGCGAACAGGACGGGCACGGGGCCTCGGGGCGTGGGCCTCAGTACTGGGTGCGCACGGAGGCGTGCCCGGCGACGCGGCGCACGAACCACCTGGGGGCCAGCCGCAGCACGGCGTTTCCCGCCTGGTAGCGGGCCGACGGCGTGCAGATGACCTGGCCGCGGCGCACCGCCGCCAGGGCCTCGCGGGCGACGTCGGCGGCGTCGAGCCACACGGCGTCGGGCCACTGCGACTCGTCCATGCCGGCGCGGTCGTGGAACTCGGTGCGGGTCAGGCCCGGGTTGAGGACGGTCGCGGTCACGCCGGTGCCCGCCAGCTCGGAGGCGAGGCCCTCCGTGAAGCTCCGCACCCAGGCCTTGTGGGCGGCGTAGGTGCCCATGGCGGTCAGGGCGGTCATGCTCGCGACGTTGAGGATCGCTCCGTGCCCGCGCCCCACCATCCCCGGAAGGGCCTCGTGCGCGAGGGTCATGACGGCGCCGACCATGACGTCGAGGGCGCGCCTCTCCTGGGCGAGGTCGCCGCCGACGAAGGGCTGGCCGACGGCGAACCCGGCGTTGTTGACGAGCAGGTCGATGGGGCGGGCGGCGACCTGCTCGGCGGAGTGCACGCCCTGCGCCCCGGCGACGGCACCGCTCACGCCGCCCCGCAGGCGCGCGGCCACGCGCTCGAGGTCGTCGGGGACGGAGAGGTCGGCGTCGATCACCTGGACGCCGACGCCCGCGGCCTGGTGGATCTCCTCGGCGACGGCGGCCAGGCGTGCGGCGTCGCGGGCCACGAGGACGAGGTCGTGGTGGGCCTCGGCGAGCTGCCAGGCGAGCTCCAGGCCGATACCCGAGGTGCCTCCGGTGATAAGCGCTGTTCCCATGCCCCCAGGCTAGCGCCGGGGCCCACCGCGTACGGGCAGGGCGGGCCGCGGGCGCGGCCCGGCAGCACGGCCGGTAGCCTGGGCCCATGCGCATCGCCACATGGAACGTCAACTCGATCCGCACCCGCGTCGAGCGGGTCGTGGACGTCCTGGAGCGCCACGGCGTCGACGCGCTGGCCATGCAGGAGATCAAGTGCCGCCCGGACCAGTTCCCCCGCGAGCCCTTCGAAGCCGCGGGCTACGAGCTGGCCATCCACGGGCTCAACCAGTGGAACGGGGTGGCGATCGCCTCACGCGTGGGCCTCGACGACGTCG
>ERZ773050.1008-NODE-1008-length-15784-cov-17.906478_pt1 | contig 15784 bp, 8 predicted proteins | sample MGYA00580632_ERZ773050 | MGnify/ENA primary metagenome ERZ773050 (study PRJEB29015, sample SAMEA2738123) | human oral metagenome | biome: human oral; feature: human-associated habitat; material: saliva | place: China | collected 2166 ... | reverse complement strand
GGAAACTTACACTGCACTACTGGCAGATTGACTCTAGTTATTTCACCCTATTAGGAGATGAAAACGGGCTTTTCGAGCTCACCGACACCACAGGGGTGGTGTATCGGTTTAAACCGCATGTAGAACCGTGCCGGTACGTGGGTTCTCAGGTGGCGTTCCGGCTGGATTATGGGTATTGGGCTGATCCGAATAATACTCAGGATGCTCAGGTTTTGGTGCGGTTTATGCAGGATAAGTATTGGGTGCAGCGTCTTTTAGAGGTGCCTGTGGTTTCGGGGTTAGCCCTAGACGGGTACGGGGAAGGGTATAGGCCTGCTGGTGGGCCTGATTTCGGGCCGGAGTTTCGGAGTAGGCAGAGCGCGTCAGGGGATTTCACCTGGGCCACAAACTTCGTCCTCACGTAGAAGTCACATACGAACGGGGGCACGCCGCCACCCCCTGTTATAGGGGGCGGCGGCAGGGGAGAGGCTACTTGTCTGTCACCTTAATCTTGCCCATCGCACCGCGTTCCATCTCGGCAAACTGGTGATTCACGAACGTGTACGTGCCGGGTTCGCGGAACTGCATCTCAACAAAACCACCCTGCGCTGGATCCAAATCGAGTGCCTGCGAGTGACCGCCGGTTTCCCCATACGGGTCTCTGCCGTCCCGCAGCAGGTAGCCGCCTTCCTTATAGACGGTGTCAAATTGCGAGCCGACCACGTGGAAACTCATACCTTTCGACGGTCCCGCAGCCAGCAGCCAGATGCGCACGCGCTCGCCGGTTTTCACCTCCAAAGGCTGATTCACGTACTGGGTGGCATGCCCGTTGAACATGGTGAGCGAAGGGGTGCCCGCCACAATGCCGTCAGAGGAAACTTCGGCGAGCTTATTGCCGTCAGCCGCGGTCTGCCCCGTATCGGTAAGGTATGTTTCATTCTGAACCATCACATACTCATGATCTACCGGTTCCAGATTCGGCGGGTCGATAATGACGGCACCGTACATGCCCGCCGCCATATGCAGACTCATGGGCGCGGTCGAGCAATGGTACAGCCAAATACCAGAGCCGGTAGCCTCAAAACGGTAGGTCAGCTTCTCGCCCGGGGCGATGGTTTTCATCGTGTTATCGGGCGAAACCATGCCCGCGTGGAAGTCGAGCGAATGCCCCATCGAACCGTTGTTCTCCAGGGTAATCTCGAAGACATCGCCCAGCTTACCGTGCAGCACCGGGCCCATATACGAACCGTTGAATGTCCATGCCTTCACGTCGAGCCCGGGTGCAATTTCACGGTCGAGCTCCTGCACATCCATGGTCATCTTGTGCACGGTCTTACCGTCACGTTTCTCGCCCGCAGGCACGGGACGCAGCACCGGATCACGGCGCTCATGATCCTTGCCTGGGGATGCGTGCATATCAATATTCGCGTTCTGCGCGGTCAGCAGGTTCGTGTTTGTGCCCGAGCCATTTGACCCGTTATTACCGCCGGAGCCGCCCCCGTGATGTCCGTTCGCCTGCAGGTTATTGCCGGTGGTTTTCACGTGAAATACCATGCCCTGCTGGCGGTGCCCGGCCACCGAGCACCAGCCCTCAAGGTCGGAGGTCACCACGCCAACATCCACACTCTTCGTCTCGCCGGGATTCAGCGTTCCGGTCTTCGCACCGTTGGCGAAGGTGAGGTCGTGGGTCATGCCCTGATCGTCGTTCGTCACCTCAATCACCAGGCGGTTACCCACCGGAACCTGCGCGGTATCGGGCGTAAACCGGTAGTTTGAGGTTGCCTTGACCTTCAGCGTTGTGGTCTGTCCCGTGCCGGTCGCCGTAGAACCGCCTATAAAGTTGAAGCCTACCGAGCTGGGATCGGCCGCAATACCCAAGGTCAGCGCCAGAATCACAGCAAGCGCACCGAAAAGGGTCTGCCGGGTATGATTCACAGGTTCCTGTTTGACCTCCGTGACAGGGGCAGGCTTCTCACCGCGCGCCCGCGCCGCCATCATCTCTTTACGGGTATTGACCGAAGCCTTAACGCCGCGCACCATAAACGGCAGGAACGAAGCCAAACCGAGCGCACCCACGGCAGAGACAGCGACCTTCACCCAAGAACCCGTGAGCGCATTCGGCAGCATGAAAATAATAAGGCTCAAGTTCACAACCGTCACACGCCCGGCGGCAAGCCTACTAAACTCCTTATTGGATGCGCGCACCACGGCAGGCCCGCCGCCCATACGCTGGGGAAGCAGGTAACTCATAGCCCCCAGAAGCACCTGAAGTAGGAAACCCGCCACGAAAATGGGGGTAACCTCGCTCATGCGAAGCTCCTCAAACGGGGTAGTGAACACCAAGCCAGCAGTCCACACCACGCCGATAATAAGCCAGATAAAACCTGCACCCACCGACGTGGGCGGGAACTCTGTGGGACGCTTCGTACGAAGGGTTCGCACCATCACCCACGCCACGATCAGCAGCCCCAGCAGATACACGAGCAGGCCCGCGCCCGCGAGGGAGCGCATCCCGAAGAGTGAAGCGAGCGTGGTAACCCCAACGCCCACACACATCAGAATGAGGGCGCGCACGCTGGTTCCCAAAGCGTTTTCGACCATCTTGGTGCGCAGCATCGTAGGCCAGAACGTAATCAGGGTACCAACCACCGTAATACCCACGAACCCGAGAACATTCACGGCCTCATGCGCAAGCATAAACTGCGAATGCAGCGTGCCCCGCAAACCAGGCAGTGCCGTCATCGCGCCTAGCACGGCACCGACGGGAAGCAGGAATGCCGCAGCGATATAGAAACGAATCGTAGCGCCAAACCGCGAGGGAAGCGCCTGTTTGACCTGGCGAAGAAGCGCATAGCCATGCCAGGCGACCACAGCACCCACCACCAGCGCCCCGACAACCGTCAGGGGATAGAACTGCGGCATGAGATCCTGCAGAATTATGCCCGCCATCAGCAGCACAATGCCGCCGTTAAGCGCAAAAATACGTGTGACCTGAATGCCGCGGGCCGAATCAGGAATCTTAATCTTCATGAGCGCTTCGGTGAAGTGCTGACTCCAGATCAGAATCGAATTCGTAATCAGCCCCAGAGTCACCATATGCACGATCAGCCAGCCGCCCTTGGGGATAAAGCGATGCACCAGAATTGCGATAATAACGCCAAACATCCAGTACGATACCGGTTTCGATGCGCGGCGGTGCCAACTGCCCCGACCGGACGCGCGCTTAGCAATCTCCTCGGGCGTTAGCGAGGCGCCGGGAAGCTCGGTGGGGCGCATCCCAATTGTGAGTCCATCGTTGCCGGAACCCGAAACATCGGCCCCGGACCGTGCAGAACTTTGCGCCGCGCTCGGCTTTGAGGATGCGCCGCCACGACCGGTATCGCGGCCGGTTGATCCTTCTGAGTCAGAACCCGAGGGAGTGGGATTATGGGGATTCTCGCTCACGGTGTTGTCTTTCGATCGCTTTTAGTCACAGTGCATATAGTTCCATTATATTGCCCGAATCATGCGAATTTTGGCTTTGCGTGAGCCGTCATACAGTAAGGTACCGGCGAGTGGTAAACGCTAGAATAGCCCTATGAAGTATCAGACTCTCGCCCCCCTCGCCGCCGTTGCCGCTGTGATGCAAGCGCTCGCTATTTACACTTACGACCAAGACGGAATGGCGGTGGCGGGCCAGATCTTCTTCCCCGTTCTCTTTACGCTGATGGCGTTGTACCTGATGATGAGGAATCCGGGCGGGTCTGCCAAACAGCTTGTGGTGGTAGTCCTTGAGCTGGCAGTTTTCGCCGTCACGATGGTGGGGGTAAATCAGAAAAATCCTTATCTGTACCCCTCGATTATCATCTACTATGCGTCGTTCGCGGTGCTTGCCTTAGAGGTTGCGGTGCGCATCGCCGAGATGCCCAAGAAGGCGAAGGTTCAGGACGATAGCGAAGACCCCGAGTCTTCCGATCAGGATGCGCCCGCTGAGGGCAGCGATGATGCTGCCTCCGTAAAAACCGATGAAAAACCCGCGGCGAAATCTTCGGCGGCAACAAAATCGGCAGGTCATGGACTGCGGCGCGCCCGAGCTCAACGCGGTACGCACTTGGTGGCGAAGGTGAAGCCGCGTGAAGGCGCTGAGTCTTCCGGGCAGAGTTCTCAGGGTAAGACTCACGACAGCACGAAACCTGAGCCCGAAAAATCTTCAAAAAAGACCTCTGACTAGTATATATTTTGTATTTGGAATATAACGTGGATGGCTTGTTCGCATAGGGTGAGGAACCGCATTCGCTGCACATCAGCGATTGGCGTGTGCATCCCGCGACCTAATCAATATATTTAACGCAGGCATATGTCACCCCAGAAAGACAGGCTTTCATCTGGGTATATGCCCGAAGGGGAATATAATCTTTCGGCGAACAGAATATCCACGCTACACTAAAGGGCGAGAACTTCAGCTCAGTAAGACAGGTACTAATACGCCATGACTGAATCCCGCGCCCAGACTCCGGTCCTGGGCAAACTTGCAGTAGTGGCGCTCATCCTCATGGTGGTGGGCGGCTATATTTTTGAAGCCTTCGTGAACACCTACGGCGGTCTAGATTTTTCGATCTACCGCATGGGTGCCATGACCATTTTCGATAATGAAGGCTTCGACAAAGAACTTTATGGGCGCGCTATGGTGAGCATCGGCGTGCTGGATTTGCCGTTCACCTACCCGCCCTTTGCGGCGCTAGTCTTCCTGCCGTTCGCCTTCATACCGCTCAAGGTGGGTATGGCGATTATGGTGCTTATTACGACCGCCGCCGCCTGGTGGCTCTCCAGCATCATGTACTCCTATGCCAATGCACATGGCCGACCTTTACCGCTTCAGGATAAGCTCGGGCGTTACGGCACGATCGCCGCACTCACCATAGTGGTAATGCTCTGCGGGCCCTGGCGGCGTACCTTCGATCTTATGCAGATTAACCCCATCATTATGGTGCTGATTCTTGCCGATTTTCTGCGCCCGGCAACACGTGTGCCGCGCGGAGTACTTATCGGTATCGCTGGCGGTTTGAAACTGACTCCGCTCGTGTTCGGGCTTATTCTGCTGGTGCGCCGCGACTGGAAGGGCATTATCACCCTCGGTGCAACCTTCCTCGCCACCATTGCCCTCGGCTTTGTGCTACTGCCGCAAGAAGCCCCGCAGTACTGGTTCCACGCGGTTTCAGATCCTTCGCGTGTGGGCGATATTAACTTCGTCGATAATATTTCGATTCAGGGCTGGCTTATGCACTATGGGCTGAACGGAACCGCCGCCAAGCTCTGTTTCTACCTGCTGGCGGTGCTCTCCGTCGTGCTCACCGCCGCGATTCTCTATCAGCTCGAACGCCGCAACAAGGTTCTCGCCCAGGTTGCGGTGACCGGGTTCCTCATGGTCAGCCTCTCGCCGATCAGCTGGTCGCATCATAACGTGCTTCTGCCGCTTCTGATTCTCGTGCTTATTGTGGATGCATTCGGCGAGTTCTTCACATACCTGCCGCCCGCTGCGATGACTGTGGCGCGCATCCTGACCTGGGTGGGCGTTGTGGGGCTCTATATTTCCCCGCGCGTGCTCGGTGGCATGACCCAGTGGAATATGAACGGGCTCGAATTCTTGGCGGCGCCGGGTGTTGCGCTGGGCGGCACGCCGATCGTATGCCTCTTTATCGTGACCATTCTGCTGTGGGGGTGGGCAGCCCTCGCCCCGAAAGCACGCAGCGCTTCGGTCAAACCCGCCGCAGATTCAGCAAACGCCCCGAACTCGGCATAGCCTTGCGAACCGCGTAGAAGACCCCCGCATCGTCGATCACGATGCGGGGGTCTTCTCTATCTCGGTTTAGACCAAGAAGTTATCGGCTACTTAGCGAATACCGACGTTCCAGGTGCCCTGGAAGGAGTTAATCGCCAAGTAAACATCTTCGGAAGCGTCAAACTTCGCGGTGCCCTGGAACTCTGAGGTGCTGGATTCCAAGATGACATCGTTCGAGCGGGCCGCATCCATCACGCGCAGGTTCATTACCGGCCTGCGCTCGTAGCCAGCCTCCAAGGTACCCGAGCCGCCCGAGTAGATCACGGCGTAGGAGTTGAACGCGGCGCTGATCTTCTCGCCCTTAGAAATCTTGGGTGCGGAGGAAGCATCGTAGACGCGAATAAGCCACTCGCCCTCACTATCGACATTCACCTTGCGGGTGGGGCTGGAAGTCTTCAAGTCCATCCACAGGGTGCCCGAGATTTTATCTTTGGTCAGTGCGGAGGTGTACAGAGCGAAGCTGGAAGTTTTATCGTCCCCCGTGCGCCCCTCCAGGGAATGGCGCGAGTTGGATTCTTTGGAGGGGGTGAACTCATAGTAGACGATAGCCTTCGAATCGTTGCCCTTGGGCTTCTCGATATCGACGGTCTGCTTATCTTTGCCCTTGTACTCCTTGAAATCGCCGCTGGGCAGTTTCGCTTCAACATTCTTCAGCTCGGCGGGCGATGAGCTTGCCGAGCTCTCTGACGATGCCGAGGCTGCCGATGATGACTCGGCGGGGCTTTCCGATGCTGCTGCATTGGAAGATCCGCGCGGCAGGGTGAAAATCAGTACCAGAATGATAATAATCAACAGCGCCACAGCACCGGCGATGACGCTCCACCCGGCGGGAGTCGCAAAGAACGGGCGCTTCGGCTTCTCGGGCTGGTTGAAGGGAGTCTGACCGTTTGCATACGGTGAATCGCTGAACCCGGATGCTGCCGCCGCAGTGAACCCGTTGAGCGCATCCGAGGTGTTTGACTCGGAGTATTGCTGATTCTGGTTCGACTGGTTCTGATTGTACGAACCCTGAGCAAAACCGCTGTTCTGAACGTTATTATTCTGAGCACCGTTCTGCTGCTGGAACTGCTGCGATTGATCGGCCTGGTACTGACCCTGCTGAGGCTGGTTCTGCTGCGACTGCGAGCCCTGGAATTGGCTGGGCTGACCCTGCCCCTGGAACTGGTTACCCTGCTGGTTCGAAGCATTCTGCACCGAGTGCTGCTGATTCTGCTCCGGCTGAGAGCCCTGATCCTGTTGAGCGTTCTGACTCTGCGCGCTCTGACCCTGCACGCCCTGGCTCTGAGAACCCTGCTGCTGAGCCGAAGCGCCGGATGCGCCCGCCCCGGAGGAGGCCGCTGCACCCGCGCCCGCTGCGGCGCCTGCGACAGCACCAGCGGCGGCACCCGCACCAAAGCCCGAGCGTGACCGATCCTGCCCCTGCTGAGGCTGTTGTCCCTGGTACGACTGATCGGACTGACCCTGCCCCTGCTGAGGCTGACCGGACTGAGAATATCCTGACTGGGATTGTCCGGGCCGCACCTGGCCGGATTGCTGCTGTTGAGACTGCGACTGAGCGAACCCCTGCTGGCTCTGCTGCTCTCGACTCTGGGACTGCTGCGCCTGAGAACTCTGGTTCGGGGCACTCTGACCCTGGGTGTCTCGGTTCTGAGCGCCCTGGCTTTGGGTACTCTGGGTTCGCGGATCCTGCGCTTGAGCGCTTCGCTCCTGAGCGTTCTGCCCGGCAAATCCCTGCTGGGACTGGGCGCTTAAGCCCTGCTGCTCGGAACCCTGGTTCTGCTGCGCAAAACCTTGATGCTGATCAGAGCCCTGCTGTTGCTGGTTGAAGCTCTGCTGGCGCTGTGTAGAATCCTGCTGCTGACGCTGGGCAAATTCTTGCTGACGCTGGGCCTCAAAAGACTGCGGCTGCTGAGATTGCCCGGGCTGTTGAGTCTGAGTAACGTGTTGAGACTGTGCGGGCTGCTGCGGCTGAGACTGCTGACCCCGGTTCTGAGCGTTCTGCTCCTGAGAACTCTGCGCGGCAAAGCCCGACTGCTGCTGATTCACGGGAGCCTGAGGCTGCCCCTCAAAACGCTGCTGCGTGGGAGGAACCTGGGAAGTGCCGCGCGGGGGAGTAGCCGGTCGGGAAGATGCCTGAGTCTCGGTACCACGCGAATCAGCCGAATCGCGCGCATCCGTAGGCTCACCCTGAGACTGACCCGAAGACTGCTCGGGGCGCGACTCGCGTGAAGGAACCTGCTGCTGTGCGGACTCTGAAGATGCAGGCTCCTGTCGTGCAGCCTCGGGCCGTTCGGCACCTGCTGCAGTGGCAGAACCTGCGGACCCCTGAGAATCCTGTGCGTCGCTGAGGGGCTCTCGCGCATCGTAAGAAACACCCGAACCCTGCGCGACTCCCGGCTGCTGTGCGCTCGTGTCCGGCGCGGACGGGGCATTGTGGGTATCGCGAGCGGTCTCGCGGGTAGGCTCCGAAACCTGAGGCTTTGGAGCCTCGGCAGTGCCGCTCTGACGGTTCACGGGGGTCTCAGAAACGCTCTGCTCGGAACGCACCTGCGAATCGGCTGAAGAGCCTGCCGCTGCACCGGGACCGGATGCGCCCGCACGCTCACCCGCGACCTCGCGCGACTCGGAACCGGCTGACGCCGCATCCTGAACATGGGCAGACTCCGCCTGAGTCTTCTGCTCAGGGGTCTGCTGATGGGAAGTTTTCTGCTCGGCAAACTGTTCGGAAATGGTCGGCGCGGTACGCTGCTTCGGGGCGGAAGCCTGCGCAGACTCACCGCTCTGCTCAGAGCTTGACGATGGCGAGGGCTTCGCGCTGGAAGAACCCTCAGAAGAGCCCGATGCGGCAGATGAAGACTCCGCCGTCGAGGGTGCCTGCTCATTCTCAGGCTCGGGCTCCTCAATCCACAGCTGCCAACCTTCGGGAACAGGACCCCATGCGGGATCGGGCCGCCACGTCGGGGTAGGAGACCACCCGGCAGGCGGTTTGGGCCAATTTGGGGGCGGATTGAAGACGAGAGCCATCTGAACCTTCCTTCACTACTGGCGCCAAAAACACCCGGAAGCGTAGGCACGAGTAGCCTCAAATTTTAAACTACGGTAACCCTCAAATTATGGCATATTTCCCATAAAATATAAGCCCGAAAAGTTCATAGGCAGGTAAATTATTACACCGTAAGGCAACCCGCACAGATGGCCCCGGTGTGACATTCGGGGGAGGGTCCCCTCTATTATGGATACTATGAGCACTAATCACCAGCAGGAACCCGGACATCACGGTTCTGAGTTCATTCCAACAAACCAACCACCTGGCGCAGTCACTAATACCCAAAATATGCCCACGCTGCTGAGCCCGCATCAGGCAGAAAGTTACGGGTACGGCGCTGAGTCTACCTTCGCCTCCGCTGAGTATTACAGGAGTAACCGCCTTACCCGTAAGGAACTTCTGGAACGCGCCAGCGAGCTGCCCTATCACCGGTTATCGCATGTGAACCCGCGTGCCCGTTGGTTCACCCCGGTTCTTGAGGGTTTGCTGATTGCCGGCATCTATTTTGTGCTCCTGCTGATGGTGAGCTTTGCGCTGCTGGCATTCGCCGTGATGCTGCGCGTCCCTTACGATTACCTGACCGATCTGCAGCGTATTTACGCGAACGTTTTTAAGACCCCGCTTGTTTTTGTTGCGCTTCTTATTACCATCATTCCGGTGATTCCGGCGATTTTCATTGCGCGCCTGATTACTAACTTCAAACCCTTAGGTCTAATTCACTCCATTGCGGGCCGCATGCGGTGGTCCTATTTGAGTGTTTTCCTAGGCTTTGGGTTCCTCATTTTCGGTCTTTACAATGTGGGGAACTTGGTTCTGGCTGGTTCTTTGACCACGCAGAACAGCGTGCATCCGCTGAATTCCGGCATGTTCTGGCTGTACATTGTGCTTATTCTGTTGATAGTTCCGTTCCAGTGCTACGCCGAGGAACTGCTCTTCCGCGGTTATCTCATGCAGACCGTGGGCCGGTGGCTGAAGAACCCCGCTTGGGCAATTATTATTCCAGCGCCTATCTTCATGGTGCTGCATGGTTACGGACTGTGGGGTCTGCTTTCGGTGCTTACAATGGCTCTGATCGCCGGGTTCTTGTGCTGGTACACTGGCGGTCTTGAAGCCGGTATCGGCCTGCATATTGCGAATAATGTTTCGATTTTTATCTTTGGGCTGCTGGGTCTGGCTGACCCCTTTGACGCGAATCGTGAGGCTCAGGCGCTTGACTTTGTGCAGGCCCTTATTCTGCAGCTTGCCTTCGCCGGGCTCGTGTACATGTACACCTACCGGCAAAAGAGGAAAGCCGCTCTGAACCAGGGGCAGGATGCGCCAGCCGCAGCACCGGCTTCGGGTGCTGCGCACGCGGCCACACAGCCCGGTATGTCCGTGAAAAATGCTGCTGCTTCACCTGCTGCTGATACTTCTGCTTCTGCACCGCAAGGGTCGCAGGCGCCGGTACAATCACAACCTGTACAACCTGCTGCCCCTGTGGCGGGGAACGCCAAGCCCGCACAGGATAATGCTTCGATAAAATCGGCGTCTTCGGCTGCCTCCGCCAGCCCACAAACGGCTGAAGAGCATCGTGCGTCCGAGCGGAATATCGCGGAGAAACCGGCTGCACAGGCACCCGCCGCGAAGCCTGTGGAAGGCGCTCGTAAGAGCGAGCAGAATGATACGTCGGCCAAGGCTTCTGCCCCCGCGCAGCCCGAGCGTTCGGCACCGGCTAATAAGCCTGCACCAATCGGTAAGCCTGCGCCAGCCAAGGAATCTGTGCCGACTCATGAGTCAGCCCAGTCCCAGAAACCGGCGCAAACTGCCAAACCGGCACAGGCTCATGAATCGACTCAGCCTCAAAAGCCGGTACACACTAACGAGTCAGCCCAGGCTGAGCGTCCGACGACCGCGAATACCGCAGCCCGCGCGACCGGGAAAGAAGCGCAGACCGCCGATAAACCCGCGCAGTCTGCACAGGCGAGGACTATCGCCGACGAGCTCAAGCCTGCCGTGGTAGCTCCCGCAGCAGCGGAAAAGGCTCCGTCAGGCATAGATCTGGATACGGCGCAGAAAGCTGCACGCGCATCCACGCGGAAGGCTCAGCAGGACTCGAATCAGGCCGATTCTTCGGTGCGTGCCTCCGGGGCACAGGGGTCTGCGTCGAATGCAGCCGCGCCGCAGAAGGAAACCGCTAGCGCATCCGTCGCCCAGGCAGACGATACGAAGAACCCTTCCTCGAAGAACTACGCGCCGGATACCTCCACAATGAGCATTCCCGTGCAAAATGCCTTGTCAGCCTATGAGCGTGCCAAGGCTCAGGCCCTTGCTCAGCAGAAAGAAACTATTCAGCAGAAAGAAGCTGCCCGGCAGAAGGAAAGCGGGCAGGGCACATCTGCCGCGAAGAAGGCGGCTGCGGACGGCTCGGCTACAGTTTCGCAGACCTCGCGGGCTCAGCAGGAGGCATCCCAGAACACCTCAGAGGTTCCCTGGGCTACCGCTCCGATTCCGAAAATCTCGCCGGAAGCCGCACAATCGCATAAGCAGGGATCAACCGACGCTTCACCGTGGACCTCGGCGTTCCCCGTCATTCCCAAACCCAAGAAGTAGGCGCATAGTATGACCGTTGATGCCGTCAAAAATATCGAAGATCTCGCCCAGTTCGTCTGCGATTCGCCCGTCTCATATCTGGCGGCGCGAACCGTGGCGCGACGCCTGCAGGCGGCGGGGTTTACCGAGCTGAACGAAACCGAGCCGTGGCAGAATGAGGCTGCCGTCGGCAGGCATTTCGTGATGCGTGACGGCGCGATCATCGCTTGGGCTGGCGGTCGGCAGGCGCAGAAGGCGAGCGGTTACCGGGTGCTGGGTGCGCATACGGATTCGCCGTCGCTTAAGCTCAAGCCGAGTTCGTCGGTGACAGCGGCAGGATGGCATCAGATGGGCGTCGAAAATTACGGTGGCGCACTGCTTAATTCCTTTTTGGATCGTGAGCTGCGCGCCGCCGGGCGCCTGACGGTACTTCGTGAGGACGGCACCCTTCAGGATCGCTATGTGGTGACTGGACCGTTGGCGCGTGTGCCGCAGCTGGCCCCTCATCTGGACCATAAACGTAATGAGCTGACTCTCGATAAACAGTTCAATATGTACCCCATTTGGGGTGTGGATGATACCGAGAACGATGTGCTCGCCTATTTGGCACAGCAGACCATCGACGAGGGCGGTTCGGTCGATCCGGAGCAGATCGTCGGTTACGATGTGCTCTTTGCGGATGCGCAAGAACCCCGCCGTTTCGGGCGAGACGGAGAGTTTTTCGCCTCGGGCAGGTTAGATAATCTCTCGTCGGTTCATGCCGGATTGTGCGCCTTAGAACGCTATGTCGCAGAGAATGCTGACGAAGACTCGGCGCACACCGTGATGCTTGCGGGATTCGACCACGAAGAGATCGGTTCTGAAACCCGCAGCGGCGCCGCCGGTCCGTTCTTGGAGGACGTGCTGGTGCGGCTCTCGCAGGCTCGCGGGGAGAGCCAGGATGAGTACCGCCGCTCGCTCGCCGATTCGGTGTGCCTTTCGGCGGATGCCGGGCATCTGGTGAACCCGAACTACCAGGGGCATCATGACCCGACGGTGCTCCCGCTTCCCGGTGCTGGACCGCTGCTGAAGATCAACGCGAATCAGCGATATGCAACCGATGCGGTAGGTGCCGGTATTTTCGCGGCGGCGTGCAAGGCGGCGGGCGTTCCTTATCAGGAGTTCGTGTCGAATAACAATATGCCCTGCGGTTCCACGATCGGGCCTATCACCGCCACCCGGTTGGGGATGCGCACCATTGATGTGGGGATTGGACTACTGTCGATGCATTCGATGCGCGAAATGTGCCACGTTCACGATATGGCATACCTGACCCGCGCGGTGGAAGGCTTCTACCGGTTGTAGTTGTTTCATCCTTTCCGTTCCACCTCTATCGCCCATAAGTCGTACACTTTCCTGCATATCGTACGTTTTAACCCTACGAATATGCAGGAAAGTGTACGATATATACTGTTATACCGTGCCTAGGTGCACACATACCGACAATACATTCTCCCGCCGCGTCAGGCAGCGGGAGAGAAAGAGAACTCGGTGAAATACCTCAAACCATATTTTATATTTTGTGCTCGCGTTATGACTTTAGCCTGGCGAGTATCATCCCCGAAAAACTTTAGCGTACTGGCCGCCGTCATTATCTCTGCGCTCGCTCTGATCGCCTGCCCAATTCTGCTGGGTTATGGTGTTCAGCGCACCCTTGAAAACCCCGAAGTTTGGCGTCAAAACCTTGCCATTCTCGTGATCCTTTACAGTTTTCTATGGCTAATCGGGCAGAGCTTTCGGTATCTTTTCTACCCTGCCTACGGGTTCATTGAGCAGAAAATGCAATCGCGCCATATGGCGGATGCACTCGTCACCAGCATCGGCGCCGACCCGCGCGCACGCGCTATGCTAGGCGCCTCCGAAATTGCGTATGCCGTCGATGCGCAGGCCGCATCCATTCGCGAAACCCTCGCCACCTTGTACCTCTCAATTCTGCCCGCCGGGGTTGGTTGTATCGCCGGTGCTGTCTCGATTCTGGTGATGGGTGGCGTGCCGGAGCTAGGCATATTTTGCGGGTTTGTAGCCCTATATCTGGTTGGAAGCATGCCGCTGATTGCGCGTCATCAGAAGTTTCAGGGTGAATTCTTTGACGGCTCAATGCGCAGTTTCGGCACCCTGGAAAACACGCTTCGTCTCTGGCGTGAAAGCAGAATCCTTGGGGCAGCTCCCTTTCTGCGTGACCGATACGCCCAAGGCCGCCTGCCCGTAGAAGCAAAAGCTCTCAAAAGTTACCGTTATACCATGTTGTTACACACCTGGCAGGGCGCGATGCTGGCTCTATGCCTACTCGCAATAGTGCTCAAAACCGTATTATTCGGTGAAGGTTCTCCGGCGCAGATTACGGGTACTGCGGTGGCACTCATCGGAGTGTGCGCGGCGGCAATTGGTCCGCTCCAAGCCGTTGGGTTTGGAGTATCGACCATCGCGGTTTCGGCAGAGCGTTACCGGCAGGCGCACCATAAAATAGCCACTCCTGCCGCTGAGAATTCGGCGTATCTCATCGACTACGTCGTAACCACAGGTGAGCTTTCCCTCCGCGTGGATGCACGCAACCTGAGTGAAACATCCTATGGTGTGCATACGGTGAAGCCGGGACGCCCGAGTTGGGTGCGTGGCGCATCCGGTGCGGGAAAAAGTTTGCTTTTAGAACGGCTTCTTGGTGTGCGTGCGACAACTACCCCCGCTTATATGTCGATGAGCGCACCGCAAGGCACTCTTCGGTTTGTCTACTTGCCGCAGGAAGCTGGGCTGCTGGTTGGTACCGCGCATGAGAATGTAGCGTTTGGGCGCGACATTCCGGTGCATATATGCGACCGGTACCTGCAGGCGGTGGGGCTAAGCGAATTTACCTCTAGTGGTGCTCGATGTCATGACACCGTCGCGGGTGAGAACGGCAGCGTGTCCGGGGGAGAGGGCAGGCGTATCGCCTTGGCGCGTACTTTGGCGGCGGCCGAAGCCTTGAATGAGCAGAAAGCCCTGAGCCCCGCGACCGTCATGGTTCTCGATGAGCCGACCGCCGGGCTGGATGCGCCTACCCGCGCCCGAGTCTGGGAACTGATTGAGCGAGCGGCCCATACCGCAATCGTGCTGGTGAGCACCCACGATGAGGATGCGCCCGCCCGGCAGGACGATACCGTGATCGAACTCTAATGCGGGGCGAACCCTAAGAACGAGAAAGTTTTACCTGTAAAACATACGGTAAAGTTGAATTAACCCTTTTCACCGGGGTAAGAGCACACGGCACGCATTATGAATTTTACCCCCGTGATGACTCTTAGGGTGGAGACGGCTGGAGCACCGCAGATTCCGAGCGCGCGAGGCACCAAATCTGCGCGCGGAAGGCGCGCAAGCGCAGTGGGAATGCTGTTCTACGAGATAGTAGAAACGGCTCAAGCGATCCTAGTAACGTACATACTTACCGACGGCTCAGCTCAAACCGTTTCTTACATCGTAGGCGTTATCTCAACCTGGATTAGGAACCTGAGGTAACGACCCTGCTCACTGGAGGGGCTTGGTAGCGGGAACTACTGAGCCCTTCCGTTCATGAGCGTTTGCATCATGAAATATGCTTTTAGTCTAGCACACCGCCTACTGGCTGCCGAGGGCTGTTCTTCCGCAAGAGAACCTTAGGTACAGCTTTTGTCTGGAAAGCACAACAGCTTCTGCAACCGCCTCGAAAAATACAGCTGTGCGGTAAGCTATCCCAACGTATCCCCAGAAATCCCTTAAAAGGGATAACTAGTTTTGCCGCTTATCTCAACCTATCGGGACTTATCTTAAAAATCCCGATAACCCCCGATAAGTCTCGATAACTTTTGTTCTCCCACATGAAGGCTCTTTTTATACCGGGGGAGAGACGGAGAGAGCCTACCGAATCAGCGAGAGCAGTTCCTCGTGCACGGTGGTATCGCCCGTGACTTCCGGGTGGAAAGAAATGCCGATAATGTTCCCGGCGCGCACGCCCACAATCTTACCCTCATGATGCGCCACCACCTGCACGCCCTCACCGGCGCGGGTCACAATCGGCGCGCGAATAAACGCCGTATCGATCACGACTTCCTCACCTGAGGGTGTAAGCCACGGCAGATGAACCTGCGCCGAATCGACCTGTGAGCCGAAGGCGTTACGCCCAACCGAAACATCCAAAACACCGAGCGACTGCTGCCCCGGAGCCGGATCGTCAATCGTAGTCGAGAGCATAATCAGCCCGGCGCAGGTTCCAAGGGTTGGCAAGCCCCCCGAAATAGCCTCAATCAACGGCTGACGCAGCCCAAAAATACGGGTCAGCCTGTCAATTGTGGAAGATTCGCCGCCGGGCAGAACCAGCGCATCCA
>ERZ773050.1004-NODE-1004-length-15809-cov-10.207122_pt1 | contig 15809 bp, 13 predicted proteins | sample MGYA00580632_ERZ773050 | MGnify/ENA primary metagenome ERZ773050 (study PRJEB29015, sample SAMEA2738123) | human oral metagenome | biome: human oral; feature: human-associated habitat; material: saliva | place: China | collected 2166 ... | reverse complement strand
TATTTGATTAGGGGGCTTGGATTTCAAAAAAGAATGCGGAATTACCTATATAAAGACAATTCCGCAAGGATTTATATGTTATTTAAGTTTTACCGGACAGCAATAATTTCTTTTCATGAAAATAATTCGCAAAAGGTAGTCATCTACATGACGAAAGATGAGAATTACGCTACTTATTAACTTACTTTTTACTGCTTACAGAAGTGATTTTAAAAACAATTTGATGAGTATAATAGCAACCAATATAATCACCATCACTATAAAGTTAAGAATGCGTTTGCTCTTTTTTCTTGGGTCATAAGGATTGCTGCTTGTAGCTCCGAGCTGACGTGATGAAGTGTTGTCATTTGGCAAAACGTCAGCACTTGTCATCCTATCTTCTGTTGAATTAGAAAGATACTTACCCATATAAGCCTTATATGCCACCTCTTTTATATCTCCCTTACTTCGTTGTTGCAAAGAAGTATAACGACTAACAAAACGCTGATAGAGTGGGTCATCGGCTCCACGCACCATCTTCATGTAGTTCAGTTTACCCCTCAGAACAGCATTAAGAGGTACGCAATGCTGATGTCCCTTTGTCTTTCCATGCTGCTGCCTGTAGCTCTTCCACGCAGCCTGACAGGCATCTTCATAGCCGTAACGCTCCCAGATATACAGCAAGGAACGAATTTCACGCACATAACGGCGGCTTACATTCACTTTCTCCGTTACCATCAAGCCCGTTACCTCCTGCCGTCTTCCACGACGTTGCAAGTGGGTTTTCTCTTCATTCAGTCGGAAACCATAACGCTCAACAATAGCCTTTACCTGTTGTACAAGCTCTCCCTGTGGACGAAGAATATCTGTATCAGAACTGAAAGTGAGGTCATCAGCATAACGGGTAAAGGTAATTCCTTGTGCAGTAGCTATGCTCGCTATCTCCTTATCCATCTCCCGACAAATAAAGTTCGATAGTGTTGGCGATGTTGCAAAGCCCTGTGCTAAAACTTCTTCATTGTTCTTTGTGCGCACAGTAGCCAATCCAGAGATGAGTTTTGCAGCCAATGACGAGAAGCCAAAAGGCTCTGCCGTCAGACAGTCAGCCACCTGCTGGCGTGTAATAGTGGGGAAGAAATCCTTTAAATCAAGGTTTAGAATATAACGTTTCCCCACATGTGGACGTGCATTGTCAACCACAGAACGACCACAGACAAAGCCAAACGCCCAAGGAGTAGGCTCGTCATAGGTCTGAAGAACTATATTCAACGCATGCAGGATATCATGAAGTGCCCCTTTCGGTGCGGTAATCTCACGATAGCCACCATGCTTTTTGCGAAGTAGGAAAGTCTTGCAGCGTCGATTGATATTATTGGTATCAGCTAAAAAACTTAGTTGTTTCGCACGAAAAACATAATAGGGATAAGGCTCGCTCAGTTCGTTCAGTAGCTTAGCAAGTTCTTGTGGATCATTCAAATAACGCAGCTTATTCTCAAAATCAGCCTTTGTATATTCCTTTCCGTTTATTGTTCTGGTAGCCATAGTGCGTTTGTTTTAAACAAAAAAATAGGAACGCTGTAAGGGAATTACTTTTATCGTGAACCTTCGTTAACGATAATAACGATACTTCGTATCAAACTCCAGCGAATACGCCAGAAACTACTTCTAATTCTTTCAGACGTTCCTATCTGTGGCAAAGATAGATATTAATATCAGAACATCAAAACTTTTCAAGCATTAAATCATATCTATAAGGCTATTTATTAGGTGTTTGAAGACTGACTATCACGCCTTACTCACTAAAAGAGAAGAATGTTAGACAGCATTAATCCTTATATCTTTTATCCTTACTCATCTGTTTATAGAATGTAATCATGATGTTGTTAATCATTGATAACTAACACTTTAAGCGGGGAGAATAAGCTTGTTTGACAAATAAATAAAAGCTTCAAAGACTTGTATCTATGGGTATAAAACAATACTTTTGCACTCGAAAAAGAAAGAATTTTAGCTCTACAGTGTAGTTTTTAACCCACTACGTGCGTCTAAAAGACAAAAATCAACCTATCAAAAGATGGACAACCTACAAAATGAACAAGATTTCTCGCGAATCGTGAGAGAACATAAAAGCACCATCTACACCGTGTGCTATATGTTCTCAAAGGATGAAGATGAGGTGAACGACCTCTTTCAAGAGGTGCTGATAAACCTTTGGAAGGGTCTGCAGAACTTCCGAGGAGAAAGCGATGTACGCACGTGGATCTATCGTATCAGCCTCAACACCTGCATCTCATGTGATCGAAAGAAACGGAAACGGAAAACGATTCCACTTACGATGAACATCAATCCCTTTACGGATAGCGATGATGACAGCCGACAGATACAGCAACTCAATCGCCGTATCAGCCAGTTAGGTCCTTTCGATCGTGCTATCATCCTCCTTTGGTTGGAGAATATGAGCTATGAAGAGATTGGCGAAATCGTCGGTATCAGTACTAAGAATGTCTCCGTAAGACTATTCAGAATCAAAGAGAAACTGAAGAAAACGAGTACAACAACAAAGGAGTAGGGGAGTAACCATTAAGGAATGGGATTAGTTTTATTGGTCTTATTAGCCCTATTAGGCCAATTGGTCCAATTAGCCCAATACCCTACAAAGCTTAACAATCACATTAAAAAGAAAACTACAATGGAAACAAAGCATACAGAGTTTGAGGAAATGCGTCAGCAATTGGATATCCTCAAGAATAAACTTGACAATCAAACACTCATCAACGATAAGCTTATCAGACAGTCAATGCTCAATAAGATGTCGTTTATGAAGAAGTACACATGGGTGTCATTCTTAGTGTTACTATTTATTTATTACGCTTACAATGAAGTTCGGATAATGTTTAACATGTCGTGGTGGTTCTACGGATTTACCGTACTCGTTATGACTTTCAGTGTTTGTTTCGATGCTTATATCAACCATGTTAATAAGAAGGAGTTCCTGAATGGCGACCTCATAGCGGCTTCCTTACAAATGCAAAGGATGAAGAAATTACGCAAAAAGTCCTTCTTATGTGGCACAATCATAATGATTATATGGACTCCTTGGTTCTTTATCGAGGCATACTATGGGTCAGGTGCTGCGAAGGGAGGAGACTATACATCCATGTTCGATGGTATGCTGGTTGGCGGTGGAATAGGCTTAATCGTCGGAGTAGCCATCGGTATATGGTTATATCTTCGTATGCAACGCATTAACTCGGACATTATCAGCCAGATAGATGAACTGACAAAAGACACTAAAGACAGCCCAATGCTTTAGAAAGACAGGGTAAGGAAGACAGGGTAACAGAGTAAAGAAGACAAAGTAGGTATGTAAGAAAGACAAAGTAACAAGGTAAAGGAGACAAAGTAACAAAGGAACAGAAGGTATTAAGATAAGAAAAGAAGACAGGGTAACATAAGAACTTATTGGCTATTCTTATGTTACCCTGCACTTTGTTTATATGTTACTATGTCTTCTTTATCTTTACTCTGTCTTTATCCTCTTACTATAATGCTATAATATGAAATTCTTATAATAAATTTGTAGTTAAAAACAAAAGTACTACCTTTGTCATTGAAAGATAAAAAAAAGTCATCAACCTATAGCCATTGACAAGATTTATCTGGAAAATAAACACAAAACTGTAGAATAAAATCTCCTATCTGCTTAAAAAGAAAGTATTATGAATCTCAAACTATTCTTTGTATTCTTATCTCTATCATGGACATTAACATCATCCGCAACGCGTCCTGACAGCATAAACAAGAATCTGCAAGACTATCAATACCTCACACAGTTCACAGAAACCAACCTTGCCACTTTCCCATACATCAACAAAATGTACGGCAAGGAATACAGAAAACATAAGAAGACCATCAGAAAAAACTTGTTGAAAGGACAAGATATAGAGACTGCAACATGCGATTATGTCTTCTGGTTCTTTTCTCAATTCGATACACATTTTATCGTTGACCGACATAAATTCTGGCAGGAATATGACCGAAAGGTGCACACTAAATATAAAGAAAAGATGGAATATAATCCTCAACCACTTGCATGTATGGTTGACTCAGATACATATTTAGTAAGAGTACCGTCTTGTGGTGGTCAGAATCCAACCTTTGCATGGGTTGACAGCGTGGCACAAGTATTTAAAATGAGAAACTGCCCATACCTGATTTTAGACATACGGGGCAATACTGGTGGGAATGATGCTATTTGGGAACCTTTCTTTGAAATACTTGCAGACCATAAACCTGACAAGGCTTGGAAAGTATTATTCAGAAGTAGTCCAGCAAATATAGATGTGCTGATGAAACAAGGGAACATGAACCTTGCTGAGAAAGCAAAGAAATCAAAGTCTCAGTTTGTACCATTAACAGAAGAGGATGACGATGAGGAAATGACCTTCTTATCAAGCAATTTAACTAAAGTAGCAATCCTCGTCGATAGTAAAACAGCAAGTTCTGGAGAAACGTTAGCCCGTTTTACCAAAGATTATTGCAATCGTGGGAAAATATATGGACAAGACAATACTAATGGAGCAAACCCGTCTGGCAATGTAACTCCTTTTAAACTTCCACATAGCGGGATTACCTGCTATTACCCTCTTTGTGTTGATGAAGATTTCGTTTTGCAAATTAAAAACAAAGAATTGGGTATCAAACCAGATGTAAAGATACCTATTCCACTTCCAACCTCTCTAAAAGACAACGTTGATACGTGGGTAATATGGGTCGCACAGCATTTAAAATTGAATTAAAACAAAATGTTGCTGTCCGATAGAACTTTATCGTATCAGATTGTCGTCAGTGTTTTCTATTATTGCTGTCCGATAAAACCTCTATATACTGCAATATCCTCTCTCAATCCTACTGAAATAGGCATGATTAGTTCTTATTTCAAATTCCAAGCCCCCCACTAGAATAATGACAACTCTTCTGGTGGGGCTTTTACCTGGGTAATCAATCTATCCCAGTCTCTATGTGGCTGCTCAAAGAAGCTTTGTATTGAGACATAACTCATAAGTAGAATTCTTATCATTGTAGCCAAGCCTGAGAAGCTCCAAGGTCTCTTTATTTTGTTCTTCACTAGGGTTATAAGCAGATTGGCTATAAGCGTAATCCATATTTGTATTTTTATAGCATTCGCACTCTCTCCATAGAAGTATCTTAGCGGGAAATTCTGTTTTATTTGTTTAAATAAGGTTTCTATTTGCCATCGCCTCTTATAGATAGCTATAATATCTTCTGCTGACATCTGAAAATCATTGGTCAGCAGTGATATGAATCTGATTTTCCCTTTCTTGGTCTTATCCTGATATGTGATTTTTCTTGCTTTATGGTAAATATCTTTTTCCTTTGTATGCTTATGGAAGAGAATGGTTTCTACGCGTACAACTCCATAATCTGTAGTCATCTGGTAATCCGTATCAGCAATCCTTTCAAAGCTAAGATTATTTTTCATCTTAGTTACATATATAACGCCTCTTTGCGTCAGTTCAGAGAACTTTTCATAGTTTATATAGGCTCTGTCAAAAGCAATCAGTTCCTCATTGGCGTATCGTTCTGGGATAAGTGCAAATTGATCATGACTAGCTGCAGATGTGAACTTGATATCGCTTGGAACATTCTCATTGGCAAATATCTCTGTATGTACTTTTATTCCACCCTTCTTCTTACCAGTTTTGGGATTACGTCCTACACCTTTAAAGACTAGGTTAGAAAACAGACTGATTGTCGTAGAATCTATTATCTTTAGATTCTTCAGCCATTTGGGCTGTCCACAATTTCGGCTGTCCGAGTAAAGCTCATGGCGGTATTTCTCATATAAGTTCATATAGATTGAACCGAATATCTCGGAATCTCGGCGTTTGTTTGCATCTGACAAGGTACTTCGACAAGGAAAATGCTTTAAACCAAGATGATTAAAGCGATTAACATTAGCAAAGAGAGAGACCTTTATCTCACGCAGAGAGTCTAAACGCATTATTACGGCATAAAGCATGACAACAAGATGATGCCATGCATCAAACTTCTTTATATAGTGTTCACCTCCCTGAGCTTGGCTCAGAGATGCAAGTTCCAAAACGAAGTGCAATAAAAGAGTGTCCCTCTCCGAGCAGATGTACGACACCGCGAACCAGCATATCTATGACATGTTGAGCGGCGGAAAGAGCCTTGCCAAACAGCAAATTACAGAACGAATGGCTGAAAAAGGCTTACCTTCGGACACTGTTTTTATGAACCTTTTTTGGAGAATGCCGAATGCGAGGCACTCATTTGCAGCGGCCCTGAAGTGGGAAACGCACATACCTACATGCTCTTAGACGAGCGAGTAGCCCCTATACCCTTACCCACAAAAGACGAGGCGTTGAGCATATTGGCACGCAATTACTTTAGAAGTCATGCCCCAGCAACGTTAGACGACTTCTGTTGGTGATCGGGATTGTCAGTGAAAGAGGCGCGATTGGGCGTTGAAATTATTGAAAAAGAGTTTCAAAAGGTCGTTTTCAACGATAAAACTTATCTGCTGCACGAATCTTCTTCAATCGACATCAAAGAGAAAGAAAGATTTATCTTTCTGTCTGCTTACGACGAATACATCATTGCCTACAAGTATCGCGGCGATGTTTTGCAAGCTTCTCACAACAGCAAAGCATTTACTAACGGTGTTTTCTTTCCCCTTATCCTACAAAATGGTAGGGCGACGGGTAATTGGGAAATGACTTTGACACGCCGAAACATCGCCATCAACACGTCTTACTTTGATAACAACGCCCCCAACAAATTTGTCTGCGGCTGAAGAAAAAGCCCGTTTGCAACTTATTTCGTTCCATAACTAACGGTAAAGATACCGAAGTTATCGAGTTTCATGCCATATTTGGTTAAGCCATAAAAGGCGAAAAGACTGTCTAGTTCGCGTTGCGAACGCCGCCGCATAATCCAATCACGCTCTTGATGGTTGTTTAATACGAAAGCAATCATTTTTAACTGAGGGTGCCAAGGCTGACCAGTATAGACCAAAAAGCCGCCCGGTTGCAGTGCGGATAAAGCACCAGAGATGGCCTTACAAACAAGCTCGTTATCACCAAACAGCTCAAATATACCAGAAATAATAACAATATTAGGTTCAAAATTCAGCTGTCGATATGAGTCTTTATTAAAACAATCAAGACGAGTAAACCGTATATTTTGAAGTCCTTGCTGTTGTATCTGTGCCTCGCCGAAAGCAATATTTGCTTCCGAAAAGTCGTTTATAACCACTTCTATTTCCGGAAACTTGCGTTTGATGTCGAACAAATAATTACCCGTCCCACCGGCAATATCGAGTATTTTCACGGGTTCATTGCGCTGTTTAAGCGTTTCAATACGCTCTTCTACGGTTGCGATGAGATGCTCTCGTCGTATTCTTACTCCTCGCCAACCAATGGCGTTAAGATAGCCTTTGTCTATCCATCGCCCAATTGGTCCGCATCCCTGTGCTTGGTTGCGATAAACATAATCCAGAGACATACCCGAATCAAAACCATATTTTAGTCCCACACGCATTCCTTTACTAAGAAATCCCAAGTGATGGAGCATCCATTTCTGCATCCGAAAGCCCCAACGTTCAATTCGGGGAAGCATATTCAAAGTCATTTTGTTATACTCGTCAACTGTAAATTTATCAGGCATACAGGTCGCCGGCGGTTGTTCGAGTGAGAAACAGCGGTTAATAAACTCAGCAATAGGATTGTAAACCTGCTCACGTTGCGTTTCAAACAATAGCCCGTGATAAAACCCTTTAAGCTTGACAAACCGCTTTTGGGTGGAGCTGATGTCAACAAAAAACCGCTTTTGCATATCGTCTTTCACCACGTAATCTTTACCGGCAGAGAGCAATAGCGTCGGTATGGTTATGGTAGCAGCATCTTCTACTATACGCTTTCCTGCTTTCAGCAAATCCAAGAGATAGTGCGCATCAATTTCTCTAGTAATTAGCGGGTCGGTGTCGTACGCCTTTTGCTGTTCCACATCATGTGTCAACACCTTCGATTTTACATAACTGGGCACTGTTAGGTGTTTGAAGAGCCGCGCTGCCAACGCAATTCCCGTCTTTGCAAAAGGCACATATAACTTAATGGTAAACGCAGGAGCAAGAAGTGCCATACCAGCAATACGGGGCGCAAAGTCGTGACACCACGCCGAAACAATTACACCTGCAATGCTGTTAGCCACCACAAAGATGTCTCTCTCAACAATTCCATACTGCTCATAGAGGTATTTTACGAAAGCATCCAAGTCGCGTACATAGTCCATAAAATGGGGCGAAACGGATTGCGAAGTATGCCCCAGTCCACGCATATCAAAGCCAAAGATGTTGAAATGCACAAATTGCTCGTTCTCGGCAAAGGCTTGCAAACGTCCCGAATGTTCGTGCCCGCGATGCAATATCACAATGGTTTTCTGCGAAGGGTTGTAATTCCACACCCTATAAAAAATATCTGCGTTGTCAAAACTCTTAAATGTTCCTGTTTCCATTTTTATCTTTGGTTAAATTTTTACTTATCATTAACTGCACCGTTTCACCTATTCGGCGACTCCGAAAACGGCCCATTGCACAATGAATATATAGCTTTCGAGGCACATCTTCGGCTTTCATCTTCTCTAAAACCGTATTTACAATACGCTCCTCACAGGCTTTGGGGATAGTGGCAATATCCAAAAGCGGAAAGCAATGGTAATCTGCCGATGTGCGAAAGTAGGCGTTTTCGGGTAATTCGGCTGAAAGGTCGAACACCGAAACCTCTCCCAACATGGCGAATTTCCGAGCAGAACGGCATGAAAGCAAGCCTCCAACGAAGATGTTGGGTGCAATTTCTACAGGTGCCTGACGAGAAAACAACCACAATATGCGATACACTGCGATATAGGGAAAATAGAAAATATAACGCAAAAAACCGATGCAACCGTGGTCGTCTTTAAGAAAATGTCGATTAGAGCGATAATAAGCACGGCCCAATAAAAGCAAGACGAGTATGCCCCACAATAAAAAAATACTTCCTAAAACCGAATGTTCGATGGCAAACAATAACGCCGTCAACCCCACAGCGGCAACAAAAAAGTAAACCGTTGCTATTTGTTGGTTGCGCTTTTTACGGTAAGGAAACATCCATAACGTCAGAAAACCTGCCATCAAACCGGTAGTAATATCGATGAAATGGTGCTGATACACCAAAAGGGTAGACAGCATTAACAACACCAACCACATTCTCAGTAAGTTTCTGAACCTGCTATTTCGCACCCCACTCCAAAAGATGCAGGCATAACCTATATGTAAAGACGGGACCTGATTAAAAGGTGTATCGTACGTATTGATGAAAGAAAACAAGATATGGGCTGTTTCCGGACGTACAAAACTTTGTTTTAACGGAAAGATAATAAAACAAATTCCCGATAAAACGGTTATAAAAACGATGCGTTTACTTAATGTCGACAGCTGCCGAAAAGTATTGCAGAGGAAGAAAACCCATATAAAAAACACCACACTACTGCTATAAAAATAGATGGCAAAAGGTACAAACGGTATGGCTTTTTCAAACGAAAAGCAAAGCGAAGACACCTCTTTAAGCGATGCCGCATAGCTTGCAGCAAAAGTATAAACAGCATAGAATACACCCCAACAAATAACAAGGGCGATGTATTTGCTTACTTGCAAGCATTTGTTATCTATACCGCAACGCTGCATCAAACCGTTTGGCAAGGGCCGCTTACACGTCCATACAGTTTTGTTGTTTATTTGGGAATGCTCCATAATGTCTTTCGGTGCATAAAAGCCGATAACAAACAAGTGGGTAAAAGCGAAAGAAAAGCGATGGAAAGGCGCATTTTTGGCGGAAACACCACCTGTTCTTTGCGCTGCGCTATGGCCTTTGTCATTGTTTCAACAGCCCGATTTAAGGGCATGCAGAACGGACATTTGGAAAGGTCATTACGGTATATCTCTCTCAATCGTGGCGTGTCTATGTAGCCCGGAACAAGTGTTGTAACCGTTATTTGATAGTCGGCAAGACTTCGGCGATAAGCATCGGCTATCTGTATCAATGCTCTTTTGCACTTGGCATATACGCTTGCGCACGGATAATGCAACAATCCTGCCACCGAAGCAATCACTACCAAATGTCCGCCGGATGCATTCATTGCTTCTCGTGCCACTTCCATCGCATTCAATGCACCCGCGATATTAACCTTCAACATTTGTGAAGTCTGCTCAAAATCCACTTCTTCAGTAACGCCGTTACGGTAATATCCAGCAGCAACAATCATCATGTCCAACCCCTTATCGGCACAAAACACTTCTACGGCAACGGTTAATGCGTCCTTATCACACACATCCAGCTGGTATGCAAGCAACAGTTTGTTAACCTCATCACTCCTGTCTATTCGTGCCGTATTTCGTCCGCACACCCCCACCCGATGGCCTTTGGCAGCATAAAACCGCGCCAAGGCCAAGCCGATACCCGATGTTCCGCCCGTAATAAAGATGTTCATACCTGTTTGTTTTTAAAATGTTGGGCAACCCTATCGTATCCGTATTGCCATTGAAAGTTCATATCTTTTACAAACTGGGCATAGGTTTTGGGCAGTTTCAGTTCTACCTGGAGCTTCAGAAGATTGATGTTTTTTTCGATGTAATGGCCCGAAAGTGCCTGGTTCATGTCGGCCGTGTCTACCCAATAGTTCACCGAATGCGTCATCACTTCTTGCAATCGGCGGTTTCCACTATATCCAAATACGGCTCTAATAAGTGCCTCGTCGATGGTGCCAAACCCCTTTTTCTTCTCAAAGATAATTGTTTCGCCAAGTTGTTCGGCCAGTTCTATGGGCATCAAATCAATAATTCCGCCCGCAAAATAGGCACCTTTGTAATGTACGGGCTGAACGTAGAACATATCCGAAACAGATATTCGGGTGGCAATGGGTAAGGGAACATCTTGAAACAGCTCAACTTGCGAGTCGATGGCACTACCCTCATAGCTTTTAAAATTGCAGTTAACAGCCGGCAAATCGATGTTTCTAGCTGTCTCGGCATCGGTAAAAAGCACCTTCCGATAAAGTTTTCTTCCGTTTCTTTCTTTACCGATGTCAGCCCTGTCAAACAACAATCGGGCACCTACTACGATGGTGGGAAGGGTTGGTCGAACAGCCAACGAGGGCAAAAGCGGGCGTATGTCGGTGGGCATGTCTACGATAAATTTATCGAAAATATTTTCTATATAAGGAGCATAGAATGTGTTTCGCACCTTGCGCTGGCAATAGACACCTATCTTATACAGCATTTTGAAACGTGTCATTCGGGTGTTTTGCACAAAGCGATACAGCTCTTCCGACTGTATAAAGGCCTTTCGCTGCTCGTCGGTAGCAAACGAGTTGATGATGTTGGCAGCGATACTGCCACCGCAAGCGGCAATCAGCAGGTCGGGCTTTACACCATAATGTTGCATCGCCGCATACATGCCGAGATACAAAGCATAACGTGTACCACCGCCAGAAAAAACCGCAACCGTTGGATAAGGTTTCTTTTTCATACTCCACTGCTTATCAATACCATCGGTTTACTCAGGCGTTTGCGAATTCCTGGTTACTTTTAACGTCTTCTTTATCCTAATCCACGTGCTGAGTACAAGCAACAAATCGATAACCCCAAAGATGTAAACGGAATATCCTGAAAGGTTTATACCAAACAAACAGACCACCCCGTAGAGGCCGAGAACGAAAGCACGGTCGCTCTTGCCCATCGGACCATCATACCGTCGTTCTGCCGACAGCACCTTTCCCATCACTCCTGCGTATTCATTAATAATGCTGAGGGCAATGAAAGCCACAATAAAATAAAGACTTTCGGGATGATACTTCAACAGCGGAAAATAAATAATGGTGTCCGAAACGACATCACCCACTTCGTTTAACAGCTCTCCCTTTCGGGTTATTTGATTGTAACGACGAGCCATCATGCCGTCTAAGGCATTCAGGGCCATACGTATCAGCAGTCCCACAGGCAGGCAAAGGTAGAGCCATGTACCCACATCGCCCGCAAACCAAAACAAAATGCCGATGACAAGTGAGAGGACACAAGCCCACAAGGTGATTTGGTTGGCAGTAACTTTTGCACGATGCAACAACTCTAAAATAGGCGTTAACATCCGTTGAAACTGCGGTTTGATGGAATAGACAGATATCATAAGTACTTTGTTTTACATGAACATTCTTAATTCCGCAACACTATTATAAATTAAACTTTTTAAGTACCAGAGCAACAAAAAGTTGCTCAGGATTTTGCCATGTCAGAGTTTTCACTTATCTTAGTGTTGCAAAAAAACAAGAGAATCCGACGATGGACATGGCAAAGATACAAATTAAATCTGAGAGACTCACTCCTTTTGGGGTGTTATTTTCAATCATGGAGCAATTTGACTCCACACATTATCATCTGTAATCGACTCAACCCTCGGTCTAAGGTGTAGATCGTTCGGTTATCAGTACAGCGAAATCATCCGTTCTCTCATGAGTATCTACTTCTGTGGCGGATCATGTACCCCAGGATGTCACTACTCATTTGATGAACCACCTCTCGCTTCATCTGACACTTCGCACTTGTAGCTCTGATACTATCCTCAGAGCGATAAAGGAGTTGACGCAAGAAAACATTTCATACACATCAGATATGGGCAAGACCTACGATTTCAATACGGCTGACACTCTCAATACTTTATTGCTCAATTGTATATTTGCATCTGGCCAACTGAAAGGGAGTGAGATGTATGATGTTGATTTCGACCATCAGATCATAGAGATAGAGAAGTATGATGCAAAGCCTACATACAAGAAGTTCTTTGGTTATCGCCCTGGCGTGTCGGTTATTGGCGATTTGATAGTCGGTATAGAGAATAGCAATGGTAACACAAATGTTCGTTTCCATCAGAAGAACACGCAGAAGAGGTTCTTTGAGAGATTTGAACAGAATGGGCTCATTATCAATCGCTTCAGAACTGATTGTGGAGCATGCTCCAAGGAAATCGTGGAGGAAATAGAAAAACACAGCAAGTCCTTCTATATCCGTGCTAACCGCTGCAGTTCGATCTACAATGACACCTTTGCTCTCAAAGGCTGGAAAACAGAGGAAATCAATGGCATTGAGTTTGAATTGAACTCTATCCTTGTTGAGAAGTGGAAGGGTAAAGCATACCGACTTGTGATTCAAAGACAGAAACGGATGGATGGTGTGCAGGATTTTTGGGAAGGAGAATACACATACCGGTGTATCCTGGCTAACGACTATGATTCTTCCGTAAGAGAAATTGTCGAGTTCTATAACCTTCGTGGAGGAAAGGAACGTATCTTCGATGATATGAACAATGGTTTCGGGTGGGACAGATTGCCCAAATCCTTCATGGCAGAGAACACAGTGTTCCTTCTTCTTACAGCACTTATCCGTAACTTTTACAAGGCAACGAATCAAAGCCGATAAAATCAATATTATAACGGAGAAAATCCTGGTATTTTTTATCCTTCAAATAAGGAGTAACCAACATGTCTTCAATACATTTCTGACTTGCACAGTGAAAGTAAATCGCACATGATACAATTCTGAAATGTCTATAATCCTTAATCTTCATTTTGAGAAGATCCTTTACGTGCAAATCATACAGGTTGTTTTTGTATTTAAGAACCTGATCTATGGGGGACTTGGTAACGGCATTATTGGGAGTATAGACCCATTTCTTCTTGTCATTCAAACTAAAGTTGGAAAGATTCCAATCCTTTACTTCTATAATCATAACGCCATAGTCCTTATGCATAATATGGACATCGGGACGGTCTCCATTGAGGTATGGATTGAAGAATACCTCAAAAGAGTCGTCCAATGTATTGTTCAAAAAGTTCAGCAATGTTAGTTCTCCTGTTGTTGGCTGAACCTTAAACTGCATTATTTTTTCGAGTGAAGGATAGAATATTGCCATATCGCTCTGTCTGTATGCTGCATGAAGCAAGCGTTACATGCAAAATTACTTTGTAAAAGTTGATATATTCCAATCTAATGCATTCATTTCTTTATCGTCATGTTCCGACAAATAAGAATCATACCAAAGAATTATATTGCATAATTCCATTGTCAATCCTCGAAGCAGGTAAGGAGCATTCCCGATACTATCGAGGAACTTTTCAGTGTGACGGCTATTTGCTTTCTGCTCATCTGTGACATTCTTGTTTTCAGCATGTTCGTATGCCGCAGAAATCTCTATCAGTCTCTGGAAACTGTCTTTTAGCACGTTAGGCAATATGTTTTTACTTGTGATTGACACCTTCTCCCCTTGCTTTATTTCTTTTCCTGAAAGGATAAGACTACACCAGGTGTTATTGATACCGCCTCGTTTGTCAGTGAGTAAATCGTGCATTACGTACCTTCCATCTTTAGATTTGTTTGGGAGAATACCATGCTCTGCCATGGATTGGAAAACCAACTCAAGACATTTGCGTATTTTCGTCATATTGTCATTATATTCTTTCCCAGAGTAGTTGCAGGCATGGATTGGAAGCAATAATTCTTCCATATAAACCTCAACATCAGTATCCAATTGGGTATTACGAATGGCCTTGAATACATCTGGATAATATACCAGACGAATCTGCATTTCAGGAGAGACCTTGGCATGATAAGGTATTCTATGGAATAGCATATCTCGATCTGTAGCCTTGCTATAGTATTTCTTACTCTTCCAGTCACCATCCCATTCTTCTCTGCTATCAATAATCAAATCATTTAATTCTTCTTCGCTACCTCCAGAAAGAACATACCAAGGCAGTATTCGATGGCGTTGAGCACAAATTGTGTCGATTGCATGAATTGCCTGAGTTAAGAAAACAGCAGCATTATCATGACTATCTCGTTTATATTTGCACTTCGCATCCAGCACGATGGCGGACCAACGTTTGAATTCTGTTATAAGAGCCTTTTCTGCATCTTCCCAACAACTGAAAGGAACCAGTTGGATTCCATACTGAGCTGCTTCCAATGGGTAAGTTTGGGTGATTTGAGGATCATCTTCAACCCATAACACCTGTATAAATTTTCCGTTCATATCGATTTATTTTTGGGAGTCAGATGGAAAACCATCTGACCCGTGTTAAACATTTAGTATAGACTCGCAAGAGGCATTGTCAGTACATAAGTGACAGTAAACTTCTTCTCGGGAGAAGAAATGATGCGAACATCACCTCCAAACTTATGCAAATTTCTGCAGCCAGCTTGAATTTCTCCTCAGAAAATGGGATTTTCTTTTCTACTGCATTGTCAGGGTGGATTGCCCGCGGAATATCGACAAACAGCAGAGACTATCGCGCCCGAAGTGCTGACGGATATGGCAAAATGGATTAACGACCTTGCAAAATAAAGGGCTTTTATGTTGCAGGAATCTATATGGCTTGAGGCGCAATGGATGCCCAAAAAGAAAAGCGTGACGAGAAATTCGCCACGCTTTTTCTTTTTATATTGACTAAGCTTATTCAGCCTTTGGTGCTTCTTCTGCTGCCGGTGCTTCTGCAACGGGTGCTTCAGGAGCAGCTTCTGCCTTTGTAGTTTTGCGGCTACGACGTGTCTTCTTGGCAGCCTTTGGTGCTTTTGCCATGTTCTCATCGAAGTCAACTAACTCGATAAAAGCGATTGGAGCAGCATCACCTTGACGTGTACCTAACTTGATTACACGCGTATAACCACCGGGACGATCAGCCACCTTTGCAGCCACCTCACCGAA
>ERZ773050.1003-NODE-1003-length-15811-cov-6.367860_pt1 | contig 15811 bp, 18 predicted proteins | sample MGYA00580632_ERZ773050 | MGnify/ENA primary metagenome ERZ773050 (study PRJEB29015, sample SAMEA2738123) | human oral metagenome | biome: human oral; feature: human-associated habitat; material: saliva | place: China | collected 2166 ... | reverse complement strand
AGCGAACAGCTGACGCTATTTTAAAATGCACAAAATTACCATTTTTAACAGAGGTGATATTATTATGATATATTTTTGATAAAATTGATTGACATTTTATTCTATTACTGATATATATATATTAGCTTTCACAACATGTGTTAGCCTGCGTCAAATCGACGCACCGCTTTGCGGAGGATTTATTTTCTCCGCCCAACTCCAGAAGGAGTTATTATGGGAAAGAGCAGCTGGAGCGAGCCGATGGGCGGTTGCGACTCTGCGGGCAACCCCATCACCGTGTCGTTCGGTAGCGGCAACGCTGCGGGAGAGACTCGGCTCGGCGACGGTGACCGCAGCGGTGGCATGGGTATCGGCGGCGGACTCGCCGACGGTGCGTCGCACTACTCGTTCTCCGAAAGCACCAACCATGACCACTACGGATCTGGCAACGGATCCAACAACAACGGCACTTCCCGTGGTCAGTACACCGGCCCCGGCCACTAACCCCGTCGTCCTGGACATGACCTGAAAAATGTCCTATCCTGAGTATGATATAAAACTACTCAACTAACTAGAGGATTCACTATGTCAGAATGGACAGAAAAAGATTTTGAAATATATGATGTGATTGACTGGAAGATATTCAAGGAGCTTAAAGGGCTAACCGACGAGAACTTAAATAACCCAACTGTTTTACGCCGAGCATATCAGCTGTCACTCGTAGCACTCGATTTGAGTATGAGACGTTCAGAAGACAACGGCACAGATGCACTGGTCATGAACTTACACGAATATATAGGAGAACGGTTGTTTATTTCTGAAGGAAAGGAAGACGACGGCTGGGCAGCCGAATTCGCCAAACCAATTGACCAATTTATCGAATACGGTAAAAATAAATTTGGCAAATAAATCACCACCTATCGACATGAACAATTACTCAAATTTCATATTTCCATCAGTAGTTTTCGAGGCATTTCCAATTCTGAAAAAACTAGGATACGTTCGACAATTCGCACCGCTAGTGCCATTATATGCCGACACCACGTTTCATCTATTCGCCGACGATAATGGACGATTCCTAGTATTAGTTATGACCGACTATGCCAACCCAATGGATCAGAGCCAAGAGCTAAAGAACATTTCTGGTGAATATGCGTTTGAATTTACTAAGCTTATCAAGCCGTATAGTAACGATGAATATATTGAGATAAAAGAAAACGACGAGATACTTGAAAATCCAACCGTGTCAGACCCTAATAGTTACTACCGTTTTTATGTCGCCGAAACAAAACACAAAATCGATCTGCGCTATCCATAAAAAATGCCGTTTTCTGATATAATTATCTCATGAGGAGCATGAGGGGATGAGTCAGGCGCTATATCGTAAATATCGCAGTCGCAGTTTGGATGAAGTTTTAGGTCAAGATAACGTGACTAGTATTTTACGCCGAGCGTTAGAGCAGGGAAAAATTGCTCATGCGTACTTGTTGACTGGACCGCGTGGCGTGGGAAAAACATCGGTGGCGCGAATTCTGGCACACGAGATTAACCATTTGCCATATGATGACGACGCTTCAAACTTGGATATTATTGAAATTGACGCAGCCAGCAATAACGGCGTTGACGACATTCGTGCTTTAAGGGAAAAAGCCCAAGTCGCACCTGTTTCTGCACCAAAAAAAGTTTATATCATCGACGAAGTTCATATGCTGTCAAAATCAGCATTTAACGCGCTATTAAAAACCTTGGAAGAACCGCCAGAGCACGTGGTGTTTATCTTAGCTACAACCGACGCCGACAAACTTCCAGCCACAATTCTTAGTCGTGTGCAGCAATTTTTCTTCCGCCCAATTCCGACGGAAATTATGACGCGCCAGTTAATGAACATAGCGAAGAAAGAGGGATTCGCAATTGAAGAGGACGCCGCCAGGTTAATTGCTGAACGTTCCCGCGGCGGATTCCGTGACGGTATTAGTACGCTTGACCAATTGTCGATTTTAGCAACTCCAGACCAGCCGCTGACGGCGAATATGGTTACCGAATATTTGGGACTGAGCGACGCGACGATGCTCGGCAATTTGTTGGATTCATATCCATCCGACGACAACGAGAAAGTCTTAAATATCTTCCAGGAATTAGAAAATAGCGGTGCGAATTCAGTTATCGTGTCACATCAATTATTGTCGATTGCTCGCAATAGGTTACGAAAAAATCCGAATCTTATTGGGCTGGTTCAACAACTGATCGAGGTTGATCGACACCCACACCCAGACTTGAAATTATTGACGATATTCATGAATAGCAATTCTCAGCCAACAGAAAAGCCAGTCGCGACAAAGAAAGATACAACTCAAGCTGCGCCCCAAAAACCCGCCGAAAAACCAACGCCAATTAAGCCCACAGAGTCAGCAAAACCGACCGAAAAGCCGATTGAAAAAGAAGAAAAACCAGCCGAGCCAGCAAAAAAACCCACCGCAAAACCAAAGAAAACTGACGCGCCACTAGAGCTAAATTGGGAGAAAGTCATTGAGCGAGCAAAGGAAAAATCCCTCGGGCTGGTGTCATTATTGCAGAAAAGCCAGTGGTCGTTTGACGGTGAAAAATTGACAATTTACGCAGGTTCCGCGTTTTATAAGAAAAAGCTGGACGACGCAAAAAACAAACCATTGATCTCGGAAATTATCTCAGAAGAAACCGCGATGGATTTGGAGATTGATATAATTGGAGAGAAGAAGCCGCCAGAGGACGAAAAATTGGCGGAAATTGCAGAATTAATGGGTGGCGGCGAAGAAGTTAAGCTGGAGGATATTTAATGGCAGATAAAAGCGAAGAAGTAAAAGGGAAGATACCGCCACAAAATTTGGACGCGGAAAAGAGTTTGCTTGGGGCGGTTTTAATTGACGAGGAAGTTTTGGCAGACGCCGCAGAAATTACTCACCCTAGCGATTTTTACGACAAGAATCACGGATTGATTTTTGCCGGAATGATGCGACTATTTGAAAAACATAAGCCTGTCGATCTATTGACCTTAACTGATGAGCTGAAACGTAAGGATGAGCTGGAATTGGTCGGCGGATCAGCGTATTTAACAGAACTAACAAACTACGTCCCAACGGCAGCGCACGCATCAGCTTACGCGGAAATGATTGCACAAGCGGCGGTTCGCAGGCGTCTAATAAAAGCGAGCGGCGATATTTCCGAACTTGGCTATGACGAATCGACGACCACGCAGGAATTATTAGAGAAGGCTGAAGCTGAACTTTTCAGCGTGTCAGACCAATCAACCAAGCAAGATTTGGTCAGCCTGGAAAGCATTCTGACGGATAGTTTTGACCGAATTGAAGAGCTCAGTAAGAATAAAGGTTCTCTCAGGGGAGTTCGTACTGGCTATCGTGATCTGGACAATATGACTGCTGGCTTGCAAAAATCAGACTTGATCATTCTGGCGGCGCGTCCAGCCATGGGTAAGACGACGCTGGTGACAAATTTGGCTTATAACGTGGCAACGATTGAGAAAAATCCCGTCCTATTCTTCAGCCTAGAGATGAGTAAGGAACAGCTGGTCGATCGTATGTTGGCGGATGCGTCGGGAGTTGATAGCTGGAATATTCGCACCGGAAATCTGAGCGACGAAGATTTTGCAAAGTTGTCTGAGGCTATGGGTGAAATGGCCGAGGCACCAATTTATATCGATGACACGCCAGGATTATCAGTTTTGGAGATGCGCACTAAAGCGCGCCGAATTGCTCATGAGAATCCATTAGGACTAATCATCGTCGACTATTTGCAGCTTATGCAGGCCAACGGAAATCACAACGGGAACCGCGTTCAGGAGGTTTCGGAAATTTCACGCGGACTGAAGCTTATTGCTCGCGAATTGAATGTGCCGCTAATTGCCCTAAGTCAGCTGAGCCGTTCTGTCGAATCTCGTACGCCGCCAATTCCACAACTAGCCGACCTGCGCGAATCCGGTTCCATTGAGCAGGATGCCGACATCGTGAGCTTTATTTATCGCCCTGGATATTACGAGCCAGACAACCCAGAAGTACAGAACATTACAGACTTAATCATCGCCAAGCACCGTAACGGCCCAGTCGGTAAAGTTCAATTGTACTTCCACCCAGAGCGCCTACGCTTTATGAGTCTGGATCGCAAGCATGAATAGAATTGTGTTATAATCATACCAATGAAAAAGCAAAAAGTTACCGATATATTCCTTTACCGATGGCGCTACGTTTTCGGCTATACGTTGCTGGCGCTGCTATACATAGGAGCTATTATAATTTCCGCGCTGCACGTGCCGGGAGGTTTGTCGCAGGCAGAAATCGACATGGTCAATACGACAAATCACTTGAATTTTAGCGTCGAAGGAATCGCCGTCACAAATTTGCCATTTCACCTTCTTCAATTGCTATTCTTCAAGCTATTCGGCGTCAGTTTATTAACAATTAAAGCGCCCGCCGTAATCCTTTCAATCGCCAGCTCTGTCGCTATTTTCTTCCTCTTAAAACGCTGGTTTAAGCCATCCACAACGATTCTATCGCTATTAATCATGGCGACGACTGGTCAATTTTTATTCATCGGTCAAAGCGCTACTGTTGGCATTTTATACATCTTTTACACCGCGTTAACTTTACTTTTTGCTACATTAATTCTCCAGAAAGCCCAGAACGCCTCCATTTGGCGAATCAGCTTAGCCATCACCACGGCACTCAGCCTCTTCACTCCGTATTTTTGGTATATCAATCTGGGGCTTCTGATTATAGCCTTTCTACATCCGCATCCACGCTATTTCCTCATCTCCCGAAAACATCGTAAGTCTTGGATTGTGCCGTCCGCCATTTTATTCGCGATTGGTTGTGCGATTAGTTTTCTTTGCTATAAATCCCACGCGTTATTTTACAATCTCATCGGCATCAACAGCCTAAGTTTTGACATCGTTACAAACCTCAGGACTTTATATTACACATACATCCGCATTTTCCCATCGGTCGTAGGAAATCAAATCACACCAATCATGGACATCAACGCAATGGTGTTAATCGGACTAGGGCTATTCCGCAGCTTCCAAAAAATCTCCAGCGCCCGCTCGTTTATGATTTGGTCGTGGCTAATCTTAGCATTGGCGCTACTCATCTTCCAGCCAAGCCTCACCCCGATAATCATCATCCCGCTATTTATTCTCTTGGCGGTCGGATTGGAATCCCTAATGAATATGTGGTACGGACTTTTCCCGCGCAATCCATACGCTCGCGGCACAGGACTGGTTCTTATATCAATGCTAATCATCGTTATGGTGGCGGGCGGCAGCTTCCGCTATATTGACGGTTATCGCTATTTCCCAGAAGCAGCTTCACGATTCAATAAAGATTTGTCTCTACTCCGTAAAAATACCGCGCCGACCGATTCATTCTCGTTATTGGTCAGTAAAGAAGAATCACCGATTTACGAAGCGCTTAAAAAACACAACTATCACCAGATATCAATTATCCACACAGCGCCAGCGAACGTCGGACAGACTTTATATGTTAGCCACAGTGTAAAGTCTCAAATTCCGCAGACTTACTCTGGACACCTGTCGTCAGTAATTGTCAATGACCATAAAGACGGCAATCGCTTCTATATCTACACATCCGACCGCAAATAGGGTATAATTGTAAGTGTTAAATAAGGAGGAATATGGCGTTTGATCAGGTAAAAATGCTGCAACAATTACGCAAAGCACAGAAACAATTAGGCAAAGAAATCATCGAAGTTGAGGCTGGCGATGGCGCTGTGATCGTACAAATCACTGGCGAGTTAAAGATTAAGTCTGTAAAGATTGACCCAGAAATGGTTGATTTGGAGAATATCGAAGAGTTGGAGCACTGGATCGAAATCGCAGTTCGCGACGGTATGACAAAGGCTCAGGAAGTCGCTGCTGAAACTATGAAGCCATTGATGGGCGGCTTGGGCAACTTACCATTCTAAAGCCATGTCAATCGACATTTTACCAAAAGCCCTGACTGCTTTAATTGATGATTTTGGTAATCTACCTGGAGTTGGACCGCGTACGGCTGAAAGATATGCCTACGCGGTTTTACGCCGCAACCCCAAATCCGCAAAGCAATTAGCGCATTCATTAGACCAATTGCACGACCGAGTAAAAACCTGCCCGAAGACGTTTGCGTTGATCGACTCAGATGACGATGTGTCGCCTTTATACGCAGATTCGAACAGGAATAAAAAAGTCGTTTGTGTGGTTGAGGAGCCGCTAGATATCGTGGCCATAGAAAGAACAGGACAGTTCCTGGGTACATACCACGTGTTGGGAGGCGTTATCTCACCAATTGACAATATTGGACCGGAGCAATTACACATCCCAGAGCTAATTGAGCGCATAAAAACCGACGACGTTCAAGAGATTATTATCGCCACGAATGCTTCAGTAGAAGGCGAATCAACAGCACTGTTTTTGCAAAGATACATCCAAGAGGCTGGGCTGAGTACGACTATCACACGCTTGGCTAGGGGTATTCCGGTCGGCGTTGACCTTGAGTACGCAGATCAAATTACGCTAACTCACGCACTAGAAGGCCGAAAGCAATTATAGACTCAACAGCTTCTCATCCCCAATAAAAAATACCCGCCATCTCGGCGGGTATTTCGTTGCTAGGTTAGCCTATTACATTTGGCGGCGGCTAGCGATGTAAGCGATAGTAGCTGTAGTTAGTCCACCTAGGCCTAGTGCTGACATAATTGCGTCACTTGCACCAGTCTTTGGCAATTCTGGGCTAGGTGTTGGTGTTGAAGGAGTGTTTGGTGTAGGGGTAGTAGGTGTAGTAGGAACTTCCTTACACTTACTCAAGTCAGTTGTGTGCTTTGACTCGTTGTATTCTTCCTTCTTGATTTCACGAAGCTCTTTTTTATCGATTACACAGATTGTGATCTTAGCAGGTGCTTCTTTACAATCGTTTGGATTTGTTGAGTACTTACTTTTATCAAATTCTGACTTCTTAATCTCTACATATTTCTTAGTCTTAAGGTCACAAACTTGAAGTTTTGTTTCAGGTTCAATTACGATAGTCTTTTCACAGTTTGGACTTTGTTTCTTGACTTCGCCGTTTTCTTGACCATTTACAGTTACAGTAACCTTGAAGCTGCCGTACTTTGTGTAAGTGTGTTCAATTGTAGATGAGTTAATAGTCTTAGTTGTACCGTCACCAAAGTTGTATGTGTAGCTGGTGATGCTTGCACCGTTCTTAGCGGTTGCGTTTACAACAAACTTGTAGGTGTTGTCTTCAATTTTTAGAACTTGCAATGCGTCACATGTTAATGCAGGTTTTGCAGGAGGTGTTGTTGGAGTACCCCAAACTGGGTTACCACAGTCTTTAATCACACCAGTGATAAACTTACCGTCGTTGTCAAACCATGCATACATTTTGTAACTCTTAGGACCGTCAACGAAGCTTTGACCAGTTGGATATTGGTAGTAAGTATATCCGTTTGAAGTCTTGTAGCTACGTTGTGGCTGAGGCTGACGAGTACCAGCCTTAGACTGTACAGTTATAGAGTTTGTAGCCACGACACGACCGTCAACAGTAATGTTACCGTTTGCGTCAACTACACCCTCACGCATGTTTGATCCACCTTGGATCATAGTGCTGGTAATGTACCATTCTTTATATAGTTCTTTAATTTCTGTACGGCTGTATGCTGTTTGTAATTCTGACATAGAATGTGTACCACAGTATACAACGTTAAATTTGTTACAGCCGGCAGCCTGTGAAGGTGATGCCAACCAGATTCCACCGAGCATAGCAAATCCCAAAGAGATAGCAATGCCGATTTTCTTAAATTTGTTCATAAAAACTCCTCTTTTCCAGCCCTATCTTCAGGCTTTATGTCCTCATACTAGCACAATCTTTATATTTTGTCAATAATAATTTATAAAAATGTTTATGTTTTTTGATTGCGCAGTATTTTTAATAGTCCACAGCATATTATACCACTTATGTAATTAAAAACAATATATTTTATATTAGAGTAAAAATCATTTGTTATAATAAATAATATGCTAGATACAGCTAAACAATTTATTCAATCCGCAAACAATATAGTTATTATTCAAGCCGAAAACCCCGACGGCGACAGCCTGGGTTCAAGCTTGGCCCTGGAAGAAGTCTTAAGCGACCTAGGGAAGACTGTCACTTTATATTGTCCAGTAGATATACCGAAATATCTTCATTATATTCGCGGTTGGGATCGAGTGCAGAACGACTTTCCGTTTCAAGCTGACGCCGCGATAATTGTCGATACAAGCGCGGACGTGCTGCTAAGTAAGGTATTGGAAACTCCTGGGGCGCGACATTTCTTAGAAACGCACCCAACTCTAGTTATTGACCACCACACAGCTAAATCGACACTTAGCTTTGATCATATTATGTTATCAGAAACCGTCGTGGCGACCGGGGAATTGCTATATAAACTGTTCAAGCATTCCGACTGGAAGATAAATCCTCAGGCAGCCGAAGATTTATTGATAGCTATTATGAGCGATAGCCTGGGGCTTACTACGCAGAACACTACGGCTCAGACTTTCCATACGGCAGGGGAACTTACAGAGCTGGGCGCTTCCAACGCGGAAATTGAAGAGCGACGACGCGAATTTATGAAAAAATCACCAGAAATTTTGGCATACAAGGGAAAATTGATCGAGCGAATCGAATATTTATTAGACGGACAATTGGCGTTGGTACATGTGCCATTTGAGGAAATCCAAGCCTATAGCGATGCCTACAACCCCGGAGCGTTGATTGGCGACGAACTGAGACTGGTTGAAGGCGTGGCGCTTAGTTGTGTTGTTAAAACTTACCCTGACGGCAAATTAACTGCGCGCCTACGAGGTAATTTACCAATCGCCGATACCGTGGCTGGATACTTCGGTGGCGGCGGTCATCCGTATGCGGCAGGATTCCGTGTATATGAAAATTATGACGAAATCGTAAGAGAATTAGTCACGGCGACGGATCAGGCTTTGCGAGAAGCAGGGCAGAGTTAAAAGTTATCGTAACATTGTTATCACATGAACAATCATTCAAATATCCTATTCCCAGAAATAATCAGCGAAGCGTTTCCAATTCTCGACGATGCATCATATATCCGTCAGCTAGCGTCTCTTACACCACTCTGTCCTGATACAATATTCCATTTATTTGCTAATAAAAGTGGGCAATATCTCGCGCTGGTGATGACGGATTATCCTGATCCACTTGATCAGAGCAGAGAGTTGAAGCAGATTTCCGGTGAATACGAGTTTGAATTCGTACATCTCATCAAGCCGCATGCCAATGACCAGCATATTGAAGTTCATCCGAACGAAGACATGGGCGACGGCTTTTTAGTGCCAGACCCGAAGAGCTATTATCGGTATTATTTGGCGGCGGCGAAGCAGAGGCTGGATTAGTAATTTATTTAGCGATTCTTACAAATAGTAGAAAAATCTTTTGCAACCGTAACAGAGTTGAGAAAAAATATTATGCCACATTTTTGACAAAATCTATTGACATTTTATTCTATTAGTGATATATATATTAGCTTTTGTTGATAAGTTGAGTAAATCCTTATCCGAAAGCGCACTTTGACAAGGCGGTCGTTGCGGGATGAGATCCTATTTCTTTTTTTAAACCATCAAAAAGAGATAAGATCTCATTCTGCACTGAAGAAAAGTGCTTTACCACAGCCGAGTGGAAATGAGAAGAAAGAAGTGATGATGGAACTCGCAAAAGAGTGCCTCGAACGCATGTACGCCGAGAGCATGAGAGACGTTTCCGTGTATGAGAGCATCTTAGAGGGGAAGGTATCCACATTGAGCACCTACATAAGAGGAGTCGATCAAATCGTGGATGACCACCCTAACCTTCGAGAAATGCACATCCAGAAGGATTCGGAAACTCTTCGAGATCTACTGGTCGTGATCTGCCATAATGGCCTGAAGGAAGAGACATTGAAGGCAGTAAAAGGGAAACTCGGCGAGATGCTAGGCGCAGTCTCGTCTATAGAGGAAATGTCTCTATCGGACTGGGCAGAACATTATCTGAACCAATACCGGAGATTTCTGTATGATCTGAGAGAACTCATCTCAACAGAAATCCCCTTATATCAGGCGAGCAACCTTGCTATCGCCAGAGAGCTTGCTGGGCTTGCAGAATCCGGATCTTAATCCGCGACCGAGCCTAGCATGATGGGATGTGCGATGAAGCAGACTATTCTTCACCACGACTGCCTTGTCGTACATTCCCTATAATTAATACATTTAACATTAAGGAGTCCTCATTCGGGGCTATTTTTTATGCCCTAATCTAGTGCTACACATTCCTCGACTGCGGGTGGATTTCCATCAACAGAAATTGCCAGCATTTGCATGTCAAGGCTTTCATGCTGCGGATTTTTAGCAATGAACATCTCTGCAGAAAAACGCATTTGTCGCTGTTTTTTATCCGTAATCGCCGCTAATCCATCGCCGAAATTATCATTCTTCCGATATTTGACTTCTGTAAAATATAAAACGTTATCTTTTTTACTAACAATATCAATTTCACAATACTGCGTCCGCCAATTCCGCTCTATAATCTCATGACCATCAGCCACCAACCAATCCGCCGCCGCTTGCTCACCTCTATCCCCAATCTGGCGGGTTGTTACTAATTTTTCCGTTTCTGGAGCGGTATTCGGTAAGTCAATTTGCGCAGCATCTTCAGTACCTACAGAATCGACTGGAGTGATATCCTCGGAAAAAATGTGGGCAACTTTACGTGGGTCCCGAATTATTTTCTGAGGATATCCGACAGGTGACTCATTCGGTAGAACACTTGACTTTTTCTGGTGCAGACTCCGTGGCTTCACGCTATCCGCATACTTCTGTAGCGGCGCAAAACTCAGCCGATGTAGCGGCGTCACGCCCAGCCGCTCAATTACCGCACGGTGCTTTGCCACGCCATAGCCAGCATTTGACGCGAAGCCATAACCTGGATAGACCGAATCCTGCTCGGCCATAAACTGGTCGCGCGCTACTTTGGCGATGATCGACGCCGCCGACACACTGGGGATCAAACCGTCAGCCTTGACCATCACCGTCACGTATTGCCCCAGCGCCGTATCCGCCAAAAAATTAACCGTCCCGTCAATGATGATTTCATCAAATGCCAAATTCTTCTCTTTACACTGCGCCTGAATTTGCTCGACTGCTCGCCGCGTCGCTAATCTCAGCGCCTGACTCATGCCAACGTCATCCAATTCCCTGGCGCTCACCCAGCCTAATTCCCACGCAGCCGCTTGTTCGCGAATTGCTCTATCCAGAGCCTCGCGGCGTTTTTTAGTCAATTTTTTACTGTCGTTTAATCCTTCAATCTCAGCACCACCCAAAATCACTGCGCCCACCACCAGGGGACCCGCCCATGGACCACGCCCAACTTCGTCAATGCCGAGAATCATGCCCAGCGCCGACCTTTTTTACTGCCAAACTTACGAACACCCAGCCAAACCACACCGCCACCGCACCCAGCGTATTTGCCAAAATATCCCAATTAGTGTCGTCCAGCGTGATGCGCGCCAAACCAAATTTGACCATAAATAATTCCGCCAACTCATTAATACAACCCAGCGCCGAAACTAAAGCAAATACTGAGAACGCCATCACCAACCAATGTGCCCGCCATTTCATCGACGAAACCAAATACGCCCAGAATAGCCCCGTAAATAGCCCACCGCCCACAAAGTGCGTCGTAAAACTAGTGTCCTGCCCGTCAATTAACGGCGATGGCAAATACCAGGAAATAAAAAATAACAAACACGCTACGTAAAGTAGCCAGCGATATTTTTTCTCAACATTAAAGCCATTTTTTCTCAACACGTAAGGAACTATCACCGACAAAGCTATTGGTACGAAAACAGAAATGTAGTGGAATATTGCCATATTAAAATTATATCACGATAAAAAACCGCCTCTGATAAAGAGACGGTTTTAGCAATTCGTTTATATAAACTATGCGTCTTTGTGACGTGCTTCTACTTCAGCAGCCTTGGCGTCAAGCTCCGCCTGGGCAGCGTCTTTTTCAGCCTGCTTGGCAGCAGCGGCTTGCGCAGCTTCTTCTTTCAAGCGTTCAGCTTCCGCTTCAGCCTTGGCGTCATGCACGTTGTTGACAGCCACGCGGTCAAAGTTTTTGGCAGTCAGACGAGCTGATTTACCAGAACGCTTGCGTAGGAAGCTGAGGAACTTGCGGCGAACCTTGGCACGGCGGACGATTTCCACCTTCTCAATCAGTGGACTGTGCAGCAAGAATGATTTTTCCACGCCGACACCTGAGGCGATTTTACGAACGGTGATGCGTGAGGTGTGCGAGCCTTTGTTGTCAGTGCGAATAACCACACCTTCAAACATCTGGATACGCTCTTTATTGCCTTCTTTAATCTTCTGGTAGACGCGAACGGTGTCACCGCTACGGGAGTCAACAACTGCTTGCTTTTTCTGTGCTTGATTGACTTTGTTGATTAACTCAAAACTCATAATATTTCCTATCTTTCAAACCCGCCTCGGCTGGCCACGCAGTTGTACTCCTGCGGCTCCACACCTAACAAAGCTTGAATAATTTAACTCTGTACAACTTCAGTGTATTTTAGCACAAAATAAGGATATATACAAGGTTTACAAGAAAGCTTACAGTTGCAATATCGTAATTGATTATAAGTTTTTCAAAATGGCACGAATAGACTTTTCTTTACCGTAGCCAACCCAGATATCATGGTCGTTATCGTCATCATCATCGTCATCCAGTTCGACGAATGTACTTTGCATTCTTACGCCATATTTTTTGGCGCAAATCCTGACGGCTATCATAGTCAACCTTCAAAATCTGTACACCAGCCGGAATTGGGCCCTCGCGTAAAACTTTATCAAAGGCCTTACATTCACTACACCATGAAGCATGGAAAAATAGAATCGTTTTCTTGTAGGCGTGCTCCATATTTTTTCCATCAATATAATCAGCATAACGACCGGCGTTTGGATTGACTGGCTGTTGCGACTCAGTTGATGGTTGAGATTTTGGCTTTTTCTGAGTGTCTGATTGAGATTGATTAGGAGATTGCTGTGAATCATTCTGCCGTACTGTCGATTCGTTAGCTGGATTTTGTGGTCTTAATAGCCAAAGAGCCCCCGCGATTCCCCCGACAATAACAGCGGTAACTATACTTGTGATAATGATATGCTTCTTATTCATGCACCTAGTAATCAATGGTTATGCTAATTTAGAAGACGATGTAACCACTGCTTATGACTACCGGCATTAAATGGAGAAAAAGCCGCGGATGGAGTACAATGGTAATATGGATTACAACAAATTAGCACTTGAATTACACGAAAAATATAAGGGTAAAATTACTACCAGCTTGCGCGACCAAGAGGAACTGGACCGCGATAAATTGAGCGCCTATTACAGCCCAGGTGTTGGCGCAGTCAGCCAAGCAATCGCCGAAAATCCAGCCGATTTGCCTAAGTACACCTGGACTAATAATTTAGTTGGCGTCATTTCTGACGGTTCAGCAATTTTAGGCTTGGGCGATTTGGGACCAAAAGCCGCCATGCCAGTCATGGAAGGCAAGGCGCTGCTGTTCAAGCATTTTGCTGATGTTGACGCTGTGCCAGTTGTGCTGGACGTTCACGACACGGAAGAAATTATCGCCACAATTAAGGCAATTGCGCCGAGCTTTGGAGCCATCAACTTGGAGGATATCGCTGCACCAAAGTGTTTTGAGATTGAAGAGCGTCTGAAGGCTGAGTTGGACATTCCTGTTTTTCACGATGACCAGCATGGCACGGCGGTCGTGGTGTTGGCGGGGCTAATCAACGCCGCGAAACTAACTGAACGAAGCCTGACAGACTGTAAAATCGTAGTCATTGGTGCTGGGGCGGCTGGCACGGCGATTATTAAATTGCTGCACCTATACGGCGTGCGGAACATCGTGGCAGTGGACAGCCGCGGCATCGTTGGCGCGTCTCGCACAGATTTGAATGCGGAAAAAACTGCGCTTTTAGAATACGTAGATGATTCGCAAGACGGCTCAATTGACGATGCAATCACTGACGCTGACGTGTTCATCGGTGTGTCGCGAGCTGGCCTGCTAACTCCTGAATTAGTTCAGAAAATGACGAAAGATCCAATTGTCTTTGCCCTAGCAAACCCAGTCCCAGAAATCATGCCAGATGTTGCCAAAGAAGCAGGCGTAGCAATCATCGCCACTGGCCGCAGCGATTTCCCAAACCAAGTCAACAACTCCCTAGCCTTCCCTGGCATCTTCCGCGGAGCACTCGATCACGGAGTGAAAAAAATCACCGATCAGCACAAATTGGCGGCTGCTGAAGCGCTAGCTAACCTGGTCGAAAATCCAACCGTCGACAAAGTCGTTCCAACTGCATTTGATGAGGGTGTTGTTGAAGCTGTTGCGAATGTCATTAGATAAGCCTAAGCACCAGCACCGTACTTAGCCGCATCACGAGAGTTTCCATCTATAAACAGAGCCACTAACGGCTCCTGGTTCTGTTTGTCGCAAGCTCCTAAGAATAAAACTATTTCAGTCACTCCAGCTTTCTGAAGAGATTTTTTAGTCTCACTTTCATCGGGCATATCTTCAACGCTGACTTTTGACACATAAACCCTCTTGGCGTTATGTGTTTGGTCTTTCCAGGCGTAAATTATAAACGGATAAAGCTCTTTTAATCTGTTATTTAAGCCAACTGGCAAACCGACAGACTTATCTTCTGAAGTTGCTACATATTTAGCAGCCATAGTTAATTTGTCCTTAATAATAGGTAGAATGTCCCGCTTCTTCTCGTCGTTTTCGTATCCAGTCATTTTATGTTCAAGCTTTTTAGCCTCTTCAGTGCGCGCGTCAATTACTGCGACCACAGTACCGTCACCACCACACTCAACATGCAGTACATCCACAATAGAATCTTCTTTAAGCCACGGAAATGTCTCGCTATCAAGTATCACAGCATCTCCCGCCTTCAATCCAATCTCTACCGGCCGAGAGTCTTCTTCAGCTCTCGACTTCGGTTTATTTGACCTTTTCTTCTTGGTGGCTTTCCTCAAAGATTCACCCGCAATTTCAGGCGCCGCTTCATAGCCATTCAATTTCTCCGAAAGCACCCTCAGGGAGGCGCCTAAAGCCTCACTTAGATGCTCTTTAGCCATAGATTCAGCAAGGCTACGAACCACTGGACTGTTTTCCTTAATTGTCGCTTCTTTATACTGCTTTGACTTCCTCTATATCAAAATCTATCTCTATACAATCTGGAAGCCTGTTATACTCCTCCTCAATTTGCTGAAACAACCTAAGAACCTCCCCATAAGATTCTTGATATTCACCGCGCAACTCCTCACCTTCAACAAGAAACGGTACACTCTTAATAGTAGACTTTACATGATTTATAATTTGACTTATGTAGTTTTTATTCAGATCTTCTGTATGAGATAGTTCACCTGTAACAACATAACCATCCCGTTGTCTTTCGCTCATAAACTAAATTTTATCAGTTTATGGATATAAAGTCAATTATATTACTCTATTGACTTCTTCTAATGTTGTTTCACCACGAAGAGCCGCTAACACGCCAGCCTGAAGTAGCGTCACCATACCGTCTTCTTTTGCAGCCTTTTCAATCGCTTCCGTGTGGACATCCTCAACATCGCCACGCAAGAATTTCTGAATATTCTCGCTCACAACCAGTTGCTCCATTACCGGAATTCGCCCCTTATAACCGAACGGCACGTCGTCCGTTGGCACCGCACGCCAA
>ERZ773050.999-NODE-999-length-15844-cov-6.828995_pt1 | contig 15844 bp, 15 predicted proteins | sample MGYA00580632_ERZ773050 | MGnify/ENA primary metagenome ERZ773050 (study PRJEB29015, sample SAMEA2738123) | human oral metagenome | biome: human oral; feature: human-associated habitat; material: saliva | place: China | collected 2166 ... | reverse complement strand
CACTTTGTTATGCGGAGCTAGCTTCAACAATTCCATCAAGTGGTAGTACATATACTTATTTATATGTATCAGTTGGTGAAATTGTAGCGTATGCTATAGGTTGGGTATTAATAGGTGGATATGTTCTTACCGCCGCAACAGTAGCGAATGGTTGGTCAAGTTACTTTTCACGTTTATTAGCAGGTTTAGGTATAGAAATTCCTAAAGAATTTTATACATTACCAGCAGCTGGTGGATATGGTAATATCCCAGCGATAATTATTGTATTATTAATTACTTTCATCTTATCTAAAGGTACTTCAAGTAGTAAACTTGTAAACAACCTTATGGTAGCTGCAAAAGTAGGGATTGTAGTTTTATTCATCGTAGTTGGTGTATTTTATGTAGAGCCGACTAACTGGACAAATAACTTCGCACCATCTGGTTTCTCAGGGGTAATGTTAGCTGCGACTACTGTATTCTTCGCGTACTTAGGATTTGATGCGATCTCTACATCAGCAGAGGAAACAATAAATTCAGAAAAAGCTTTACCAAAAGCTATTATTATTACAATGTTAGTTTGTACAGCCTTCTATATTCTAGTTTGTTTAGTACTTACAGGAGTTGTGCAATATAATAGACTTGGAACTGGAGATGCCTTAGCATTTGTACTAGAAGAAGTAGGACAAAATAAAGTAGCTGGTATCGTATCTCTTGGAGCGGTAATTGGTCTTATGGCTGGTATACTATCATTCATATATGCGGGAATCCGTATTACATATACGATTGCACGTGATGGATTATTACCAAAAAAATTAACTAAAGTTAATCAAAATAAAGTACCAAGTACATTAACATGGGGATTAGGAATCTTAACAGCATTATTAGCAGGATTCTTACCATTAGGAAAACTAGCTGATCTTGCTAACGTAGCATCAATTATTGCTTTCGCATTAGTAAGCTATACAACTATCGTATTCTATAAAAAATTCCCAGACTTAAAACGTGGATTTAGAGTGCCAGGTATGCCGATTTTACCAATTATTTCTATTATTTTATTTGGTGCATTACTATATAGTGTTACATTAACAACATGGATAATCTTTGTTGTTTGGGTTATTATAGGTTTAATCGTGTACTTTGCATTCTCATATAAGAACAGTAAGTTAAAGTAGTATAGAAATAACATGTAATTTGATTCGATATTTAAAAATTAAAAGGGATCGTGAGGAAAAATCTCACGATTCTTTTTTGTATGAATTATAAATGTATTAAAGGGATAATAATTAAAATTAAATGTTATACAAAGTTGTAAAGAAAATAATATTGAATAGGAAAGGGACAAAGGTAAGAAATGAGTCCATTGGTAATTGTACTTATTGTTACAGTGGTAGTTTTATTAGCACTCGTAGGAGTTGTAATCGGTGCGTACAATGGTTTAGTTGTGTTGCGCAACCGCGTAGAAGAGGCATGGAGCGACATTACTGTTCAGTTAAAACGCCGAACTGATCTAATTCCAAATTTGGTCAATTCAGTAAAAGGCTACGCTACACACGAAAAAGAAGTATTTGAGAAGGTCGCAGAAGCTCGTTCAGCAATTATGAATGCCGGCAGCGTGGCTGAAACCGCTAAGGCTGAAAATGCTTTGGAAGGCGCGTTGAAGAGCTTGTTTGCCGTATCTGAGGCTTACCCAGAATTGAAAGCAAATCAAAACTTCTTGCAATTGCAACAAGAATTGGTTGACACTGAGGATAAAATCCAAGCAGCTCGCCGATTCTACAACGGTGGTGTTCGCGATTTAAACACGAAGATTCAGACTTTCCCAACAAATATCATCGCAGGAATGTTTGGCTTCCAGGCTAAGGAGTTCTTCGACGTTGAGGATCGTGCAAGCGTTGAAAATCCAGTTGAAGTAAAGTTCTAATTGAATCCTGAAATGAAAATCGCTCGTCTATTTTTAGCGGGCGATTTTTGGTATAATTAACATATGTACAATGCAGTTTCTCAAAACAAACGCAACACAATATTAATCATGTCTGTGTTTGTAATAATTATTGGAGTCATCGGTCTGTTTATTGGCGCGGCGACTGATAGCTATTCACTGGCGCTCACCATTTTCATATGTGCGATATTGTATGCTTGGCTGCAATATTTTATAGCTGGCAAGTTGGCTATGATGATGACTGGCGCTCAGGAAATTAGTAAAAATGACGCTCCTGAGCTTTGGCGAGTGGTGGAAAATTTGTCTATCGCTTCTGGTATGCCGATGCCGAAAGTTTATATTATCGACGATCCAGCTCCAAATGCTTTTGCGACTGGCCGCGACCCAAATCACGCTATTGTTGGTGCGACTACTGGACTTTTGGATATTATGGACAAGCGTGAGCTGGAGGCGGTTATGGCGCATGAAATGAGCCACGTGCGAAATTACGACATCCGTGTGAGTATGATTGCTTTTGGTTTGGTTAGTGCAATTGGATTGTTTGCGGATTTGGCACTTAGAATGATGTTTTATAGTGACGACCGTGATAGGGATGTTAATCCTATCATCTATGCTCTCGGACTGATCGTGGTTATATTGGCGCCGCTTTTGGCAACGATAACCCAATTGGCGGTTAGTCGACAGCGTGAATATCTGGCGGACGCTTCGGGCGTATTATTGACACGAGACACTGAAGGACTGGCAAGCGCGCTGGAGAAATTGCGCCAATACGGTAGACCAATGCAAAAACAAAGTTCTTCCACTGCCAATTTGTTCATGAATAATCCTTTGAAGCCCGGATTTTTCTCAAAACTATTTAGTACTCATCCACCACTAGAAGATAGGATTGCAAGGTTGAGAAATAACGCAACAAAGATGTAATTATGGCAACGAAAACCTCCAAAAAACGAGTAGTCAAGAACCCTAAGAAGTCAAATGCTGATCATAAAAAAGGTGTATGGCCTGGTATTAAGCGTGACTTTAGCAAATTAAATCAGCAGCGGCGTAATTTTCTACAGCGTCGCCCTCATCGTAGTTTTCGGCTAACTAAGCGGCGAGATTACCAACGAGATCTTAAAATTCCAGGATATTGGTCGCTGACTAGCGAAGCTTGCCGTCTAGTGTGGCGAAATAAGAAGACTTTCCTGGCGTTAATTATCGTCATGTCGATATTGACATTTGCTTTAGCCAGCGTCATGTCACAAGACACATATCAACAACTTAAAGACGTGATGAATCAGGCTGAGTCGAATGGATTCGGCGGAATTTATACAACAATTAGCCTATTCTCTGGCGTTGCGGTTAGTTATATTTCCGGTAGTGGAACGGCTGGTGGAAATGTGCAGCAAGCGGCGGGAATCTTTCTGGGACTATTAACTTGGCTGTCGTCTGTTTGGCTGACGCGAGCTATTTTAATTGGTAAAAAACCGAAAATGCGCGACGGTTTGTATAGCTCTGGATCACCCATAATTGCGCTGATAATTGTCATCGGAGTTTTCCTAATTCAAATGGTGCCGGCGGCAGTGGCGGTGATTATTTATAGCGCGCTTAATGCTTCGGGAGTGTTAAATCAAACGCCGATTCTGATGGCGGCTGGCGGTGCGGCGATTCTGATAGTGGCGATGTCAGTCTATTGGGCGACTTCTACGGTTTTTGCGATGATTATCGTAACGTTGCCGGGGATGTATCCGTTCCACGCGCTGCGTCTGTCGGGCGATATTGTGACGGGTCGAAGATTGCGAATATTGCTGAGATTTGCGTGGGCTGTTGTTCTGTCTGTGCTTTTGTGGGCGGTCGTTCTGATTCCGGTAATTCTGCTTGACGGCGCGCTGAAGGGATGGATTAGTGGTATTGATTGGCTGCCAATTGTCCCGACAGCTGGTCTGATTTTACTTTACGTAACGATAATTATGATTTCTGTGTATGTTTATTTGTTCTACAGAAAGGTGGTTGAAAGTGACACCAAAAAAACCAAGAATTGACGAAATTAAAGACCTGTTAAATCGTTATAGCTACGAATATTACACCTTAGATAAGCCGAGTGTGAGCGATGCGGTTTATGACAGCCTGATGGATGAGCTGAAGAAAATTGAATCGGATCATCCGGAACTGATTACTGTCGATAGTCCTACGCAGCGAGTTGGAAATAAGCTGCTCGACGGTTTTCAAAAAGTAGAGCACGCGCGCCGAATGGTCAGTTTGAATGACGTTTTCGATAAAAGTGAAGTTGAGGCGTGGATTGAGCGAACTGATAAATTGATACCGGGTCAGCGACATGAATTTTTTACGGATATAAAAATGGACGGCTTGGCGTGCGCGTTGATTTATGTCGACGGTGTATTGTCGCAAGCTGTGACGCGTGGCGATAGTTTTGTTGGCGAAGATGTAACGAATAATGTTCGGACTATTAAAAACGTACCGCTTCGTCTGCGTGAAGCGGCGGGTTTTGAGAATTTTTTACATGGTCGGACAGAGATTCGTGGCGAAATTGTCATGCTGAAACGAGATTTTGAGGAGCTTAATAAAAAGCAGAAATCTCTAGGGCTGCCTACATTTGCTAATCCGCGCAATTTGGCTGCGGGGACAATTCGTCAATTAGATCCTGCGCTGGTAGCGGCGCGTCCGTTGCATTTTCGCGGATATGATGTGATCCGCGATGATAGTTCGGAAGTTCCGACGAATAGTTTTGCTTACGAGGCTTTGACGGCGCTGGGGATTTCTCGCAATCAGCAGGCCAGTGTTTTTGACAATTTGTCCGACGTGATGAAATTTGTTGATGAATGGAGCGACAAGCGTCATGATTTGCCGTTTAATACGGACGGGCTGGTCATTAAGATTAACGATCGAGAGATATACGACAATCTCGGGATGGTGGGAAAAAATCCGCGTGGGGCGGTGGCTTATAAGTATGCAGCTGAAGAAGCTACAACAATTGTTCGGGATATAGTGATTTCTATTGGGCGAACTGGCGCGGCGACTCCGGTGGCTGTGTTTGATCCAGTAGTGGTGGCGGGAACTACGGTGCAGCACGCCAGTTTGCATAACGCCGATGAAATTGAGCGTTTGGATATTCGACGAGGCGACACTGCAGTGATTTTTAAGGCTGGCGATATTATTCCGCAAGTTGAGAGTGTCTTGAAGGAATTGCGACCTGCAGATTCTGAGCCAATTGATTATGAAGCAGAATTAAAACGGCAATATCCGGAGTTGGAATTTGTGCGACCGAAAGGTGAAGCCGTTTATCGAGTTAAAGGTTCTAACGGTCCATTGATTTTGAAGCGAGCTCTGGCGCATTTCGCGTCGAAGGGTGCGCTTGATATTGATACGCTTGGTGAAAAGAACGTGGAAGTTTTGATTGACAATGGTTTGGTCGGCGATTTGGCGGATATTTTTACGCTTACTAAAGACGATTTGCTGAAACTGGATCGGTTTGCTGATATTTCTGCGCAAAAGTTAATCTCGGCAATTGCTGATAAAAAAAGCCCAGAATTAGAGCGATTTTTGTACGGTCTGGGAATCCGTCATATTGGCGCGCAAACGGCGATTGATTTGACGAATCATTTTGAGAGCATGGAAAATTTGGCGAAAGCGACAATTGATGATTTGCGGAAAGTTGATGGCGTGGGTGAAATTGTTGCTGAATCTGTGGTGGCGTGGTTTGCTGATGAGGATAACGTAAAATTGCTCAATAAATTCACCGAGCTAGGAGTCGTTCCTCGGTTTAATAAAAAGTCTGGTAACTTGAGCGGAAAAAGTTTTGTCATCACAGGTACTCTGAAATCTATGGGGCGCGACGTTGCTGCGGATAAAATTCGTAATCTCGGTGGAGTTTTTCAAACTGCAGTTTCTAAAGACACGACATATTTGGTGGCTGGTGGTAAGGTTGGTGCTAGCAAATTGAAAAAGGCTGAGCAATACGGCACGAAAATCATTGACGAAGAAGAGTTGTTGAGGATGATAGAAAACGCGGGATGAATTAATGTATAATTTACGCATAGATAAGATTAAAAAACCGAGACTCTACTGTTTTTCTCCAGCAGTAATGCTGGCGACGTTGACAATTGAAATCATTCTGGCGATATATACTTTTTGGAAATATAAATTGAATGCTGTGACGAAGATTGTGATCATGCTGTTGATCTGTTTGGCGCTGTTTCAATGGGCTGAATATAACGTTTGTGAAGGTGCGGTCCTTCTGGACAATCTCGGCTGGGCTAAACTTGGCTATATTGCAATTACCATGCTTCCGCCTCTGGGCATTCATTTGATATATGAAATTTCTGGTGATAAGAGGCGATGGATTCCTGTGCTTGGTTATACTTTTGCCGCAATGTTTATTAGCTATTTTCTATTGGAGGCTAACGGAATTAAGTCTGGGGCTTGCCTGGGTAATTATGTGATTTTTGAAAACCAGCCGGGCGTCGGAATGTGGTATGGTTTGTATTATTACGGCCTATTATTTGCGGCAATTGCTTATGCGTATGTTAAGAGTAAAACCTCCAGTAAACACATTCGGCGCTCTCTAGGTTCGTTGATTGTGGGATATGTTCTATTTATGGCGCCTACGACGTTTGTCAATATCATTGATCCGTCGACTATTATCGGAATTCCGTCAATTATGTGTGGATTTGCAGTTTTGATGGCGGTAGTTTTAGCTGGGAAAGTTTTGCCAGAATATGTAAATGAGAAATGATGCTTGTGTTTTTTTGGGCGATAATGCATAATTAAACATGAGCTGGTACGCATAGGGGCATTCTCCTATGCTTGCCAATTGAAAGACAAACACATATTCAAATATGCCCCGGGTGGGCGCGTAGCAGCTCTTCTATAATGCTTATGGTATGATATAGTTATGGTTACTGTTTCAAAAAAGAGGGAAGAAAAACTAGCAAAATTAGTGCGAGAATTTTTTGCTGTTCATCCAGATGTGAAGCTTGTGGCGATAACTGGTAGCGCCGGAAAGGCTAGTGCAAAAATAGCTATCGGTACGGTTTTAGCGCAACAATTTGATATTCAACTTCGCAATGAAGAGCCGAAGACGAAAGCTGACGTTTTCCTCCAGATGATGGGCGTGAAAATGCCTGAAAAAGGCCTTTTCAAATGGTGGAAAGTGATGCGCGCCGTAAAGAAGAGAATTAAGGCCGAAAAACCGGAAGTTCAGGTAATTGTTCAGGAATTTAACCCAAAGGAACTTGGCTATAACGATTGGTTTAAGGCTTATGTTGTGCCAGATATTACGGTTGTAACTTCTGTGACAAATGGTCGAATGCAGGTTGAATATTCCTTGGAGGAAGTGGCGAATGAGATGATTTCGCTGGCGAATTTCTCGCGAATGGCGATGATAAATCGTGATGACATTGACGGGCGTTTTGCTAGTTTTTTGACGAATCCTAATATCACTACTTACGGAAGTGATCCAGTGGCGGAGTATAATTTTGACGATCGTAATTTTTCTCTGAAAGACGGACATCACGGCTTTATTATGTCGCCAGAAAATCCTAATGGATTAGAAGTCAATGTTAAGCTAATTGGCGAGCATAATATTCGTCCAGCGATCGTGGCGGCAGCTATTGGGTATGCGTTTGGTGAAACTGAGGAGAATATAAAAAAGGGCATAGAAAATTTGCGTCCACTGCCTGGCAGGATGAATTTACTGAAGGGCGCGGATAACACTTGGTTGATTGATGATAGCTATAGTTCGACGCCGTTGACCGCCTTAGCTGCTTTGCAATCTTTGTATCGAATTGAGACTCCGCAGCGCATTGCTGTACTTGGCAACATGAACGGCTTAAAGGGAATTTTCGAGCAAGCTCACGCTGAACTTGGTTCGCACTGTAGTCCGGATTTGTTGGATTGGGTTGTGACGGTTGGCGAGAAAGCTAATCAATATTTGGCGCCGGCTGCACGTCAAAGAGGCTGTCAGGTGAAGGAATGCAAGAATGCCATCGAGGCTGGGTCTTTCGTGCGCGACAAATTGAAATCTGAAGGCGTCGCTCTGTTTAAGGGTTCGAGTGGTGGTGTATGGCTGGAGGAATCTATAAAAATCAACCTTCATAGCACTGAGGACGATAAATACTTAGTCAGGCAAACGCCGGAGTGGATTGCTAGGAAAAACCAATTTTTCTCACAATTTAAAGATTAATGTGATATATTAAATTCAAGGTATATAAAACAAGGGGGAATGATGGATCAAGGTAATCAACCTGCACCGCAGCCACAATATAACGGCGTGCCGATGCAACCAAAAAAGAAGAAAACGGGATTGATAATTGGCATAGTGCTGGGAGTTATAGCTCTTATTGCTATTATTTCTGCTGTGCTAGTTTATTTCTTGTGGTGGCAGAATCCAGAAAAGATGGTTACGGACGCTGTGTCTAACGCTATTATGGCAAAGAAGATGACTGCCGACGGTAAGGTAGTTGTTGATATGCGCGACCAAGGAAAAATAGAGCTAAACGTAAAGACTGCTACTGATTCGGGAAAGTCAAAGGCTAATATTGGCGCTAAGCTTAATATTAAGGGAGTTGAGAAAAATATCCCTCTTAAGGGTGATGCGGTTCTTGATAGTGACGGAACAATATATGTGAAGATAAATAACTTTAAGGATTTGTATGGTACTTTGCTTGAGATAGTTATGGAGTCTTCGTCTGGCGGAAATCTATCAAGATCTCAAATAGAAACTTACCGTGATCAGACATTGGAGAAGATGGGTTCTGAGATAGATAAAATGAGCGACACGTGGATGAAGATTTCTCCAGATGAAATCGGTAGCGAATACAAGTGTGGAATTAACGCTCTGAAGAAAATCCAAAGTGACGAAAGTGCACGTAAGGAATTGGCTCAGATTTATCAAAAGAATAGTTTATTCACCATAAAAGACTCAAAGATTAGTGATCGTAATGGCGGACGCGGCTTTGAATTGCAAGGTAATAATAAATCTAATTCGTCAAAATTTGATGAAGAGTTTAAGAATTCATCAGTCGGTAAGGCATTCAGTAAGTGTGGAAAATCGAATGGCTACGATAGTAATGACGAATCGACATCTATTGACGAATCTTCATTGAAGGTGTGGGTTGATAGGTCATCTCATGAACTGAAAGCCTTGGAATTGAAAGGTGATGGCAAGAAGGCTTCTGTAGAAATTTCATTTGACATTAATATGAACAAGTCTGAGGAAATTAAGGCGCCGTCGGACGCTGAAAGCTTGAAAGAGTTTGTAGAAGGTTTTATGAGCGGATATTCGAGCGGATTGTCATCAACATCGACCAGACGATAGCTTAATTGCCTAATAATAATCCCGTTCGTAATGAGCGGGATTATTTGCTATAATTACAGATATGAGACGCTATAATCCGACAGAAATTGAACAAAAATGGCAAAACAAATGGGAGGCTGAAGGTACTTACGCGGTCGATTTTAATGACACGACCCGACCGAAGTATTACAGTTTGAGCATGCTTCCGGGGATTACGGGGGCTGGAATTCACATTGGACATGGTCGTACTTTTCAATTTGCCGACATTAAGGCACGATTCAAGCGTCAGCAGGGCTATAATGTCTATCATCCAATCGGCTGGGACAGCTTTGGTTTGCCGGTTGAAAATTACGCTATTAAAGTTGGAAAAACGCCGCGTGTAGCGCACGATGAAGCGAAGGTTCATTTTAAGGAGCAATTGAAGCGACTTGGGTTTAGCTATGATTGGACAAAAGAAATTTCTACGGCCGATCCAGAATATTACAAATGGACTCAGTGGATTTTTACGCAATTATATAAGCACGATTTGGCATATCAAAAAGAACAGCCACAATGGTGGTGTGAAACTGATAACACAGTGCTTGCTAACGAACAGGTGGAAGGTGGCAAATGTTGGCGCTGCGGTAATCCTGTAACTAAGCGCAACCTTAAGCAGTGGTTCTTTCGAATTACGGCGTATGCAGATGAAATTTTAGAGGCAACCGATACGCTTGATTGGACGGAAATGGTTAAAACCATGCAGAAAAATTGGATCGGTCGATCAGTTGGCGCGGAAGTTGAGTTTGCGGTTAGCGGTCAAGATTCCAAGATTACAGTTTTCACAACTCGTCCTGACACGCTATTTGGCGCGACGTATGTAGCTTTGGCGCCAGAACATCCTTTGATTTCTCAGTTGGTCAATTCTGACACGCGCGAAAAGGTTGAAGCGTATATCCAAGCTTCGCAACAAAAATCTGATGTTGAACGTCAAGAGAATAAAGAGAAAACAGGCGTATTTACTGGCAGCTATGTCATAAACCCAGTCAATGGTCAAAAATTGCCGATTTGGGTGGCGGATTATGTTTTGGGCGGCTATGGAACCGGCGCAGTCATGGCTGTACCAGCACACGACGAGCGCGATTTTGCGTTTGCCGAGAAGTTTGACTTGCCGATTGTCCAAGTTATTGATAAGCCTGAGCATTCAGCCGATGTTGGCTGTTATTCTGGTGAAGGTGAGTTGATAAATTCCGGACAATTTAATGGAACTAGGAGTGAGGATGCTCGCGATCAAATTGTTGCGTGGCTGGAGCAGCAGAATTCTGGGCGAAGCAAAACCACGTATAAAATGCGCGATTGGTTGATTTCTCGTCAGCGCTATTGGGGTGCTCCGATTCCAATTGTTCACGTTGATGGCCGTGCACCAATTGCCGTGGCTGATGAATGCTTGCCGGTGATTTTGCCAGAGGTGGAGAACTTTAAGCCAACGGGCGGTAATACTTCCGTTTTGGCCCAGGTTGATGATTGGGTGCGAGTCTGGGTGGATGTTGAAACTGGAAAAACTGTGCCGATTACAGAAAACAAGCCTGATGGCGACAATTGGGTAGAAGGTCGACGCGAGACTGACACTTTGGACGGCTATGCTTGCTCTAGCTGGTATTTCTTACGATATCTCGACCCGCACAATGATAATGAAGCGTGGAATCCTGAGAGAATTAACCATTGGATGCCGGTTGATTATTACAATGGTGCCGACCACGCCGTGGCTCACTTGCTATACAGTCGTTTTTGGATGCGATTTTTCTATAAGCTCGGTCTCGTTCCGACTCCAGAACCTTTTAAGCGAATGATGTACAATGCATACATTATGGCCCCAGACGGTCAGAAAATGTCCAAGTCTAAGGGTAATGTTATTGATCCGATGGAGATTATGGATAGTGGATATGGCGCTGATGCGCTGCGAGTTTACGAAATGTTCATTGCTCCTTATGACATGGACGCGCCATGGGATCCTCGTGGTGTTCCGGGAACTTACAGGTTCTTAAATCGAGCATGGAACTTGGTTCAGGAGTTCGTTGATAAGAATCCAAACGACTCTCTTGGTGCGAATGAAAAAACAGCTCAAGAATTATTGCGGTTAACTCATTTGACGATTAAAAAAGTTACTCGCGACATTGAAGATGAGAAGTTTAATACAGCCGTGGCTTCGATGATGGAAATGGTCAATGGTCTGTATAAAATAAAAGAATCGTACGGAATTGACATGTTGGACGAGTGGCGATTTGCATTAGAAAGCTTGATTCAGATTTTGGCACCTTTTGCTCCGCATATTACAGAGGAATTGTGGCATGAAATGGGTCATGATGATACGGTTCACGTTGGTCACTGGCCAAAGTGGGATGAAAAATATCTAAAGAGTAGCGTGATGACTATTATAGTTCAGGTGAATGGCAAGCTTCGCGCGAAACTTGAACTGCCGAGTGATATGGACAAGCAGAGTGTTGAAGAAGCGGCTCTGGCTGATGAAAATGTCCAGAAATTCATAAACAATAAACCACCTAAAAAGATGGTTTATGTTCCGGGAAAATTGATTAATATTGTAGTCTAACTATTGCTGACTATGATTGTACTTCTCTGCTTCAGCATCTTCACCAAATGGGAAATTATTTCTGACAGTGACCTTAACTTGATCTCCTGAGTTGATTTCCTCTTTGCCGTCACGAGTGGCTAGTCGGGTTGTCCCTTCACACCCTTTGGAGCTGTCATAGGGGAGTGATTTAGGTAATCCTAATTCTTGTTCTAGGTTATGTTGCGTATCGCAGATTTGTTCTCGTACAGCGAGAGGGTCTTCATGATAAATGGTTATTACATCAGAAGCAACTCTTGGCTTGTTCTCCATGGGTTTTATCATTCCAAGCAAGCCGAGAGTAGTAGCAGTAGCTACCCCCCCTAGGACGAAGACGGCAGCTAGTCGAAGAGGGTGTCGTTTTATTTCACTTTCCGCCTGCCGATTTGCTGATTCAAGATCTTTAATTTTGGCGCGTAGTTCGCCTCCTTCTAGTGCCATTAGAACTCTTGCCGATGGTGTCGGCTTATCAATCTCACTGCTATGATTAGATTGTGGTGTAAACTGTTCTTTACTCATGCTCTATATGTTACCATAAACGACATAAAAAGTCAATATTATTATCTAATTTGCAGACAAGCTCTTGAGATTGTCCAATAAAAAAGGTATAATGGTACGTAAGTTTTATGACAACCTAAAAGAGGAGAATAAATTATGGCACAACCTAAGAAACAGAGTAGCCCACGTAAAACTGGTCTTCGTCGCAGCCACTTGGTATTAAAATTGGCACGTCGCGTTAACGCAACTTCACCAGTTAAGGTGAAGACAACCAAGCGTGAAACTGGTAAAACAACAAAATAATAATTACGAACAGGACGCTTAATAATGGCATCAAACCGTCATTTGGGACGAATTGTCGCACTGCAAACACTTTATGAACATGAATTTCGCAAAGAGGTTGGTGATAGCGATGTTGATTATAAGACTATTTTGAAGCGTAATTTGGCTGAATATAAATCATCGGTTGACGATATTGCATTTATTGATAATTTGATCAGTGGCGTACTTTCGACGCAGAGTCAATTGGACGAGAAATTGCAGCCATTGGCGCCAGAATGGCCTATTAGTCAGCTACCGCGAATCGATCGGGCGGTACTTAGAATTGGTTTATATGAATTGCTATATTGTGCAGATACCGTTCCGCCGAAAGTGGTGATTAATGAAGCGGTAGAATTAGCGAAAGCGTTCGGTTCGGATAACTCGGGTAAGTTTGTGAATGGCGTGCTTGGCACGGCACTCCGTACTCTCGTGGAGGAGTCCGACAGTGAGAACAAGCAACTTTGATAAGATAAAAAAATATTTTGGCGGTAGTAAGAAGCCGTTGATTCAGGAAATTGTACGCGAGCCAACTGCTGGTGGCGTGATTTTTCGTCGTAATAAAAAGGGCGAGGCGGAATTTTTGCTATATCAGGACGCTCGCGACCGCTGGACAATTCCCAAAGGTCATATTGAGCCAGGTGAAACGGCTCAAGTGACGGCTCGTAGGGAAATCGGCGAGGAAACTGGGCTGAAGAAAATTGAACTGCACGGCTGGCTTGGTAAGGTGAATTTTCGTTATCGTCGAATCGATAAATTGGTATTGATGACAACGCAAGTTTATCTAGTTAAGGCGCTGGATCCTAATGAGAAACTCCAAAAGGAAGAGTGGATGAATGGTCTTAAATGGTTTAGTTTTCATGAGGCGCTGGATGAAGTTGAATATGAAGATATTGGCAAGCTGATTCTTTTGGCAATGAAACGAATTAGACAGGAGAACTTATAAATGAACGGAATGAACACTGCGCCATATCAAGATTTTGCGCGCGAAAAATTAGGTTTTGAATTTACGAATTTGGATTTGCTGATTACAGCTTTGACTCACCGTAGTTATGTGAATGAGCATCGAAAATCCGTCCATCACCACAATGAGCGCTTGGAATTTTTAGGTGATGCGGTTTTGGAATTAGCGGTAACAGAATATTTGTTTACGCATTTTTCTGAGCCAGAGGGAATTTTGACTGCTTGGCGGGCAGCTTTGGTACGAACGGAAAGTATTGGTGACGCTGGCGATAAGTTGGGTTATGGTCCGTTGATTCGTATGTCAAAGGGCGAGAAGAACGGCTCAGAGCGAGCGCATTTACAGATTTTAGCTAATGCGTTTGAGGCGGTAATCGGCGCGATTTATTTGGAGCGCGGCTTTGACGATGCTCGCGATTTTATTCACAAGCATATAATTGTTAAGTTGGACGGAATTTTGGAGTCGGGCAGTTGGCGTGATCCGAAGTCGTATTTGCAGGAGATTTCTCAGCGAGTTGACAATCAGACACCAGTATATAAAGTCCTGAGCGAAGAAGGTCCAGATCACGATAAAGTCTTTACCCTTGGGGTTTTTGTTGGCGATAATATGATGGGGCGAGGCATTGGTCCATCTAAGCAAGTTGCCCAGCAGCAAGCTGCTCGTGCTGCAATTGCTAAATATAAAGAATCTGGCGAGAAATAATTAAAGTTTGCACGGCGTAAACTGCTCGTGTATAATGAAAATACAGTTTAATTCCAGGAGGAGGGGCAGAATGTCAACAATAGATCAGCAGTTTGTAGAATATACTGTAAAGGCGTTGGTTGGACATCCAGAAGACGTCGTAGTAGACCGAACGATTGATGAAAAAGGCGTTTTACTAACATTGACAGTTAATCCAGCAGATTTGGGTCGAGTTATTGGTAAGCGCGGCAGTACAGCACAGAGTTTGCGTACACTTCTGCGAGCTTTGGGTGCAAAGAATGACGCTCGATATAACTTGAAGATTGTTAACAATGATGGTTTTTCTGGCGCACGCGAAGAAAATGATTATAACGGTAATGCTTCTGTGGATAACTCAACAGATGAAGCTGTGGAAAATGAATCATCTTACGCAGAAAACACCAGAAAAGAGCTTGCAGAACTCGACGATCTTGATATATAATTAAAACCAGTTCAAGCACAGACATTATGCGAGAACAGCTCTATGCGAGACAATGGGAAACCATTGAGAGCCTTATTTGTGCTAAAAAACCGTCCTTAGTGGGACGGTTTTTTGGTGGGGAATAATTTCTGTAAAAAGACATGAAAATAGCCCGCCGAGGCTCCAGCCGAGACCGGAGGTCTCAAGGCGAGCTATTTTCTCAGCGGGCGTTAGCCCTTGCGCGGGACGATCGCCCATACTGGTTTCGAGTCGTTCCGCCTCACCCAAGCGCCCCAATCGCCCCACATCTTATAGTTGACCTGAGGGAGGTGCTTCTTGCGCTCCTCGGGGCCGTAGACCCGATATAAGCATACCCCTGGTGAGCAGTAACGAAGGAAGATGCTCGCAAGATCATCTCCAACGATTTTTTCGAGGAAGGCGTACAGGCTAACCTGGGGAAGATCTGTCCAGTCAATTTCTCCAAGTTCTTGGTCGAGTTGGACAGATTCCTTGTCCAGATTTTCTTTGCGAAAACTGCACAAGTCGGGGCTGTTAATGGTGATAGTACGACAATCATATTGGGATTCTAAAACAATCCCGCTACTGTCGTCCGTGAGCCAAATAGCGCTTATCTCACATAGAGATAAAATCTTTGATGCCGCTTCCTTCGACTTTTCGTCGCAGGGTTTCGGCTCCATATAGGTTAAAGCGTTGATGGTGATGGAGAGATGACCATCACGACTCTCCTCTACCGTAGAGTATCGGAGAAGTCCACACTTTGCGAGAATATTCTTCCACGAACCGGGATTGTTGTTCATGGCAATTCCTTTCTATGTAAGGGCTACCTTTACTCGGTTGAGTAAAGGCTAATATATATCATACCTGGACAATAACGTCAACACTTGCTACACTGTAACAGATGAGAAAATTTCAAGTAATTACGCTTTTCCCAGAAATGACAACGGGAGTTTTTAATAACTCCATGATGTGGAAGGCTCAGAAAGACGGTATCGTGGAGCTTACGACGGTGAATCTGCGGGAGTTTGGCCTGGGACCGCGGCGTCAGGTGGATGACACACCGTATGGCGGCGGCGACGGGATGCTTCTTA
>ERZ773050.997-NODE-997-length-15854-cov-10.870498_pt1 | contig 15854 bp, 10 predicted proteins | sample MGYA00580632_ERZ773050 | MGnify/ENA primary metagenome ERZ773050 (study PRJEB29015, sample SAMEA2738123) | human oral metagenome | biome: human oral; feature: human-associated habitat; material: saliva | place: China | collected 2166 ... | reverse complement strand
CCCAGGTACGGAATACCCGAATGGTGCGCATTACCGGCACCATTCATCTGCACCACAGTCACACCCTTCAGAGGGCGGCGCGGCAGGTGACGAGAAATCTCAGTCATGGTCGACCCCCACGCCACGCCCAGGCTCGTTTCATTGTCGACCAGGGAATCAAGGAGCGCCGCCGCAGTACGAGACACCTGGCTCATACGAGCAATCGGGGTGGCATCCGGACGCACATTCACGAGGGTGACGCGTACCTTATAGCGCTCGCCGATGCGGCGCTCCAGCTCACTGCGGGTACGGAAGGAATCATCCAGACGAATCTGCACCATGCCACTTTCACGAGCACTTTTAAGGAGGCGCGATACGGTGGCGCGGGAGACTCCCAGACGGGCCGCGATAGCGTCCATCGTCATGTTGTGGATGTAGTACAGCTGCGCCGCCTCGTAGGTATGGTTAGCGCGTTCGTTCATCGGTCACAGACCCCCAGTGAAAATCCGTTCAAGCTACTTGGTTATTATTTCACCATTGGGTTTTACTATTTGCAAGATGAAACCCCACGCCGCGCACGCGGCACGAGAAGAAAGAGCACTACATGAGCTCCCAGCACATTGCACAGCAGTCCCAGCTGACCGCTGAGTCCCGCGCCAAGGCACTCAAGAGCATGGTCAACGAAGAACTCGACATCCTGGTCGTTGGCGGCGGCATCACCGGTGCAGGTATCGCCCTTGACGCAGCAACCCGCGGTCTGCGCACCGGCATCGTCGAAGCAGGTGACTGGGCTGCAGGCACCAGTGCATGGTCCTCCAAGCTCGTCCACGGCGGCCTGCGCTACCTCTACAACCTTGACTTCAAGCTCGTGACCGAAGCTCTCACCGAGCGCGGCCTGTTGCTGAACAAGATTGCACCCCACCTGGTGCACGCACAGCCCTTCCTGTGGCCCCTGAAGATGCCCGTCATTGAGCGCGCATACTCCGCAATCGGCATTGGCATGTACGACACCCTCGCATTTCTCGGCTCCCGCGGTAACAAGGGCGTCCCCTCCCAGCGTCACTTCACCAAGACCGGCACCAAGACCGTCTTCCCCGACATCAAGGACTCCGCATTCAGCGGCGCAATCCAGTTCTACGATGCACGCGTTGACGACGCACGCCTGGTGATTGACGTCGTCCGCACCGCGGCAGGCTACGGCGCGCTGGCCGCATCTCGCACCCAGGTTGTCGGCTTCACCAAGGACGCATCCGGCCGCGTCATCGGCGCCGAGCTGGCAGACCTGGAGACCGGCGAGCGCCTGAACGTCCGTGCAAAGCACGTCATCAACGCAACCGGCGTGTGGACCGAAGAGTCCGAGTCCCTGGCTAACCCCAAGGGCGGCCTGGAGGTTCTGGCATCCAAGGGTATCCACATCGTGGTTCCCCGCGACCGAATCAACGCAACCAGCGGTATCTTCACCAAGACCGAGAAGTCCGTTCTCTTCATCATCCCCTGGCAGCGTTACTGGATCATCGGTACCACCGACACCCCCTACACCGAGGACCGCGAGCGCCCCGTGGCAACCAGTAAGGACATCGACTACGTGCTGATGCAGGCGAACAAGCTGCTCGCTAACCCGCTGACTCGCGAAGACATTATCGGCACCTACACCGGTCTGCGCCCGCTACTGCAGCCCAAGGTCAAGGACGGCGCAGCATCCACCAAGGTTTCCCGCGAGCACACCGTGACCGAGGTTGCACCCGGCATGAGCGCAATCGCAGGCGGCAAGCTCACCACCTACCGTGTGATGGCTGCCGACGCTGTGGACTTCGCACTGGGCGAGCAGGCTAAGCAGAACCCCTCCGTGACCGCAACCATCGGCCTGGTCGGTGCTGACGGCTACCACGCAATCGCCGCTAACCGTGCACGCTACGCAGAGCGTTACGGCTGGGATGAGGACCGTATCACCCACCTGCTCGAGCGTTACGGCGCACAGATTGAGGACCTCGGAGCTCTCATCGACGCTGACCCTTCCCTCGGCGCTCCCCTGGCTAAGGCACCCCAGTTCCTGCGTGCAGACGTTGTCTTCGCGGTCCGCTACGAGGGCGCCCTACACCTGGAGGACGTGCTGGTCCGCCGCGTACGCCTCGACCTCGAGCAGCGCGACCGCGGCCTGGCAGCAGCAGACGAAATCCTCGACATCATGCGTGCCGAGCTCGGCTGGGACGACAAGAAGGTCAAGGAAGAACTCGACCTCTACGCAGCACGCGTTGCAGCAATCCGCGAGGCAGAGTCCGCCTCCACCGACGCTGAGGCATCGGCAAAGATTGAGGCTGTCACCCCCGTGGCACCCCGCGTGAAGCTCTAGTCCTTAGAGTTTTCGCACACCTTTCGTAACCGTTTATTTGGTACGAGCCAACCGTTCGCCCCTCACCGAACATGGGGCATCTCATAATTTCTCGGTGAGGGGTGGAGGGACGGTTAAATAACCGTTTACGATAAACCCCCTGCACAAGAAGCAGAGCGCTAAATACGGGGTTAGCCCACAGTGCAATCTGCTTCCCACCCAGACATTCAACCAACATTTTTCGTAGCAACCGCTACACATTTCAGCACAGCGTTGTGCCCCGACCCGTTACAACGGCAAAGGTCGCACTGGATACGGCACGCAACGGTTCGCGAGTCCTTCCGAACGCTTCACCCCTAGGAGCACCAATGTCTCTTCTTGCCTCCGCAGGAACTGTACTTGCAGCCGGCTCATCCGCACTCGTGGATGCATCCGGTGCCCCCACCGCCCTCGGAATCTTCGCTTCCGAATTCTTCGGCACCTTCATCCTGATTCTGCTCGGTGCCGGCGTATGTGCCGCAGTCACCCTCAAGAAATCCTACGCTAAGGACGCAGGCTGGGTCGTTATCACCTTCGGCTGGGGTCTGGCAGTGTTCACCGCCGTGTACCTCTCCTTCCTCTCCGGTGCACATCTGAGCCCCGCAGTGACCGTTGGCCTGGCAACTGCAGGCCGCGACCTGGCAACTGGCGTTCCCGCAACCGCAGGCAACATCGCCCTGTACATCGTCGCTCAGATGCTCGGCGCAATGGCCGGCGCAACCGGAGCGTACCTCACCTACAAGAAGCACTTCGATGAGGATCCGGGCGACCGCCTCGGCATCTTCTCCACCGGCCCCGCTATCAAGTCCTACGGCTGGAACGTGCTCACCGAGATTATCGGTACCTTCGTCCTGATTGGCTGGATCATCGCATCCGGTAAGACCCCCGCCCAGATTGGCCCCCTGGCTGTTGCCCTGGTCGTTGTTTCTATCGGTATGAGCCTCGGTGGCGCAACCGGTTACGCTATCAACCCCGCCCGTGACCTCGGCCCCCGTATCGCCTACACCTTCCTGCCCATCCCCGGTAAGACCGGCTCCAACTGGTCTTACGCATGGGTTCCGGTTGTTGGCCCGATTATCGGCGCTATCCTCGCCGGCCTGATCGTTCCGGCAGTCCTGCCCCTCTAAACCTCTCCAAAACCCCGTCTTTTTAGTTCTAAGGAAAAATCAATGACGACTTCTCTGCACTCCGCAACCCTCAACACCGAGCGCAAGTACATCCTCTCCATCGACCAGGGCACCACCAGCTCCCGCGCGATCCTGTTCAACAAGGCAGGCGAGAACGTAGCGTACGGTCAGCTCGAGCACGAGCAGATCTTCCCCAAGGCAGGCTGGGTCGAGCACAACGCAACCGAAATTTGGCAGAACGTCCGTAAGGTCGTAGCAACCGCTATGGCAAACGGTGAAGTCAACCACCACGAAATCGCTGCAGTCGGCATCACCAACCAGCGTGAAACCACCGTCGTGTGGGACAAGAACACCGGCGAGCCCGTCTACAACGCAATCGTCTGGCAGGACACCCGCACCCAGGAAATCGTTGAAGAGCTCGCAGGCGAAGAGGGCGTTGGCAAGTACCACGACATCGTCGGTCTGAACCTCTCCACCTACTTCTCCGGCCCCAAGATCAAGTGGATCCTGGACAACGTTGAAGGCGCACGCGAGCGCGCAGAGCGCGGCGACCTGCTCTTCGGCAACACCGACACCTGGCTGGTCTGGAACCTGACCGGTGGTGTTGACGGCGGCGTTCACGTCACCGACGTAACCAACGCATCCCGTACCCTGCTGATGAACATCCGCACCCTCGAATGGGATCCGCAGATCGCTGCAGACATGGGCATCCCCATGAGCATGCTGCCCGAAATCAAGTCCTCCTCCGAGGTGTACGGCTTCGGCCGCCCAACCGGTCTGCTCGCAGGCACCCCCATCGCGGGTATCCTGGGCGACCAGCAGGCTGCAACCTTCGGCCAGGCTTGTTTCGAGAAGGGCATGGCGAAGAACACCTACGGTACCGGTAACTTCATGCTCATGAACACCGGCAACGAACCTGTCTTCTCCAACAACGGTCTGCTGACCACCGTCGCTTACAAGATTGGCGACGCAGCTCCCGTCTACGCGCTGGAAGGCTCGGTCGCAATGAGCGGCTCCCTGATCCAGTGGCTGCGCGACAACCTGCGCATGATTGAGAATGCTGCAGAGTCTGAGGAGCTGGCTACCTCCGTTGAGGACTCCGGTGGCTGCTACGTTGTTCCCGCATTCTCCGGTCTGTTCGCACCTCACTGGCGTTCTGACGCTCGTGGCGTCATCGTTGGTCTGACCCGCTACGTGAACCGTGCACACATCGTGCGTGCGGCGCTGGAGGCAACCGCTTTCCAGACCCGCGAGGTTCTGGACGCAATGAACGCTGACTCCGGTGTTGAGCTCTCCGAGCTGCGCGTGGACGGCGGCATGACCGCTAACGAGTTCCTGATGCAGTTCCAGGCTGACATCCTCGGTGTTCCCGTGATCCGTCCGAAGGTTGTTGAGACCACCGCTCTGGGCGCAGCATACGCTGCAGGTATCGCTGTTGGTTTCTGGACCGGTGAGCAGGACGTTGTGGACAACTGGGCTGAGGACAAGCGCTGGCTGCCCTCCATGGAGCCCGCAGAGGTTGACCGCCAGTACCGCCTGTGGAAGAAGGCTGTCTCCCGCACCCTCGAGTGGGTTGACGAGGACGTTCCGACCGCCTAATCGCAGCACCCACCGCCTAACGGCACGGCCCGCGTACTAATGAAGCCCCAGCTGCTTCTCCCCCTCTATCCTCTATGGGGTTGAATCAGCCGGGGCTTTTCGCTGTTTTATGACGCTCAATTCAGCGTTTATTGCGGCGTAATTTCTACAAAAATTAGTGCTGAGGTACCGTTGGTTTTTGTAAATTCGGTATCGTCCGCCGATACCCGACGCGGTGCTGTTCGTGAGGTGTCAGTGCCGCACAGGACGCGTACGCGACATATTCATACGCTGTCCTGACAGGAGTCGACGGTTCGCGCTGATACTTCATTTACGCTCCCGTCCGCCACGATGCTTCACGTACCGCGGCGGACGGGCTTTTATAAGCGGTTAAACACTTTGTGCCTGACCCCGAAGAGTCAGGCACAAACTGTTGAATCTCCAAAAGACTACATGCCGGAGGGATTATTCAGCACAGGGTTATTCGGCACGGTAGGAAGTGGGATGGTGCGGTCGTCCTCACCGCTACCCCCGGTACCGTTTTCAGCCGCATCCTGAGGTCGGGTAGCGGCCGCTCCAGTAGAGGCGGCCGGCTGACGATTCGGCATATCCCTCGCCACGATCACACGAGCGGGACGCAAAGTCCGGTCGCCCAGAATGTACCCTTCCCGCTCCACCGATACCACAGTACCTGCGGGGTAATCGGGTGCGGAAGGAACCACGCCCGAAACCTCGTGGATCGCCGGGTTGAACTTGCCCACCGCATCGATGCGCTGCAGTCCGCGGATCTCAAAAATACTGACGATTTCGTCGGCAACAGACTCGCTCAGTGCGGCGCTTGCATCCTGATTCAGCAGACGGTCCAGGGCGTTGAGCACATCGCGGAAGAGGGAGCGGTACGCCTCTCCGGATGCTCGTTCATCACGCTCCTGCAGGCTAGCCTGCACGGAACGAATGAGCTGGTTCTTAGCGCCGTCCTCCGCGATACGCTGTGCAAAACGCTGGTTCAGCTCAGCAAGCTGCTCCAGGACGCGTGCCTCAAAATCTTCAGTCACAAAAGGTGAGGTAGGTCGAGGCGCTTCCTCCTTCGCGGTGTCTGTCACCCCCTCATGCGTTTCCTCGTGCGGGGGCTGTTCTTTTGCCTCGCCGCTAACCGGCCACAGTTCAGGCTCAGGGACGACAGCGTCCTGAGGGTCATACGTTGACACGGTCACATCTCCTTTCACAGTTATCAATGATTCGGGTACGCTCCCGCCATGAAGCCGCTACGGCTGACAGAGCGGGAGCATGAGGAAGATAGGCACTCTCCCCTGCGTTCTTTGACGGCTTTCCTTAACGGCCCAGCCTACTCAAGCTTCGGATGAAGATACCGAAAATCATCAGGATGACGCCCAGAATTCCCGTTGCAGTTCGAGTGGGGTCATACCCCTGCCCCGTTAAAGCCCTCTGGTTGGTCTTCCAATAGGGCGGGAACGAAGTGTAGAAAGCAAAGACTGGAAGAACGATGAAGGTCACCAGCGTCATGTATCCGTTGATCGTGTCGTAAGCAGCCTGGTTTGAAGAGCGGATCGCCCCCTGCAGGAGCGCCCAGATGACGCTCAGGACCAGAGACCCTGCAAAGAACGTCACCACAAAGCGCACCAGCCTTCCGAAGGTAAAAGGACGGCGGCGGGCAAAGCGCATGTTCTCTTCAATGTTCCGGTACTTCTGCATCAAATCGTAGGGAAGTAGGTACGCGTCCCGAACCTTTGAAAGGCTCGAACGAATCGCCTTCACCTGCTCTTTCGAGTTGATGATGGTTACCCCGTTGTAGATAACGCCGTGGGAGTCTGCCTCCTCCATGTGGATGAGGGCGTGCAGACGTAACATCTGCGGGTTATCGGGGTATGCCGCAAGTGCGTTGTCCGCATCCTGCAAAGCTTCAGCGTGCTGCCCCGCATTCCAACGACTTATGATGAAGTCGCAGATGTAGTCGGTGTCTTCCGGTTTCAGAGCCATCAGCTGACGGTTGATAGCCATGACACGCTCGTAGTCTCCGTCGCGTTGAGCCAGGCTACGCTCCATCATGAGGAGGAATTCCTCGTGCTCCGAACCGTAACGGCGCGCCTGCCAAATAGCGTGCGTGACATCTCGGCGACGGTTATAGTCCCAATCGCCCCACAGATACGCCGCTGCCAGTTTCTCCCACGCTTCAACATCATCGGGACGAATCCGGTGCATTGCCTGCGCGAACTTTGCCAGAGAGTTCCAGTTCTCATTTTCCCAGGCATAGCGCATGTCAGCGCGCAGGCGTTCCTCTGTAGAATCTCTGCCCGTAGAACGATGCTCCGCAGAAGGTCGGGGTGCGGGTCCTCGACGCTTCAGCGACTCATCATAAGAGGCACGGGCAGAAGGATTCAGCAGAGTCTGCTCAACCCGGTCAAGCAACTCCAGGCGGTCCTCACCCTCACGCGCTTTGGCGCGTTCAGGGTGACTGGTCAACAGGCGGTACCGTTTGCGTTGCTCACGCAACGCTTTCTCCACGTCCTCAGCCGTCGCGTTGTGTGGAAGGCCGAGAACCTCGTAAAAATTCTCAGTAGTCATAGATACTCACATCTCACCGGTGTTTCATCACCGGTGGTCATGGGTAGCGGGAGGCTAGTTCACCTCCATGCCGCCAATCTTGCGCTGCGCCTCCTGCACCTCTTCGGGGCGCAGGTTAGCCACACGCTCAATGTTGAAAGAGCCGAGGGACGCATTAGCGGTCAGGTCAATCACCTCAACACGAACCGTCTGGTCCACGTCGTAGGCGTAGATGACCTTCAGCGGCGCACCCTTCGGGTAGGCGGGCAGGGAAAGCTCGCCGGTACCGACAATGGTCACCAGCTCGGGGTCGCGTTCCTCGCCCTGAGTGACCTTAATGTCCAGGGCGTTCTGGCCGTCCAGCAGGGTTCGGGTGTTCTGCTCGTGGGTGCAGGGAACCTTGGTGTTACGAGGAATCACCACATGGTTAAACGTTGAACCGTCGGCGTTGTAGAGGATAATGCCCAGAGCCTGGCTGGTCACGTCGCTAATCTTGACGCTACCGCCCAGGAAGCCCTCAACAGTTGCCTTGGAGCCAACCTGCTCCGTGCTGACCTCCACGTCGCCAGACAGGGTTGCCTGAACTGCAGCGCCGAGAGCGACCGCCTCATCAGGGTTAATATCGAGCTCAGGGGTCTTGCCGGAGATACGCTCCACCAGGGTTCGAACCGCAGGCATGCGAGTCGAGCCGCCCACCAGCAGCACCTTATCGATATCAGCCCAGGTCAGCTTCGCCGCGCTCAGAACGTCCTCGAGAACCTCCTGGGTACGGTTCAGAAGGCTGACCGTGCACTCCTCAAACTCCTCACGAGTCAGCGGCACACGGTAGTGCTGGCCCTCTGCAGAGAACTGCACGTTCGTCTTCGGAACAGTCGACAGCGCCTTCTTCGCAAACTCAGCCTTCTCACGCAACGCAGCGGTGAGGGAGGGATCTTCCAGAGCGTCCGGAGCGCCCTGCTCCATCAGGCGCTTATTCAGGTATTCCATCAGGGCATTATCGAAATCGAAACCACCCAGGTTACGGTCACCATCGGTAGCCAGAACCTCAAATTCGGTGCCGCTAATCTTCAAAATAGTGACGTCAAAAGTGCCGCCACCCAGGTCGTACACCAGCACGGTGCCGTTGGCGTCAGCTTCCACACCGTACGACAGGGCCGCAGCGGTCGGCTCGTTCAGCACACGCAAAACGTTCAGGCCAGCAATCTGACCCGCGTGGGCGGTGGCGGTACGACGTGCATCATCAAAATAGGCGGGCACGGTGATGACGGCGTCGGTGACCTCTTCGCCCAGGGCAAGCTCAGCGTCTTCCTTCAGACGCTTCAGGATAATTGCAGAAACTTCCTCAGCGGTGTACTGGGTACCCGAAGAAGCATCAAAACGCCAGGTCGGGTCGCCAATAAAACGCTTGACGTACTGGACGATGTCCTCGGGGAACGCCGCTGCCTGGCGCTTCGCCTGCTCGCCAACCAGAGGCTCATCCGCGCCGCCGAAGGACTGGAAAAGCACCACGGAGGGGGTCACGGTGTCGCCTTCCTTGTTGCGAAGCACCTCAGGCACACCCGTAGGACGAACCACCGAAACTGCAGAGTTCGTGGTTCCCAGGTCAATACCAATTGCAATACCCATAAGTCATTCTCTTTCTAGTCGTATGCTTGCCGCGGCAAATACCGCGGATGTATATGTGAGTTAGCGTCTCTTGTTATGTCTTCGATAGCCGGCGTCCGCGCTACGGCCTCGCAGTACCGTTTCAGGGCTACGTCAGCGGTTCGGCTCGTTTCACCCCGTACCACCACGGCACGGGAGGCGCCGACGGAGAGTTCTTCTTCGTACGCTTCACGAAGGCCCGGTCATCGGACCAGCGGGCGGGGAAAGCCACCGCCATGAATACGTACGGGAACAGGATGACCTGTATAAGATCCTTGATCCACACAGATACCGCGATATCAGCCGGAATTGCGCTTAAACCAAGTAGCTCCACAAGCTGCGGAAGGAAAAGGTAATTCGCAAGGAAAAGCGTGACCATAGCCCCCATGAGGGTCAGGCGGCTTCTGCGTCGTCGGGCAGCAGATACAGCTCCACGAACCTCCTGTACAGCCTGCTCAAGTTCAGCAAAGCCGTTCAGGGGCAACCTCTTCAGCTGGAACAACCGCAACTGAGCTAAACGAACCTGGGCGGAACTTACCATCAGGCCCAGCGGCGAGCGCGATACAGCGTAAGGGTTGGGCCCGGCAAAACCGCCGTACGTGCAACGATAGATGTCGTACAGCAGAGCCCATGCATACGCCTGAACAATCGCCGCATCACGGCGACCGGACTTGTACTCTTCACGCGCTTCACGTATCGCCTCACGGGTATGCCCTGCCCCTGCCTTCTGCACTATCGCCTGTGCTGCTTCCAGCTGCTGGGGGTCCGAGTCCCGCCTCTCGAGCTGAGGAAGAATGCGGTACGGAGTCCTCCAGGGCTCGTTCGGAGCGGGGGTGCGCTGAGCCGGAGCCTCTTTCTTCGGCTTCTCCTTCTTCCGAGATGCCTTGCGCTTCTTCGGCTTTTCTGGCTTCTGACTCTTCTGAGAAGGCTCAGGTGCAGTAGGCTCAGGTGCAGTAGGCGCGACCGGAGGCTGGGTGGGAAAAGCTTGAGTCGGGGGTGTCGTCGCAGAAGGCTGCGGCGTATTCGGCGTATCCGGCGCGTCAGGCACACGCTGACGCAAACGCTCTAGCTCCCGCTCGTGTTCTTGTTCCTTGCGGCGCATCTCCTGCCGCAGGCGTTCCATCTCACGCTGCATCTGCTCGGCCTGCTGCTGAGCGTCAAGGGTCTGCCGTTGCAGGTCCTCATTCGGTTGAACAGGTACAGTTTGTTCAGCCCCTGCACTTTCACCGCCCGGGGCTGCCGGGGCGCTCTGAAGATTCGCGTCGTAGGCCGCACGAGACTGCTGATCCAGCAGATGCTTCTCTGCCTCAGCAATCAGCTGCATCAGTCGTTCGCTCTCGTGACGCTTTTCTGCGTTCGGGTGATTCGCGCGTGCCCGGGCAGAACGACGCTTCTGAACGATTGCCTCACGCACCTGTGCTTCGGTTGCGTTCGGTTCAATCTCCAGGATTTCGTAGTAATTCTGCATGACGATAGCTAATCCTCATCGCTTTCTCGTCGGTCTTCTGAGACGTTTTACGGACGGTTTGTGTAGGGGTGCTTGAGGCCCGTTACCGAGCCTCAAGCTATAGGGTTGTTCTTCCGCCCCCGACAGGTATATAGCCACCCGTCACCTACATGATGGTCATGCCACCAATTCGTTTCTTCGATTCCTCCACCTGAGCCTCCTTCAAATTGGACACTCGCTCAATACTGAACGTGCCCAGAAGGATGCCGGAGGTCAGGTCCTTCACCTCCGCGTGAATAATCTGATTGCGATCGTAGCTGTAGGTGATGGATAGCGGTGCACCCTTGGGATAAGGCGGCATGCGAAGGGTCGCTTCACCTACTAGGGTGACAAAATCTGGATCCCTGTCATCTCCCTGAGTCACACGGAATTTAACTTCGCTCTGGTAGTCGTAGACGGTCTTGACGGTCGTCGTCTCGTTCGCAGGCAAGGGAGTATTACGGGGAATGATGATGCTGTTGATCTCATCCTTCTCGTTCTCATCCAGCACCAGCACGCCTAGTCCCTGACTTGTCACGTCCTGCACACGCACCGGAGCACCGATGTAGCCTTCAACCGCTGAGCGTCCGCCAAGGTATCCGACGGTCTCCTGGCTTTCCGGCGCCAGAAGTGCCGCCTGTACCGCGGCTCCGAGAGCCACAGCTTCATCGGGATTGATGCTCGTGTCAGGTTCTTTTCCACTCAGGGTCTTGAGCATTGCGCGCACGGCAGGAACACGGGTAGACCCACCGACCAGAAGCACACGGGAGATATCCGACCAGTTCAGACGTGCTGATTCCAGGGTGTCGATGACCAGGTCACGGGTACGGCGCAGAAGACGCTCAATGCGTCGTTCAAACTCGGCACGCTCAATAGTGACTCGGTATGAGGCGTTCCCAGCAGCAATTTGTACGGTGGCGGTCGGTGCCGAAGACAGGGTCTTCTTCACCTGTTCGGCCTGTTCGCGCACCACGTTAAGCGTGTTCAGATCGTCGAGGCAGCTGGGACCTCCCTGCGAACGGACCTGTTCATCGATCATGAGCTGCAGTTCGCTGTCGAAGTCATAACCGCCCAGTCGGCGGTCACCGTCCGTTGCCAGAACCGTGAAATCGCCACCTGAAACGTTCAGGATGGTCACGTCAAAGGTACCGCCGCCCAGATCGTACACGAGGACGGTCTCATGGGTATTTCCCCTGGTGGAGACACCATAGGCGAGCGCCGCAGCCGTGGGCTCGTTCAGCACGCCCAGCACGTTGAACCCAGCAATTTCACCGGCGTGGCGGGTCGCTAGGCGGCGTGCATCGTCAAAGTACGCAGGCACGGTAATTACCGCGTCCGTGACGGGGACGTTCATCTGCATCTCAACGTCTTCTTTCAAACGACGCAGAATCATTGCGGAGATTTCCTCCGAGGTATAGCTGGAACCCGTAGCCGAGTCGAAACGCCAGCTAGACTCGCCCATGTACCGCTTAACGTGCTGAGCGACATCCGAGCCAACACGGCTTGCGTGTTGCTTTGCTTGAACGCCAATCAGGGGCTCATCACCAGCACCGTAGTCCTGCAGCAGGACTACAGAAGGGGTCGTATTTGCCCCATCGCGGTTTCGCACAATCCGCGGCACGCCGGTGGGATCCACCACAGCAGCAGCGGAGTTGGTGGTACCCAGGTCAATTCCGATGGCAATTCCCATCGTTTTTCTCCATCCCTCGTCGATTAGTGTTTATTCACGGAACGCCACATCTCTGAGGCTCCGTATAGTTGGCTCCGTATAGGTTTAGAAGGTCGTATATGAGTCCCTATTCATGAACGCACCGTGACCAGTTGTGTAGTCCCAGCAGGTCACGCCCTTTTCCGTCGCGCCACAGACGATGTTCCCGCTGTACACGCTGGTGTTATACAGCAGCACAGCGTCAGTTTGGGTAAAGGTTTCAGGGGTTTCGTGAGAGGTCAGGCGTGCTTCTTCTGCAGTGAAATCAATCCACCAAAGGGGCTCACCATCGGCTGCTACTCCGTAGGGCTTGTCATCGTAGTAGTTCACGATTCCACACCCAAATTTTCCGTCGATATTCTGGCAAATAATATTGCCCGTCGGAGAACGGAAAATCGGAGCGGTCAGCCCATTACGGGTCGTTGAAGAAAGCAGCTCAACAGCACCGGAGGGGATGCGCTTCTCCCCCGCTCCGGGGTATGCATCGGCCGGGATTTTCCCCTTCTTGGGGGTGCTCGAGGAGCCGAACTGGATACCGCGGAACAGGTTCTCTACGAATCCTCCGCCGCTACCATCGGGATGCGTGTAGCCCCAGATGTTTCCGCATCCGGTCAGCAGGCAGGCGAGAGTAATGGCCAGCGTGGCACCCACGCCACGGCGAGGCTGCTTCTTCTTGTTGTCAACGTTCATTGTTCTTCCTTCCTGCGAGCCTTCCTTCGAGGGCTCCCGTAGAGCCCGGCTAGTGTGCCGGGCTCTACGACTGGCAAACGGTACGGCTGGCAAACGGTTACACGCCCCAGGGTAGTACCCCGCGGCGGGCCTTCGTGAGCGCTTCACGTGCATCCGGGTCGGTTTCCATCTTCTCTTCAAATGCTCGGTACTGGTCGAGCACCATTGCGTCAATGACCTCACGTTCACGAGAGCCGAAGATGGGGGTAGGTAGCAGCTCTTCCAGGCGGCGAAGGACTGCCTGAGAGATAAGCATTGTGCCTTCGGTCTTGTAGAGGTAGGGCAATGCGTAGCCCACACGGAGTACCGTCACCGGCAATCCCCATTCGTAATGAATGGTGAAGGCGAGGTTCTCGGTCAGCTCAGCGACCTCATGATCGAACGTGCCGCTCTGGAACTGTGCCGGATACGAGACGTCGTAGGGTGCACCGGGTTCGCATTCCACGCATCGGCGGTAATGCTCCGAGAGAGGGATCGGCTGCTCATAGAGCTTGCCATCGGTGCGGTAGGTCGCGGTTGAGCAGGGGGTCTGCTCGTACCTCTCGTCGTAGTCCAGGGCGCCGGTCTCGAGGATGATAACCTTCGGGTTGTACGCGCTAAGCTGCGTCAACAGGCTGTTGAGGGCTTCGTCCCGCTGGATATCAGGCACCTGCCCGTAAACGAGTACGAGGTGATGGTCGGGGGTTACCCCCTCCTCACCGGGCAGGAGCATGTGCCGAATTCGCATTTCCAGAGCTTCGTCACTCTCGTAGAGTGCCTTATTCATCTGGTCAACACGGAAGGAGCGTTCCTCAGGCGCCATGAGGGCGACGGTACGCAGAGGCTGGCAGTTCGTCCAGCGGCTGTCCTTCGGGCCGCGACGGTAATCCACCAGACCGGGGTACACGCCAAATACAACGGTGCATTCGGCTCCTTCAGCCAGTTCCTGGACCATCTGCTGTGAGTTCATCTCCTGTTCCATGTTCTCGGAAGCGGATGCTTCGTCCTCAGCCGCGTTTTTGATGTCTACCTGAATATTGGGGTTGCGGGTGGCCTCGTACCATTGGGCGTTCGGGTCCTTCGAGAAGGTTGAGGTTCGGTACGCTATTTCGCCGTATGCCTCGAACTCGATTGCCACGCGGGTTGCCAGCTCAAAATCCCAAATAATTCCTTGGACGATATCCACGTCAATCGGTAGCTCTTCAACTTGGGGATATTCCTCAGCCGCCTGCATACGGTTCGCCTGCCAGGCGGTCAGGGCGTGGCTGCCTGCAGACATCTTGTAGGTCATTTGGTAGAGAGCCTCAACCGACTGAATGTCCTGCAGCAGTTCTTCTCCGAAGGGGAAGTACTCCGTCTCACGCAGGTGGTTCGTCAAAATCCACAGCATGTGCGATGCGCCCCAGACGTGAGGTCCCATACCCAAAATCTGCGGAACACTAATGCGGTAGATGTAGACGTTCAGGGTGCTCTTATTCCCGAATATCTCGGCGATTTCCTCAGCGCTCAGAGAGGAACCGATTTCCGGGGTGGACTTGATGAGCTCGTTGCCTTCAATGCAGGGGGTTTTACCGCGGCCATCTGCGGGAAAAGCCGAGTGGTCCTTCCAGAAAACGCGGGGCTTGAACGAGCTGTGCAGGCTGAGGTTAACGATCTCTTCACGCTGCCCCTTAGCGGTGCCGGGCGCGCCTTTCATAGGCACAGAATAAGTGGTGAATGATTCGTAGCCGGGGCCCAGCTTCTCATTGGCTACACCAATCATGTGGGAGGCTAACACGTACACCTTAGTACGGTTCCAGGTCTCGGCGGCGCGCAGTTTCGAAGCAAAAAGGGCGAGCTTGGCGTAGAACCCCTGGGGGTTCTTATCCGGCGCATCACCGGTTACCAGGTACAGTCGAGGCGTTCCGTACAGGCTGGACAGCGCATACTTCTGATTGGCGGGACCAAAGTCTGCGCCCATCACCAGGTGGCATACGGGAGGGTTCAGAGGAGGCACCGAGTAGAAGGGGGAGAAATCAAACCCCAAGTCTACGGTTCGGCATTCGGAGGCGCTCAGGTGTAGCGCCTCCACGGCGAGGGAGGCGTTCGTCGGTTGCCCTGCTGAGTCGTTCAGTCCCAGGAAAAGAGCCGCGTAAGCGTTCTTGGCAGCGTGCGGGTTGTTAAGTTCTAGGGTTCCGCACTGATCGTGGGCACGGTATCGGTCACGGAAGTAAGCAGAAACGCGCTCAGCGCTGCCCCAATCACCGGTGAAAGTCGTCATCTCGATGGCTCTCCTCATTATGACGGTACCGTCGCTGGCATCATCATATGTCGTATGGGTGTGGTTGTGTTCAGTTTCTTAATCATGCCACAGTTATCTTCACCGAGTGACCTGTATCGTCATCTACTCCTTAGCTGAGACAGTTATTCACATATTGTATGGGGTTGGTCTAACAGCGTTTATATACCCTTGATGTCTACTTCACGCGCCGTATCATAGATATATAGGCTTATTGGTCCTATTCTGGCCGCCGAAGATAGCGGTAGGTTACGCATCCGGCGCCTTCCGGTGCTCATGAGAACGGAGAGAGGCTCCGTTGGAAGGAGGGAGCGGGTTTTCCCCGCACCGATTATGGTTGATGTCCGTCGCCGCAAGCTTGCAATTATTGCTATGAACGTTTCGGTTCTTGCAGCTGCTCTCTCCTGGCTGTTGGT
>ERZ773050.994-NODE-994-length-15869-cov-15.272101_pt1 | contig 15869 bp, 12 predicted proteins | sample MGYA00580632_ERZ773050 | MGnify/ENA primary metagenome ERZ773050 (study PRJEB29015, sample SAMEA2738123) | human oral metagenome | biome: human oral; feature: human-associated habitat; material: saliva | place: China | collected 2166 ... | reverse complement strand
ACCCGCGCGACCCGGTTGCCCGCCTCGAAAAGGCGGCGCTCGAGATTGCCCTGCAGCACCCCGAGCTTATCAGCGTGGAACAGTGGCGTAACCTCGCCACCGTGCAGTTCCGCTACCGAACCCACCGCGAGGTGGCCGCCGGCATCATTCATGCGGCAACCGTCATGGCGCCCACTCCCGGCATCGAGTGGATTAACTGCGTGCGCTCCGGCGCTGTAGAGGGCGTACACCCCGCCATCGCGGAGCTCGCCGTCTCACCGCTACCGGTCAGCAGCGCCGAGCGCCTGCCCAACTTCGTCAACGGTGCACTCAATGCACTGTTCGAACAGCAGATTGCCCGCCAAAAATCTGACCTGATGATGCGCCTGGAGCAGCTCAGCGCCAACCCCGACGACGAAGAGTTCGAAGCCGTACAGCGTCAGCTTCTCGAACTGGAAATGCGCCGCCGCCAGCTCAGCGCGCAGCGCGGCTAAGGACGGTTCCATGTGAATACCCCGGCTGCCTGCAGAACCTCCTACGTTCCACAGGTAGCTGGGGGCACCGCAGGGTAGAAGCCAACCACGCACCCCAAAAGTGATGCACTTCATAGCATTTCAAGTTGCGGAGCCCAAACAGCCCCGGTATAGTTATTACTCGTTGCAAGGGAAACCAGCAACGAAAACAAAATAATCCCCCGTAGCTCAATTGGCAGAGCATTCGACTGTTAATCGAAGGGTTACTGGTTCGAGTCCAGTCGGGGGAGCAAAGCTGAAAGCCTCAGAACGAAGTTCTGAGGCTTTTCCATTTTCCCGACGGGACTCGAACGCAGTAACCACTGCGTTAGGTGCAGGCGCTGGGGCGCCCACACCTAACTTCGTCTGGTCGAGTCCAGTCGGGGGAGCAAATATAGCAAGAACCCCGGAACTTTGTTCCGGGGTTCTTGCTATATACGTTCCTCTGGCTCGAACCAGTAACCCCTCGGGCTTACGCCCTCGGCGAGGCAAAGATTTTTGGTTCCTCGCGCGCTCGGAAAAACCGTCACCCCGCTGTGTCGAGTCCAGAGCAACAGTGGCCATACGGGGTGGCTGAGATTTTTGGTTCCTCGCGCGCTCGGAAAATCTTCGCCTCGCTAGTTCGAGTCCAGTCGGAACGTTTTCTCCAAGTCGCGAACTAGTAACCCCTCGGGCTTACGCCCTCGGCGAGGCAAAGATACTTCACCCTGCAAAAATGTGAAATCTAACGCACAGAGAAGTTCTCCACCCACACGCGCCACACACCCACTCGGCGTGTAGCTGGGGAGCGGCGCATCGGCATCCTCTTACGCCTACTCCAGAGCAAATCCACAGGCGCAACCAAACCCAGAAAGCTACGCCTGCAGCTCAATGCAGCCTCCAGAAAGTCGAAAATACCTGAAGAGATAGCGCAAACCCCCGCCCAAACGGTCACGCGGAGGTATCATAAGGGGCTAAACTATAGGAGGTGGAGTGCGAAAAAGAAGCCTCCAAAAACACGTCACGGAGAGGTGGTCATGACCACTACTACTAATCCCAAGGCACCCAAGCGTTTCTTTGCTGGCATCAGCGGGATTAAGTCCGGCGTCGCGAACATCATCGACGCTGGCAAAACCTTCAAGACCCTCGGACCCAGCCAGGTCAAGGACGAAATCCAGATTGCAAAGCACGAGCTGAAGACCAAGGGCATCGCCGTTGGTAAGGGCGCAGCCTTCTTCGGCGTCGCAGCAGTCTTCGGTCTGTTCCTGATCATTGCGCTGGTCGCCGCAGCAATCCTCGGCCTCGGCACCGTCATGCCCTACTGGGCATCCGCGCTGGTCTTCGCCCTCGTCTTCCTCATCGTCCTGGCAATCTGCGCCCTGGTCGGTCTGAAGAAGGTTAAGGCACAGTTGCCGTTCAAGCCCGAATCCGCAATCTTCGGTCTGCTCTTCGACCTCGGCGTACTCAAGGAAGGTACCGCCATGTCCGCTGAGCGCCTGAAGAAGGAACAGGCAGAGCGTGCAGAGCAGAAGGCTAAGGAAGCTGAAGAAGCAGCAGAACGCGCACGTCAGGAAGCTGAAGAGCGCAAGGCACGCGGCGAGGAAGAGCCCAAGCCGCCGACCTTCGAAGAGCTCAAGCAGCGCACCGCAGAGCGTCGCCAGCACCTGGCAGCCCTGCGCGACGACCTGCAGTCCTACACCGGCGACGTTCAGAACAACACCCAGCAGGCTCTGGACGCTCTCAAGGCAGTACCCTCCGAGGTTGCTGCAAGCGCAGCAGCTACCGGCCGCGGCCTGGCAGAGAACGTGCGCAAGCCCGAGGTTCTGCAGGCGCGCTGGAAGTCCTTCGCAGCACTGGGCGCATCCATTGCAACCGTCCTGCACTTCCTGAACCGCCTGGTTCGCCGCTAAACCGGCACAGGTTTAACGCCAAGCGTCCAAACGCCCCGATACTCGTATCGGGGCGTTTGTGCGTCTACAGGCAGGTTGCTGGCTCCCGTCTCAACGTGAGGTTTAGAGGTAACTCCCAGCCAAAGCCGCCCGCCACAACTCGGAGAAGGACGCAGCTCACAGGTAGAATAGACAAGTGCTGTACGTACTGGATCCACCCGGTGCACGCGGCAGACAGAGGTAGAAGCGGCGCACCGTCGCACCCGAAACCCCAAAGTCACCGACACACTACACCCCGATGAGGAGCCCCGTCATGGAACAGGCAAAGACGATTCTGATTGGCGCAGAAACCTACCCGCCCGACATCAACGGTGCAGCGCAATTCGGTCACCGCCTCGCCACCTCCATGCTCAAGCGCGGCCACTCCGTACACGTAGTCGCCGCCAGCCCCATCCCCGGCCCCAGCTACCGCACCGAAGTAGAGGGCGGCATCGTGGAGCACCGCCTGCGCTCGCACCTGCCCCCGACCCACGAGACGAACCGCATCTGCGTGCCCTGGGAGATCTGGTCCGAGGTCGGCGCAATCCTCGACGAGGTCCGCCCGGACGTGGTGCACGTGCAGTGCCACTACATTATTGGTCGCGCCCTGATTTTCCAGGCGAAGCGCCGCGGTATCCGTGTCATCGCAACGAACCACTTCATGCCGGCGAACCTTGACCCGTTCCTGCCTTTCCCCTCTCCCGTGAAGCGTGTGATTGAGAAGGTCACCTGGAAGGATATGCGTTTCTGCTTCTCCAAGACTGCGGTCGTTACCACCCCCACCCAGATCGGTGCGGATGCGATGCGCGACCTGGGTCATTTTGACCGCCCCGTCATGCCGGTTTCTAACGGTATTGAGATCAGTGACTACGAGCTGGCTGAGGGCGCTGACGCCGGTAAGGTCCCCGGTGAGCTGCGTATTGCCTTCGTGGGTCGCCTTGCCGAAGAGAAGAACGTGGACGTGCTCATCGAGGCGCTCTCCCTGTTGCCCGATACCCTCGAGCACGTGGTGCTGGATATTGCTGGTGGCGGTGAGCTACGTGAGGCTCTCGAGCAGAAGGCACACGATTGCGGCGTGTCCGACCGTGTGATTTTCCGTGGCTTCGTTCCGGATGAGCATCTGCCCGAGGTGTACCAGATGGCTGACGTGTTCTGCCAGCCCGGTACCGCCGAGCTGCAGTCCCTGGTCTCTCTGGAGGCGATGAGCGCCTCCACCCCCGTGGTGCTTGCGAACGCGCTGGCTCTGCCGCACCTGGTGGAGGATGGCGTGAACGGCTACCTCTTCGAACCCAATAACGCTCAGGATTTGGCGAAGAAGCTGGAGGCGGTGCTCTCCCTGCCCGCCGCTGAGCGTGAGCAGATGGGCCGCGAGTCCCGCCGCATCGTGGGCTTCCACAGTGCTGAGAACACCTGGCGCACCTTCGAGGAACTGTACGTGAGTGACGCTCCGTACCAGCGTTACCTGGATTCGCGCCGCTAAGCTTCTCTAGACTCTGAGCGGTGAGTAGGAGTAGAGCGTTTTTCGTTCTCAGTCACCGTTCAGGTACTCTAGAGGATGGTGCTGGCGCCCATTGCGTGCCGTCACTGCACCGGATGGGGAGTTAGCTCAGCCGGTTAGAGCAGGGGACTCATAATCCCTTGGTCGCGGGTTCGAGCCCCGCACTCCCTACGGCCCCGCCCGTCGACTTCACCCACTTGTCGGCGGGCGGGGCTTTTTCGTGCCCTCTTTTCGTGCTCTTTTGTCGTGCACGCAGGGTGCCTATTTTTGTGCATGGAATGCATCAACGGTGATGAAAATGAGTAAATGACGAACGAAGACGCACCATAGCGTTCAATACGGTAGGGTTGAAGAGTCTTGTCACGAAAGACAGTGCGATGCCGCCGGTAGATACCGATTCAGCTGGTAGGTGTTGCTTCCACACACCATACGAGAGGATCTCAATGTCGGAGAACACTCCCAACAACCCGTCGCAGGGTGCAGCTGGCGGCTACGGCTACGATGCTGGCGCGCGTCCCGCGCAGGACGCTTCGCTGCCTGCGCAGCCGGGTAACGCAGCTCAGGCTGCTCAGCCGAGCCAGCCCGTGCAGCCGAGCCAGCAGGGTAATGTTGCTCAGTCTGCCGCGCCGGTAGCACCGCAGCAGCCCGTCCAGCCTCAGCAGGCGCCTCAGCCCGCTCAGGTAAACGCTAATGCGCAGTCAAATGCTGAGGCTCAGGCAGCCCCTGCGCAGCCCGGCCAGCCTGCCGCCGCACCCCAGCCGGGTGCCGCTCAGCCCGGTGTTGCGCCTCAGCCCGGTCAGCCCGGCCAGGCAACCTATGCGCCGAGCGCACCGCATCCGGCGGTGAAGGCACTGGGTGCTACCTGGAACGCGTTCTTGGACGTTTTCTCCAGCAACCCGGCGACCGCGCACGCCCGCGTCTCTGCCGCCGGTGCGTGGGGTTGGATTGTTCCCACGACTCTGCAGGCGCTGGTGGGCGCCTTCTTCTTCAGCCAGCTGGTGATTCTGGCGGCGGTTGTCATGATGTCCATGTTGGGCTACATGTTTGGTGGCCGAAGTGGTGCCGCCTACGGTGGTGCCTACGCCGCACAGGCTGTGCCGACCGGACGCATGATTCTGGCGTACGTGCTGATGGCTTTGGCTATCTTTGGTGTGCAGGTTCTGCGCGGTGTGCAGCTGCAGCTGACCGCGCGCATTGGCAAGGCTCCGGCATCCTTCACCGCTAGCATGCACGCGGTGTCGGTGTCTTCTCTGGCGCTGATTCCTTCGTTCCTGGTGCTGAACCTGCTCGTGTTCTTCTTGACCCTTACCCGTAGCGGTGGCGGTGCGTTCTTCTTGACCATGCTCATGGTCCTGGTGCTTGCTTTCGCGGTGTTCTCGGGTGAGTCTCTCACCTACCTGGGCCTGAACCGTCTGGGCCGCTTCGCGAAGTCCCCGATTATCATGCACGCGGCGCTGAGCACCGCGTGGGTTCTGGCATCCATGGTTGTTTACTACGTGGCTATCCGTCTGATGGGATCCTAAGATGCACACCATGACTCATACTGCGAACGTACCGACTCGTCAGCGTTGGATGTTCCTGGCGGTTCTGCTGACCATTGCCGCCCTGATTCTGAGCGCCTGCGGTGCGAAGATTGAGACTCAGCTTGGCCTTGAGAGCGCCGAGAAGGGCACCCGCACTATGCAGGTTTCCTTTAACCTCAAGGACAACAAGGACAAGATTAAGGGTGGTTCGGAGGCTCTGGATGCCTCTATTCGCAAGCATCTGCCGAGTGGCCTGGAGTACGGCGGTATCCAGTCCGACGGTGACAAGGCGCGCGCTACCCTCACTATTCCCTTCTCCTCGGTGGAAGAGTACCGTACCAAGGTAGCTTCTATCCTGAAGGCTGCAGGCTCCGATATTGACCCGCAGATCAGCATCATTAACTCCGAGCAGGGCCTGGTGCAGGGTATTCAGGTGAAGGAGAACTTCACGTCGAAGAACCTGCTGGGTTGGGTCCCTGAAGCTCTGGTCGTGGATGGTGTGGTCTCCTCCTCTGACAAGAACAACGTATTCACCAGTGACGGTGACACTACCGTGAAGCTTGGCGATAAGACGGTGAAGAACTCCGGCGGTTCCACTATCTCTGCGAAGGACGTTCAGGACCGCGGCTTCAAGAGCGTTCAGGTTGACGTTGAGGAGAAGAACGACGGTTACAAGGTCATGGTTTCTTTCGTTGCGCAGGAAATCATGAACTCCGAGACTTCCTCTGCTGTGGATGCCTACCTGAACCAGGTCAAGCCTGAGGGCTCTGAGCTGAAGAAGGGTCTTGAATCTTCTGATGTGAGGTCTAATGCTCCCTCCGCATCGACTAGTGCAGCTAAGGAAGAAATTGGTCGAACCTTGACCTTTGATGCTTCCTCCTCGCAGGATTTGAACGATAAGCTCAAAAAGCTCTTCGGCGGAAGCACTACCGGCCTGACTTTCAGCCGTGAACTGTCCGAGCAGTACCATGTCTTCAAGGTTGAGAAGAAGGTCTCGGGAACCCTGGATTGCTCCCTGCTGTGTTCCCCGGAAGGCTACGGAGTTCGTCTTTCGATGAAGAACAACTACGGTAACAGCTACGACACCGATTACAACCCCTCGAGCTCCAGCAGCTCGGACAAGACGGTGCCTGCCGTGGCTCTTACCTCTTCGCAGATCGTGCAGATGAAGAACGCGAAGGTTGCTTTCTCCCTGGGCTTGGATGGTTCCATGGAAGCCCGTTTCCTCTACTCCTTCCCGACTGAGGATGTTTCAGGTTCGGAGCAGAAGCTCAAGGATGCTTACGCAGGCGGTGGCGATAATGAGACCGAGGTCCGCCAGGACGGCGACGCCACCATCGTGAGCGTGAAGGTTCGCGGTAAGGACCAGAACGAGTTCAACCAGCGCCTGAATGAATACCTGCCTGATTCGAAGATTACGGTAAACCGCCCCGGCGGCTACCACCCCTTCGGCTCCGATTACACGGTAAACCCGTCGATTAGCCTGAGCTCGAAGGTAGGTAATTACGCCTACCAGACGCCCTTCGAATTTACGTATAGCGGCCCTGCCTTCTCTTCGGTAGATCAGCAGAAGGCACAGTCTTATAACCGTGTATTTGTGGATGGTGGTGTGCAGATTAGCGCCGATGGCAGTAACCTGACTGCCAAGAGCGACCGCGGTATGTTCAGCACTTCTGGTCTGCAGGTTCCGGCTTCCGGTTTGAGCCTGACCGACGTAATCGTGGATGCGGTTATTGCGGGTCTGCTGCTGCTCATCCTGGTTCTGCTGTTCCTGTTCCGCAAGAAGATTGCGGCGGCTCGCGCGAAGGGTCGTGAGCGTCGTGCCGCTTCGGCTGCGGCACTGGGCGCGGCGGCGGGTGTTGCGACCGGTTACGGTGCAACCCAGGCAGACGTACAGAACGGTTACCAGGCACAGGGCGGCTACGCTGCTCAGAATGGCTATGCCGCTCATCCCGGTTACCAGGCACAGGGTGGCTACCCGGCGCAGAACACCGCCTACACCGCGGGTGATGATTCGCCGACTCAGGTGTTCACCCCGCAGCACGGCCTGAACTACGGCGAGAATGAACCGACCAAGGCAATGCCGGCGTATGTCCCTCCGACTGAGCAGCCCGCTCAGCCGGTTCAGCCCGGTCAGACTGCTCAGCAGCCTGCACAGCCCAACCAGCCCGTACAGCCTGCACAGCCGAACCAGTTCGGTGCTGATGACGGTGACGTCCTCCAGTAAGTAGTTGCCCCTAGCAACCCGCTAGAGAACGCAATCTAGACTGGCTCCTGTGGCCCGTTGCCTCCTTCTGAGGAGGTGACGGGCCACAGCTGTATCTGGTTCGGCTCATGCTCGGCGCTAGTACCCGCGCATAATAACCAGTACCCGCGCCTAATATCCGCCCGGCACGGGAAGCAAAATGCTCGGATCCTTCGACCCCAGCAGGCTCATGGGGTTGATGTACTCGGCGGTCTTGCCGCTGCCGTTCCCGCGGGCGCCTGCCTGTCGTACTCCCCAGTACAGGCATGGGGTGGAGCATCGCCGGTAGGGGCGCTCGCTGGTGCCGCTCGCTGTGATGGCGACGGTGCCGATTACCTCACCGGCTGCAACCGTGGTGCCGACCGGGAGTGCTTCGTCCATGGGTTCGAAGGTGCTGCGCCGCCCATCTGGATGCGCAATGACCAGTACTTTGCGGTTGACGACCGTGCCGCTGAAAACCACTTTTCCGGGTGCCGGTGCGTAGACGCGCCGGTCGTTCTCGGGTACGGCAAGGTCTACGCCGCGGTGCCCTGCGCTCCAGCGTTGGGCGGGCTTCTCAAAGGGGCGGATCACCCGTGGTCTGGATTCGGCGGTGGGGGAGCGGTAGCGTAGTCGGCTTGCGGTGAGCTCAACGGTGTTGGGAACGTGTGCGCTGCTGGGAGCTTGCGCACTTGAGGCGGCACCGTCAGTAAAACCAGCCCCGCCTGTAAAACTGGGCCAGCCCGAATAGCCCTGCCCGCCCGCGCTCACAAGTGCACCCAGCAGGCAGCACGCAACCAGCATCGCGCGCCGTAGTGTTGTCGCTAATGTCTTCATGTTCTGCTTCATCTTCTGAGCACATCACGAATTGCCTCGCCCCGCTGCGCCTCACGAAAAATTGTGGATAACCCCGCTGTTTTCGCCTTAAAATCCTTTATCCACAGTGCCCCTGCACACACCCGCCGCGCCTGTGCAGGTTTTAACCCTAATCCGGCGGATTAATCGCGGAATATACGGTACAATGTCGTATTGCAGTGTGCCTGCGCGGGTATTCTCCCTCTGTGAGGGGGCCGCACAGCATCACTGACGACGCGCGGCGTGAGCGGCATCCTCAAACGGGGAGCCGATAAGGGACCTTCGGTCCACCCATACGGGGTGGTTAGGGCCTGAGCTGAACGGGTAACCGTGAACGCTAACCGCCGCCAGGAAAAACTGATAACTACTATGCGCGCGTTGGGCTAGCCCGAATGGGAGGTCTGCGCGGCACCACAAAGGAGACGACATGCCCGTCGTAACTATGCGTGAAATGCTGGACTCCGGCGTTCACTTCGGTCACCAGACCCGCCGTTGGAACCCCAAGATGAAGCGTTTCATCCTGACCGAGCGCAACGGCATCTACATCATCGACCTGCAGCAGTCCCTCGCCTTCATCGACAAGGCATACGAGGCTGTTAAGTCGACCGTCGCACACGGTGGCAACATCCTGTTCGTGGGTACCAAGAAGCAGGCTCAGGAAGTTATCGCTGAGCAGGCAACCCGCGTGAACATGCCCTACGTGAACCACCGCTGGCTCGGTGGTATGCTGACCAACTTCAGCACCATCTCCAAGAGCATCGAGCGCATGAAGGAACTCGAGCAGATTGACTTCGACGATGTAGCAGGTTCTCGCTACACCAAGAAGGAACTGCTCCTCATGCGTCGCGAGTTCGAGAAGCTCGAGAAGACCCTCGGCGGTATCCGCAACCTGTCCAAGGTTCCCTCCCTCCTGTGGGTTGTTGACACCAAGAAGGAGCACCTGGCAGTTAACGAGGCTCAGAAGCTGGGCATCCCCGTTGTTGCTATCCTCGACACCAACTGCGACCCCGACGAGGTTGCTTTCCCGATCCCCGGTAACGACGACGCTATCCGCTCCGTCAACCTGCTCACCCGCGTGATTGCTGACGCAGTGGCAGCCGGCCTGATCGAGCGCAACGCTAAGAAGAACGGCAAGGCTGAAGCAGCTGAGGAGCCCATGGCAGCTTGGGAGCGCGAGCTCCTGGAGCAGCACGAGGCTGCACAGGCTGAAGAGGCTGCTAAGTAAGCTTTCTTAGCCCACTAAGCTTTATGCTTTGTGGCCCCCGCCTGCGGGGACCACGTTCGGACGGCGCCCGCCCTGACCTGGGCGCGGCGCCGTCCGCCATTTGTACCACCGGGATGTCATCCCGATTTATTACAGCAACACAAGGAGTTCACAATGGCGAACTACACCGCAGCAGACATCAAGGCACTGCGCGAGAAGACCGGCGCAGGTATGCTCGACGTCAAGAAGGCTCTGGACGAGGCTAACGGCGACCAGCAGAAGGCTGCCGAGATCATCCGCGTTAAGGGTCTGAAGGGCATCACCAAGCGCGAGGGTCGCGCAACCGCTGAGGGCCTGGTAGCTGCACGCGTTGAGAACGGCGTTGGCTACATGATTGAGGTCAACTCTGAGACCGACTTCGTGGCAAAGTCCGACCCCTTCATCGCTTTCGGCCAGAACGTGCTCGAGGCTGCTATTGCTGCTAACGCTTCCACCCTGGAAGAGCTGCAGGCTGCATCCTACGAGGGCAAGACCGTTGAGGAGCTGACCACCGACGCTGGTGCACTGCTCGGCGAGAAGATCGTTGTCCGCCGCGTTGCACGCGTTGAGGGCGAGAACGTTGCAGTTTACCTGCACAAGACCTCCAAGGACCTGCCGGCACAGGTTGGCGTTCTGCTGGCTGTCTCCGGTGAGAACACCGACGAGATCGCACACGACGTTGCAGTTCACATTGCTGCAATGAGCCCCAAGTACCTGGATTCCGAGTCCATCCCCGCAGACCAGATCGAGACCGAGAAGCGCGTTGCTCGCGAGACCGCAATCGCTGAGGGCAAGCCCGAGAAGATTCTGGACAAGATCGTTGAGGGTCGCCTGAAGGGCTTCTTCAAGGAGAACACCCTGCTCGATCAGGACTTCGCGAAGGACTCCAAGAAGTCTGTCGCACAGGTTCTGTCCGAGGCTGGCGCAACCGCTACCGCATTCGCACGTTTCCGCGTGGGCGCATAAGGACTCGCTGCAGTTCTACCCTTCTGTATTGCGGGTTCCCGGTAAGGGAAATCGTATGAGGTTGGGATTATAGCCTGAAGCCGGGTAGTCACCACTGGTGGCTACCCGGCTTTGCTGTATCCTTGATAAGGACTAGGCGGCAGGAGTCCGCCCCAATCACCCATAACAATCCCTAGGTAAGCCACTGGAGGAACCATGACTGAAGCGAATCCCCGCCCGATGCACCGTGACGAAACCGGCCGCCGCCGCGTTTTGCTCAAGCTTTCCGGTGAGGTTTTTGGTGGCGGTGAAGTTGGTATTTCGACCGAGGTCGTGCGCAGCATCGCTAAGCAGATCGCCGCAACTGTTGGCGAAGTTGAGACCTCCATCGTGATTGGTGGCGGTAACTTCTTCCGTGGCGCTGAACTCTCTCAGGCGGGTATGGATCGTTCCCGTGCAGACTACATGGGTATGCTCGGCACCGTGATGAACTCCCTGGCTCTGCAGGACTTCCTGGAGCAGGAGGGTATTGACACCCGCGTTCAGTCCGCTATCACCATGCCGCAGGTTGCTGAGACGTACATTCCTCGCCGCGCGATTCGCCACATGCAGAAGGACCGCGTCGTGATTTTCGGTGCTGGTGCGGGTCTGCCCTACTTCTCCACTGACACTGTGGCTGCTCAGCGCGCCCTGGAAATTCACGCAGACGAGGTTCTGGTCGCTAAGAACGGCGTGGACGGCATCTACACTGCTGACCCGAACAAGGACCCCAACGCTGAGCGCCTGTACAACCTCACCTACGATGAGGCAATGCAGCGCAATATCCGCGTGCTGGACCAGACCGCGTTCTCCCTGTGCCGCGACAACAACGTGACCATGCGCGTGTTCGGCATGCAGGGTGACGGTAACGTGACCCGCGCAATCCTGGGCGAGAAGATGGGTACCCTCGTTACTCGCTAACCCCTAAATTTTTAGGGCGGGGCGTGCGGAACGCCCCCTCACACTGTGACCGTGCCTGATGGTGCGGACTTATTCTGGACGGTACCGCGCGGGTAAGCGCTAAAACTCGCTTATGCCCGCCGGTACCGTCTAGACTTATATCAAACAAGACGTTCTGCCTCTTTCCCGCCGACTTCGCGTTATTCGTTAGGTTTTCGCCTCGGATGCGCCGCGAACCGGTGAGAAATCATGAGGGCGGAACGCGCACCCACCGACAATTCTGGTCCCCCAGAATACCGACAAAGGAGATCCTTTCGTGATCGAAGAAATCCTTGCCGAAGCCGGCGAGAAGATGGAAAAGACCATCGAAGCAACCAAGACTGAGTTCGCTAAGGTCCGCACCGGTCGTGTGAACCCCGCAATCTTCAGCGGCCTGACCGCCGACTACTACGGTGCACCGACCCCGCTGCAGCAGCTGGTGTCCTTCAACGTTGAGGACGCACGTACCGTCAAGATCGTTCCCTTCGACGTGACCGCACTGGCAGCTATCGAGAAGGCTCTGCGTGACTCCGACCTGGGTGTTAACCCCAGCAACGACGGTGCAGCTATCCGCGTTGTCATGCCCGAAATGACCGCTGAGCGCCGTAAGGAATACACCAAGCTCGTCAACCACAAGGCTGAAGAGGCTCGTATCTCCATCCGTAACGTTCGCCGCCACGCTAAGACCGCTATTGACAAGCTGGTCAAGGACAGCGAAATCGGTGAAGACGACGGCGCACGTGCTGAGAAGGAACTGGACGCACTGACCAAGAAGAACATCGACCAGATCGACGCACTGTACAAGCACAAGGAAGCTGAACTGCTCGAGGTCTAAACCCTAATGAGTGCACGCAAAGAAGCGAAAGAAGAGAGAAGCGCGCCGCCTGCTCCACAGCCGAGCCCGCAGACCGCTGCAACGCCGGTGAAGTCGCGTAGCGCCAAAGCTGGCCGTAACCTGCCCGCCGCCATCAGTGTGGGCGTTGGTTTCGGCGTGCTGTTGGCGCTGGGTCTGATGTACCAGCCGATTTTTGTTGCGATCGCTACCGGCGCGGCAGCTTTGGGCGCCTGGGAGATTGGGCACGTGCTCAACACCCGCCGCGGCTACGGCATCCCGGAGTATCTGCTGGGTGGTCTGTCTGGCGCAATTGTGGTGGTGTCTTACCTGTTCGGTTTTACCGGGCTGGGCATCGCCCTGGCGGTGAGCCTGCTGGTGCTGCTGCTCTCTTCTGCTCTTGTGCGTGCTGACCGTCAGGTCTCACTGGGTAAATCCTTGAGCGGTAGCGCCCTGGCTCTGCTGTGGGTGCCGCTGATGCTGGGCATCGCCATGGTCTACTTCCAGACCGACCACGGCGAGCGCGGCGTCCTCATGATTCTGCTGATGGCCATCTGCAATGACACGTTCGGCTTTATTGCCGGCGTGAATTGGGGCAAGCACCCGATGGCGCCGAAAATCTCTCCGAAGAAAAGCTGGGAGGGCCTGGCTGGGTCCTTCGTCGGCTCTGCGGTTGTTGGTGCTATCGCCTTGGCGGTCATGGGTTCGCCCTGGTACTGGGCTATTCCGCTGGCGGCGGTTATGGTGGTCGCTTCGACTGCCGGTGACCTGGTGGAGTCCGTGTTCAAGCGCCGTATGGGTGTGAAGGACATGTCGAATATTCTGCCCGGTCACGGCGGCATGATGGATCGCCTGGACTCGATTCTTTTTGCTGCGGCGGCTGGTTGCCTGATTTTCCGGTTTATTATGCCACTCTAGGCCTGAAGCTTTAATCGCTGACGAAAGGCGGGGTGTTTCTTCCCACGAGTGGGGGAGGGGCGCCCCGCCTTTGCTGTACCCGCTTTCGCTGTATCCGTTGATGAGGGGTGTAAAAGGCTATATCTAAGACACCGCCCGCCCACCTTGCACCAGGTAGCCTGCGCATTGGTATTCTTAAAGTTCAATCGTCGAGAGGAGCCTACCTTGGCAAGCACTACCCACGGAGGCGGATTTGCCCGTGCAGCAGAAACCGAACCCGGCTACAAGCGCAGTGAAGTAGACCGCCTGTTCACCCGCCTTGCCGAGGACTACGAGAAGCTCAGCGGAGCCTCCGAGCTGCCCGAAGACCTCTACACCTCCCGACGAATCCGCCAGGTCGTCTTCCGTGAAGAACCCGGCGGCTACCAGCTGGATGTGGTCGACCGCGCCCTCGAAAAGATCGAGGAACGCTTCGCCAAGCTTGAACGCAGCCGCTACATTGAGGCGTACGGTCTGGACAACTGGGAACGCTCCCTCGTAGAGACCGGCGAGCTGCTCGCAGGCCGCCTGGAACGCCCCGCCGGTGAGCGTTTCCGCCGCCCCAGCAAGCGCCGCCACATGGGCTACTTCGTCGGCGATGTGGACGCCATCTGCGACCGCGTGTACGCCCAGCTCAACAGCGAGGAGCCGCTGGACCCCTCCGTGGTGCGCCACGCAAAGTTCCGCCCCGCCTCGGGCACCGTCAGCTACGAGGAATCGCAGGTGGATGCTTTCCTGGACCGCTGCATTGAACTGCTGCAGGACCTGCTCTAAAACGTATACGTAGAATCCCCCGCCCCGTACCAGGGTGGGGGATTCTTCTGTGCTGGGGTCTTCTACGTAGTGGCTTCTGAGCCGAGGCTTTCTATGCTGAGGCGAGGCTACACGTCCGGATACACGCGCGAGCTCATGAGACACTAGAACCATGAAGTTTGGATCCTCAGCACGCGTCGGCGGCAGCCGCGACCGCCTCACCGACGCCCTCACAGAACTCACCCGCGCACCGCAGCGCGTCACCCTCCTCGGCTCAACCGGCTCCATCGGCACCCAAGCCATGGAAGTCATCGACCACCTCGCCGCGCTCAAAGGCACCAGCGCCTCCGCCGACGACGCACCGCTGAAGGTCGTCGCCCTCTCCGCAGGCTCCCGATCCCTCGAACTGCTCGCACGCCAGGCAGTGCACGTGCGCGCCGAACTGGTCGCCACCAGCGGCACCGTAGAAGACGCGCAGCGCCTGCGCGAACTCATCGAAGCGGCAGCCTCCGAAGCCGGCGTCACCGGCTATGCCCCGCAGATCGCTCACGGCGCCGAAGCATCCGTACAGGCCGCGGCACACCCGGCAGACACCGTCCTCAACGGCATCACCGGATCCATCGGCCTGGAACCGACCCTCACCGCCCTCAACAGCGGCTACCGCGTGGCACTGGCAAACAAGGAATCCCTCATCGCAGGCGGCCCGCTCGTACGCGCCGCCGTCGATGCATCCCCCCTGGACACCCCCATGGTGCCCGTCGACTCCGAACACTCCGCCCTCGCGCAGGCGCTCGCCTCCGGAACCGACGCAGAAATCGACCGACTCATCCTCACCGCATCCGGCGGCCCCTTCCGCGGCTACAAGCGCGAACAGCTACACGACGTGACCCCCGCGCAGGCGCTCGCGCACCCCACCTGGGACATGGGCCTGGTCGTCACCACCAACTCCGCAACCATGGTCAACAAGGCACTCGAAGTGCTTGAAGCGCACCACCTGTTCGGCGTGGACCTGGACCGTATTGACGTGGCGGTTCACCCGCAGTCGATTGTGCATTCCATGGTGCAGTTCGTGGACGGCTCGACCATTGCGCAGGCGTCGCCGCCGAGCATGGTTCTGCCCATTGCGCTGGGTCTGACCTGGCCGCACCGCATCCCCGGTGCCGTGCCTGCTTGTGACTGGTCGAAGGCGGCGTCTTGGACTTTTGAGCCGCTGGACGAGGAAGCATTCCCCGCCGTGCGTATGATCAAGGACGCCGGTAAGGTCGGCGGCACGCACCCGGCAGTGTTCAACGCCGCCAACGAGGAAGCCGTCGCCGCATTCCATGCGGGCGCGATTCGTTTTACCGACATTGTCGATTCGGTGGCGCGCGTGCTGGAGGAGCACACCGGCAGTGCTGAGGCTGTCTCTGACGCTGATTTGACGCTGGAGGCGGTGCTGAACGCGGAGCGTTGGGCTCGCGTTCGCGCGAATGAGCTGCTGGGTATGACCGGACGCTAAATCGCTTCTGCGGTGCGGTGTTCGTCCTCGTTCCTACAGGGGCACCCGCCCTCGCTGCGCTTCGGGCACCCTGATGTCACTTCGGACGACACCGCCCCTCCACGCGCACGCTAGGCTACCGGAGGTGGCGCGCCGTGTTTTCCGGAAGCGCCCTCAGGGTGTCACACGGACGCTCTCCGCAGCGAA